>OQVT01000952.1_pt1 | contig 17660 bp, 14 predicted proteins | sample 1691561 | NCBI WGS metagenome assembly OQVT01 (sample SAMN03418260, study PRJEB22391) | human gut metagenome | biome: human-gut; feature: organic feature; material: feces | host: Homo sapiens | place: Tanzania | collected 2013-01 | reverse complement strand
CCGCAAAAGTATAATGCCCCTCATAGCTCTCCGGATACGCATCCGCATAACCGCTCGCCTCGATCGCCTGGCGCAGCGAGCGCCCCGTCTACAAGGTCGCCAAGGAGCGCGGGCTGCTGAACGAAACGCAGGCTCGAGCCTTGCCGCGATCTCCTTGGCCGTGAGCTGCGGGTACACCGCCTCGATGTAGTCGCGCTCGAGGTCGGTCAGCTTGTTGGACCTGCCCACGTCGCCACCCCCTCGTTCAGCTTTTCGTTCAGTGCCCGCGCAAAAAAGGCGCATGCGCAAATCGGGCTGAGCCGAGGCTCCACGTCGCGCAGCCCTATGCGCGTTCGCTCGGAGAGCTCGCGGTGAAGACCGGGGAGATCCTTGTGGACCTCGTGACCTCCACGAACTGGGCGAGTGCGAAGCGTGTGCCGGCGTCCGAGGAGCTGATCGCGGAGCGGCAGCAGGGCCTCGACGAGTGGTTCGAGCGGCGTTACAGCCCGAAGGCACAGCAGAAGCATACCCGTCCGACCGCGGACCGCTTCGTGCGTGTGCAGCCGGAGCTCTCCGAGGAGGAGGTGCTCGCCGGCTGGCGCGATCGTCTGCTGCAGCTGAAGGCCGAAGGAAAGATCGAGGGCACGTTCGCCGGTATCCTGCATACAAAGAACGACACCCTGGCGGATATCGTCGAGGATCAGGGTACCGAGGTGCTCTATGGCGAGCGCTTCTTCTACGAGGAGATCCTGGGACTTCGTTTCCGCATCACCCCGTTCAGCTTCTTCCAGACAAACTCCCTCGGTGCGGAGAAGCTCTACACGAAGGTCCGCGAGTATGCCGGCTTTACGGAGCTGCAGGCGGCGGGTGAAAAGCCGGTGATTTACGACCTCTATTCCGGTACCGGTACGATCACGCAGCTCATGAGCTCCGTGGCGAGCATGGCGGTCGGCGTCGAGATCGTCCCGGAGGCCGTGGCCGCTGCGCACGAGAACGCAAAGTTGAACGGCATCGATAACTGCGATTTCATCGCCGGCGACGTGCTGAAGGTCATCGAAGAGGGCGGACGCCTCATCCGTGAGGACGGCAGCTACGAGGACGCGCCGCGCCCGGATATGATCATCCTCGACCCGCCGCGGGACGGCATCCATGCGAAGGCCCTCGCGAAGATCATCGACTACGGCGTCGAGCGCCTGATCTACGTGGCGTGCAAGCCGAAGAGCCTCGCCCGCGACCTCGTGCCGCTCCAGGACGCCGGCTACGAAGTCGAGAAGCTCTGCCCGGTCGACATGTTCCCGCGTACCAACAACTGCGAGTGTATATGTCTCCTGAAGCGCAGAAATCCGTGATTCCTGCGTAAAAATAAGCGTGATTTTGCCATCAAAACACCGTTTTGCCATCATTTTGCCATCCATTTGCCACCGTGATTTAAAAGAGATGCCGTCGCAGGCGTCTCTTTTTCTTTGTTCAGACAGCGGATTTATGGTATAATTACGCAAAATGTTGATGAAGAAACATTTTAAGTTCTGAAAATGTTGAAGCGTCGTACATTTTGGGTATATAAAATGTTGAAACAGATGCGCTTTCAGACCGGATTACAGGTCTGGGATGGACTGTGAATTTACTTTATCTCGTTCAGATGGTGCAGGCAAGAACGGAATGGTACACTGAGCGATGCGAAAATCGTAGTGCATGGGAGAACAGTTATGTTAAGACGAAAAGCAGCTGATGCTTTAAAACACTGGGTTCGTACGAAGGACAGAAAGTGTCTGGTGCTCCAGGGAGCCAGACAGACTGGGAAAACGTATATCGTAGAGCGTTTTGCGGAGGAGAATTTCGAGGAGCTTCTTGAGATCAATTTCAAGGAGATGCCATCAGCGAAGGAGATTTTTGCAGGTGACCTGACGGTAGATACGATGGTGATGGCGATGCGCTTCCGCTTTCCTGAAAAGCAAATCCAGCCTGGAAAAACCCTGATCTTTCTAGATGAGATTCAGGAGTGTGAGGAAGCCATCACTTCGTTGAAATTCTGGGCGATCGACCAGCGCTTCGATGTGATCGCCTCCGGATCGTTACTGGGCATCGATTATAAACGTGCGTCCTCGTATCCGATTGGATATGTAGATTATTACGAGATGCATGGACTGGATTTCGAAGAATTCTTATGGGGGATGGGGATCTCCGAAGACATGATCGGGGAGCTCCGCACATTTCTTCAGACGAAAAAGGCAATTCCGGAAGCGATTCATACGCAGATGATGAGCTACTACAGACGGTATATTGCGATCGGAGGCATGCCGGAAGCAGTGCAGAAATATATGGATACGAAGGATTTCCGTGAAGTGGACCGGATACAGCGGAACCTTCTGCAGGGATATCTTTACGATATCGCACATTATGCGAGTGCAGAAGAAAAGGTGAAAGCGGAAAAGTGCTACTTATCGCTGGGAAAACAGCTGCTGGATAAAGAAAATCATAAGTTCCAGTATAAAGAGATCGAGCATGGAGCCAGAGCACAAAAATACTATTCGAGTATAGAGTGGCTGCTGAGAGCGGATATGGTGCACTTATCGAGACGTGTTACCGATGTCCGTTTTGACCTCGACGACTATGCGAGAGACGACTTCTTTCGAGCGTATACCACCGATTTATCGCTGCTTCTGGCGATGAAGGATTTTTCGCTGAAGCAGCGAATCGTCGAAAATACGCTGACGGGCAGCTCGAAGGGTGGATTTTTCGAGTGTGCCATCGCCGATGCACTGTATAAAAAGGGCTATGCCCTGTATTTCTATAAAAACGAAACAAATACGAGAGAAATCGACGTCATCATACAGAAGGATGGAGAGGTGGTTCCGATCGAAATAAAGAGTGGGAATACCCGCGCGAATTCACTGAAATCGCTGATGAAAAATCACGAAGACATCCACTATGGATATAAGTTTATCGATGGAAACATCGGTATGAGTGACGAAAATATCATCACACTGCCACTTTATATGGCTGCATTTATCTAAGCGCTGAAGGATTTCGGAAGGAAGTCGGTATGTGGAATAAAATTTTCGGAAAGACCTTACGATCGCAGCTGATCCGCTATAACATCGCCATCATCTGCATCATCGATGTTTTTATCAATGCGTATGCATACACGACGTCGAACCGAAGAATCGTCGAGATGGCCAGTACCTCGCTCGAGCATAATGTCGAGAGCATCAGTAATCAGTATCAGGTGGCCTACGATGAGATGATGAATGTCATCCTGAACAGTACGGAGCGGGAGCTGATTGATTTTGATACGATGAGCAGTACGAGTGAGGCGAAGAGAAATCGTCTCGGGCTCGAGTATGTGCAAATTCTCAAGGATTACTGTACGGTTATCGAATATGGAAAATATATATCGCGACTCATCATCTTCGATAATAATGGAAACCGGGTGCAGGCGGGGGCGCTGTTCGGAAGCAACGATGACATGGAACGGCTGAAGTCTGCACCGTGGCTGCAGACCGAGTGTGAAAAGAGTATCGAGATGTATCCGCTGCAGCTGGTCGACGCGCCTTTTTTTCAGAAGGATGGGGATATCCTGCCGATTGCACGGAAGATCACCCGGCATCAGAAGAAGACACAGATCTACACTGTGCTGTGTATTTCGTCCGCACTGTACAGGGATGTTCTGCGGCAGGATACGTCCGGGCATGAAATTCTGGTGGCGACGGAAAGCGGGCAGAAAATCGCTTCCATCGGAGAACGTGCAGACGTTTCGGAGGAAAACGATGCCCTGATGCAGCAGCTTCTGAGCGCAGGCAGGGAAAAAGGAATCGAGAAACTGAACGTGCATGGCGAAGAGTGCCTGGTCGGCTATGAGAAAAATCCGATCAGTGGCATCCTGGTCTGTGAAATCATGCCGCTGCGAGAGCTGCTGAATGACCGACTGATGCTGATTGAGGCGATCGTGCTGATGTTTATGGCGAGCCTTTTCTTCGGCATCGTTCTTTCTGTGCTGCTCAGTCGGAAAATCGATAAGCCGATTCGGAAGCTGATGGCCCATATTTCCAGAATCGCCGAGGGCGAGTTCGAACGGGATCCTTCCATCGAAAGTGAGGATGAAATCGGGCAGGTGGGAAAGATCATCAACGACATGTCCGGTAAAATCGACACGCTCATGACGGAGCAGATCGAGACGGAGAAGGAAAAGGGAAGTCTCGAGCTCAAGATGCTCCAGGCACAGATCAATCCGCACTTTTTATATAACACCCTGGATTCGATTCGCTGGATCGCCGTGATACAGAAGAACAGCGGCATCGTAAAGATCGTGACGGCACTGTCCGGACTTCTGAAGAATATGGCGAAGGGATTTAATGAAAAGATCACCCTGCGGAAGGAACTGGATTTCCTGCAGGATTATGTGACGATCGAAAAGATGAAATATGTCGAGATGTTTGACCTCGAGGTCGTCGTAGAGGAAGAGCGCCTGTATGAAGCACGGATGATCAAGCTGACGCTGCAGCCGCTGGTGGAAAATGCGATTTTTAACGGCATCGAGCCGGCTGGAAAACCGGGCCTGATCTCGATTTATGTCGGAGAGGACGCGGGCGTGCTGAAGATCACGGTCCGTGATAATGGTGTAGGTATCCCGGAGGAAAAGCTGAAGACGATTCTGGAGCACACCGAAAAGGTAAAGAGCAGCAGTATGAGCGGTATCGGTCTCCCAAATGTAGATCGACGCATCAAGCTCTATTATGGTGAAAACTATGGTCTCCGGATCCGAAGTGAAGTGGGGAAGTTTACGGAGATCACGGTGGAGATGCCGCTGGAGTTTGCAGCCCCACAGGAGTTTGAAGACTGACAGGAGGTGGAAGGATGTATCGAGTGATGATCGTGGATGATGAACCCTTAATACTCGCGGGTATCGCCTCAATGATCGACTGGTCTGCGCAGAACATGGAAATCATCTGTAAGGCTTCGAATGGGCAGCAGGCGCTGGAACAGATGAAGGAGCAGCGGCCGGATATCGTCATCACGGATATCAAGATGCCGGGGATGAATGGCCTCGAGCTGATGCGAACTGCCCGCGAGCAGGGCTATGATGGGGTCGCGTTTATCCTGCTGACAAACCTCGAGGAGTTTCAGCTGGCGAAGGAGGCATTGCGTCTCGGTGCGGTGGACTATCTCGTGAAGATGGAGCTGACCGAGGAGAAGCTCCGGGAAAGCCTGCAGCATGCCATCGAGAAGTGTGGCTCGACGGGGAGAGATCAGGCACATGAGGCACTTTCGCCGGCGATGAATGCGCAGAAATGTGTGGAGCATCTGCTCGTAGGCGATGCTTTCGGCGAGGGGGCGACCTGGACCTCCGCAGAGCAGTACCTGAAGGAACCGGTGGCGGTACTGATCAACTTCGACTATGGCTATCGCCAGTATACGGAACGCTTCACCAGAGAAGAACAGCGAAAAATCCTGATGTTTGCCGAGGATATCATCGGGCAGATGGTAAAAGGCTATTTCGATGCCTATACGCTGCTGCATCGAGGTGTGGATGGGCTGCTGCTCGTCGTTTCGACGGAGCAGATCGAGAGCTATCAGGACAAGCTGAGAAATATGATGACCCGGCTCAGCTCTGTGGTCCGGGACTACTTCGAGGTTCCGGTATCGCTTGCTGTCAGTGAGCGAAAGGAAAGTCTGAAGGAATTTGAGATGATGCTGTATGAAGCGATGACGGCCATGAACTACCATTTCAGCCATGCGGAGGATGCCATCGTCTTCTATACAGGCGAGATGGAAGCGAAGTCGGCGCATACAGCAAACTTTCACATCGGGATCGTACGGCATGACATCTATATGGCGGTGATGGCAAACGATGGAGAGAAGCTGAGTGACATCGTGAATCAGGTGATCCGGCTGCTGGAGGAGTACCGCCCACCGAAGGAGCAGGCGGTGAATGCCTGTGCCAACCTGTACTTCTATACCTCGATGCTGTTCAGTACAGATGAAAGCGCATTTCCGTATGAGGTAAATATCATGGAGAAGCTGGGACAGATGGGCACCTTGGAACAGATCGTTGAGTGGATCTCCATGTTCCGGGATGCCGTCGCCCATGCGCTCGATGAGCGAAGCGATCAGAAAACCGATATCATCGCAGCGCAGGCCTGCCGATATGTTCGTGAACACTATCAGGACAAGCTGACACTGGGGCAGGTGGCAGAAGCGCTGGGCATCAGCTCGGGCTATCTCAGCACCGTGTTTTCGAAGCATGTAGGTGAATCATTCAGTAATTATGTCGCGGAAGTGAAGGTCGAAAAAGCGAAGGAGCTGCTGAAGGAGCATCGGTATATGATGTATGAGATATCCGATCAGCTCGGCTTCGAAAACCCGTTTTATTTCAGCAAAGTGTTCAAAAAATTCGCCGGCGTTTCTCCGAAAGAATACGAAGCCCAGTGCGCTTTTTCGAAGAAAGTATAAAAATGTGAAGATCGTATATGGTTTTGTGAAACCCTTCTGAATATAAGATATAAAAAATGAACTGAGTGGATGGGGAAAAGCAGTGCATTTTAGTACATTATCTACATCAGATTTATGAACCGTTATGTAAGGGAGGGTTTCATTATGAAATGGAGTAAGGCTTTATCACTTGTGGCGATGATGTCGATGGCAGCAGCCGTGACGGGCTGTGGCAGCAGGCAGCCGGAAACGGCACAGACGACCGCAGCGGCAGCAGAGGCTGGCACGGAAGCAGCGGCAGCAGAGACTACTGCGGCAGCGAGCGGCGAAAAGAAGGTACTGACGGTATCTGTCTGGGACAATGATGCCACACCGCAGTTTACAGCGGTGACCGATGCGTTCCTCGCACAGCATCCGGATGTAGACATTCAGTTTATCGACGCGCCGTCCGACGATTACAATAATAAGGTGACCGTGATGCTCGCCGGTGGTGGTGCAGATCCGGACGTCATCTTCGTCAAGGATACAGAGAACCAGATGACCATGAAGGACAAGGGTCAGATCCTGAATCTCGACGAGTATATCAAGAAGGATAACGTCGACCTCGGCATCTACCAGGGCGTCGCGGATCAGTTAAAGATGGATGGCAGCAATTATACGCTTCCGTTCCGTAAGGACTGGTACATGCTGTACTTCAACAAGGACCTGTTCGATGCCGCCGGCGTGGATTACCCATCTTCGGATATGACCTGGGAGGCGTACGAAGAGCTGGCCCGCAAGATGACGAGTGGAGAGGGCAGCAGCAAGGTCTATGGTACACATGATCATACTTGGCAGGCACTGGTTTCCAACTGGGCGGTACAGGATGGTAAGAACACGCTGATGAGCGACGACTACAGCTTCATGAAGCCATACTACGAGCAGGCACTCCGCATGCAGAAGGACGGCATCATGCAGGATTATGCGAACCTGAAGACGGGCAGCATCCACTATATCAGTGTCTTCGAGCAGCAGCAGTGTGCGATGCTTCCGATGGGCTCCTGGTTTATCGGAACCCTGATCAAGGATAAGAACGAAGGAAAGTTTGACTTCAACTGGGGTGTAACGACGATCCCTCATCCGGCAGATACGGAGGCCGGTGCCACCGTCGGCTCCACCACACCGGTCGCGATCAATGCAAAGACCGACGATCCGGACCTCGCCTGGGAGTATGTGAAGTTCGTTACCGGTGAAGAGGGTGCGCTCGCACTTGCAGAGAACGGTATCTTCCCGGCAGCTTCGACCGATGCCATCAATGAAAAGCTTGCGGAGATCGAAGGCTTCCCTGCAGACGGTGCGCCGGCACTCGAGATTACCAGCTGGGTGCTGGATCGTCCGATCGATGCGAAGATGGCTGCGGTACGTAAGGTGCTCGAGGAGGAGCATGACCTCATCATGATCGGTGAAGAGGACGTGGATACCGGTATCGAGAATATGAATCAGAGAGCGAAGGAAGCGAAGGAAGACTGATTTCCCTTGCCTGAAAACCTGATTTGCGACTGTCCCTGCGCAGGTGTGAAAGGGCGGCCGTAAAAAACAGTACTGAAAAAATAAGCATAAAAGAGCACCTGATACTGATTTTTGCAGCTCAGGTGCTCTTTTTGTACCCAAAATACATGGAGAGAACAGAAAATGACAGGACAGCAGAAGAGAACGTTAAAAAGAAATCTGATCGGCTATTCATTCGTCCTTCCGAATTTCATCGGTTATTTCATCTTTGTATTCTTACCGGTGATCTTCACCTTCGTGCTTTGCGTGATGAAATGGGATGGATCGGATGCGCCGATGAAATTTGTGGGGATACAGAATTTCGTGAAACTGTTTCATGACAGCGGATTCATCATTTCGCTGAAAAATACACTGGTCTATGCGGTATGGACCGTACCGCTGACCATGGTCGCCGCACTCCTCATCGCGGTGCTTCTGAATTCAAAAATCAAGGGCATCATCCTCTTTCGTACGGCCTTTTTCTTCCCGTATGTCGCATCGCTGGTTGCAGTCGGTGCTGTATGGAATATGCTTTTCCAGCCGGAATTCGGTCCGATCAATGAGTTTCTGAAATTCATCGGCATCCAGAATCCGCCACGCTGGTGTGCATCCACAGACTGGGCCATGACGGTCATCGTCATCGTAAGTGTGTGGAAGTACATGGGTTACTACATGGTCGTGTATCTGGCCGCCCTCCAGGGCATCTCGAAGGACCTCTATGAGGCCGCCAGCATCGATGGCGCGACCGGCTTCAACAAATTCCGCTATATCACCATTCCGATGCTGACACCGACCACCTTCTTCGTCGTGATCATGCTGACCATTCAGTGCTTCAAGGTCTTTGATCTCATCTACGTCATGACCGGAGGCGGACCGGGCCGTGCGACGAACGTAATCGTAAATCATATTTATAATGCCGCCTTCGTGGACTTCAAGTTCGGTTATGCAAGCGCGGGCGCCGTCGTGCTGTTCCTGATCGTTCTCGTGATCACGATGATCCAGTTCAAGGGCGAGAAGAAGTTTGTAGATTATATGTAAGGAGGCAGGAAAATGCAATCAAAGCTGAATATAAAGAAAATTGCGGTCTATACCCTGCTGGGGCTCCTGACCGTGCTGGTGGTGATGCCGTTTATCTGGATGCTGCTGGCTTCCGTGAAGACGAGTAATGAGGTCTTCAGTATCCCGATGAAGCTCCTGCCGAAGAAATTTCAGTGGGTGAACTATCAGACGATCTGGAAGAAGATTCCGCTGCTTACCTTCTTTAAGAATACATTTAAGATCGCGGTGCTGACGACCATTCTTCAGGTGCTGACAAGCTGCTTCGCCGCCTATGGATTTACGAAGATTCCGTTTAAGGGTCGGGATACACTGTTCCTTATTTCCGTGACGACCTTCGCGGTGCCATGGCAGGCCTACATGGTCAGCCAGTTCGCCCTCGTGTCAAGACTCCACCTGACAGATTCACACCTGGGACTCATCCTGATGCAGGCATTCTCCGGCTTCGGAGTCTTCCTGATCCGTCAGTTTATGATCTCGATTCCGAACGAGCTTCTGGAGGCCGCCCGTATCGATGGCCTCTCCGAGTATGGCATCTTCGCCCGCATCGCGCTCCCGCTGGTGAAGCCAGGCATCGCGACGCTGGTCATCTTTACCTTCGTCAATATCTGGAATGATTTCATGGGACCGCTCATCTACCTGAACAGCACACAGCTGAAGACGATCCAGCTCGGTATCCGTATGTTCATCTCGCAGTATGGCGCGGATTATGCGCTGATTATGGCGGCGTCGGTCTGCTCACTCATTCCGGTGCTGATCGTATTTGTGATCTGTCAGCGCTGGTTCGTCGAAGGCATCATGGCAGGCGGTGTGAAGGGATAATCATGGATAGTAGAGAATATCAGCAGTGCGCGAAGTACTGCAGAAAATACTGGCCGGAGGACTGTACACATATCCTCCGGATCGCCGATGACGCGGTAGAGAAGCGTTTCATCTTCGACCTTCCCTGGGACATGGAGCCGACGCCGAGGGCCGTGCAGTTTTCCGACGAGATCGACTGGCAGTACATGCCGGAGGGCGACCCGGAGTTCATCTATCAGTTTAACCGGCATCGCTACTGGATCTGCCTCGGACAGGCGTATGCGATGACCGGAAACCGACGCTATATGGAATGCTTCTGCCGGCAGCTCTGTGGCTGGCTCGAAAAGAACCCGCTCACGGAAGAAAATAAGAAAACGACCTGGCGAAGCATCGAGGCCGGCATCCGGGGTGAAAACTGGTTGAAAGCGATGGAGTACTTCCGTACGGAGCTGCCGGAGGATATCCGACCTCTTTTTATGGAAGGGATGAAGCTGCACGGAGAGTACCTCTGGAAGCTTCATGTTCCCTTCAGTGATAAGAGTAACTGGGGCGTGCTGGAGAGCCGGGGGCTCTTCTGCATCGGTGCGGCGTGCATCCTCTACGGTGCGGACGCAGCGGATCTGCAGCTCGGAGAGCGGTATATCGGTGAAGCCTTGACTCGTCTGGAACGTGAGCTGAGGATCCAGATCCTGCCGGACGGCGTTCAGTGGGAGCAGTCACCGATGTACCATAACGAGGTGCTGAAATGCGTATTTGAAGTCATACGCGTGGCAAACAGAGTGCATGTTGCGGTCCCGCAGAGCATCGTAGAGCGTGCGCGCAGCATGGTCTATGCCGATCTTGCCTGGAGAAAACCGGATGGGACACAGCCGGCGACCGGGGACAGTGATTCCACGGATATCCGCGATGTGCTGACGGCCGGGGCCTGGCTCTTCCAGGATCCGGTACTGAAGGCGGCCGGCTACCCGAGGCTGGATTTCGAGAGTGTCTGGGAATACGGTATCGAGGCTGCGAAGGCCTATGAGAAAATGAAGGCAGCGCCACCGAAGAAAAGGGCGTATGCATTGGCCGACAGCGGACACTTCATCTTACGATCCGGCTGGGAGGAGGATGCGGATTACGTCCACTTCAGCTGCGGAAGCCTAGGCGGCGGACATGGTCACTTCGACCGTCTGCACATGGACCTCGTGCTGGGCGGCGAGGATATCCTGGTCGACCCGGGGCGATATACCTACGTGGATGGCGATATGCGGCGCTGCCTCAAGTCCTCTGCGGCGCACAATGTGCCGCTCGTCGATGGGCAGGAGTATACCCGCTGTGTCGACTCGTGGAAAACCGAGAGTCGGGGATCCTTCTACAGCGATACGCTCCGGCAGTGTGGCGAGTTCTCGCTGCTGCAGGGCGCACACACGGGCTGCCAGGCGCTCGGTGTCGTCGTGGAACGGAAGATCGTGGCGATCGGGACCGGTCTCTATATGATCTGTGATCGCTTTATGGGGGACGGGAAGCATCGCGTCAGCCAGCAGTATCATTTCCCGCCGGAGGGGGAGGTGAAGCTCACGAAAAGCGGCTTCCGCTATGATGGAACGCGGCGGGCAGCGGTATTTCAGGTACTGAGTGATGCCGGCGTCGAGCTCGCGCAGCAGCCACACTCGAGACGGTATAATCAGCTTGAGAAGGCGGACGGCGTCCGTGTGACTGCCGAGGTGACACTGCCGTCCACGCTCATCACGGTGATCGGGGATGCCGGCGCCGTCGACGCACCGGAGCACGTATATGCGGAGCTGCTTGCGGCGGTATGCCCGGTCACCGGAGAAACGCTTCCGGCGGAGCAGGCACAGTGTGTCCGTATCCGAAAGGGCATGGCATCCTGGCTCATCCTTCTGAATCATCAGGATAATGGTGCCGACCGGGAGTATATCGGTGCAGAGGGGTACTATGGCCTCGGACGCGTGATGGCGATCCGCGAAAATGGAGCGGATAAGATTCCGATGACATTGCAGTGGTGATCAGTGTGACGGATGTGTATGGATGCGGAGCCGCTGCAGTGAACATACGGGTATGATGATCTGGATCGGCCGGTAGTGTGTATACGCATCGGAAACGGGTTTAAGGCCGGGAAAGGCATATGTTGGGCCCGGTAGTGTGTATACGCATCGGTAACAGAGTTTAGAAAGAGAGGAATCGGTATGCAATCCAGAGAAACACTGGAAAAGTATAGTGTGATGACGGCGGTGGAGGCAGAGCGCTGGCTGGATGACGCGGTGCGTCGTGTCCGGGCGAACCTGAAGGACTTTACGGATCGTTTTCCGGATTCGAACAGCCGGGATCAGATCTATCCGCCAAGCGAAAACGTGGAGTGGACGACCGGCTTCTGGACAGGGGAGATCTGGCTCGCGTATGAGCGAGCGGGGGAAAGCTGCTTCCGGGAGGCCGGGCTTCGGCAGGTGCAGTCATTTTTACAGCGGATCGAGCAGAAGGTGGATGTCGATCATCATGACATGGGCTTTCTGTATACGCCGTCCTGCGTATCGGCGTATCTGCTGACGGGGGATGAAAGCGCAAAGAAGGCGGCGCTGATGGCGGCCGACCAGCTGATGGGCCGCTTTCAGGAAAAGGGCCAGTTCTTCCAGGCCTGGGGCGCGCTGGGAAAGGCGGACAACTACCGTCTGATCATCGACTGTCTTCTCAATATGCCACTTCTTTTCTGGGCGAGCGCAGTGAGTGGGAATCCGGTGTATCGCGAGAAGGCCGAAGCGCATATCCGAACGGCGATGAAGTGCGTGATCCGTCCGGATCACTCGACCTATCATACCTATTTTTTCGATCCGGAGAGTGGCGCACCGCTGAAGGGCGTAACGCATCAGGGGCATCGCAATGACTCGGCGTGGAGCCGTGGGCAGGCCTGGGGCATCTATGGCAGTGCACTCAGCTATCGTTTTTTAAAGGATGACTATTATCTGGATGTCTTCCGGAAGCTCAGTGCGTTTTTCCTCACGCATCTGCCACAGGATCTCGTACCGTACTGGGACTTTGATTTCGATGATGGCAGCACGGAGCCGAGAGACTCCTCTGCGGCGGCGATCGCGGCCTGCGGCATGCTGGAGATGGCGCGGCACCTTACGGGCGAAGAGAAAGACTACTACGAGAAGATGGCAGGACGACTGCTGAAGGCGCTCTGCCAGCACTGTGCGGTGCAGGAGAAGGATCGGAGCAACGGGCTCCTGCTTCATGGAACCTATGCACGTGCGAGTGCCGAGAACCCGTGCAGCGATCGTGGTGTCGACGAGTGTAACACCTGGGGTGACTACTATTATATGGAAGCATTGACCAGAGTCACTTCCGACTGGAAGGCTTACTGGGATTACTGGGAGAAAGACGAATGATCATCAGAGTGTTGAGTGCCGGCGGCGACGAAATCGCGTCGGCGCGGGAGGATGCGTATGTGCACCTCGTGTTAACTGACCGGGCATATGAGAAGGGCAGCACCATCCGGATCGAGGTTGAGGAGACGCCGGGATACTACATGGTGAAGCTCGACGAGGCGCTCGAAGAGACGCTGTTGTATCTTACGGAGAAGGAATGGACCTACGAGATTCCGTTTGACGAGAAGAAGGAGGCCTACTGCCCGCAGGCCTTCAGCGGAAGCGTTCACTTCCTGAGTCTGCGAAAGGCAGAGCAGCATGAGTGGAAGCGGTATCGTAATCTTGCGCGGAACGTGCTGGATCAGCATGAAGCCTGCGGCGTGTATCCGCATGCACATGCGAACACGGAAACACGCGGGGAGGCGGTATTTGCTGCGCGCAATGCAATCGATGGAATCTGTGCCAACCGCTTCCACGGTGTGTGGCCATATCAGTCCTGGGGGATCAACCAGCAGGCGGATGCGGAAATCACGATTGACTTCGGTACGCAGGTTGACATCTACCGCATCGAGCTGTGGACGCGGGCGGATTTTCCGCACGACAGCTGGTGGGATCAGGTGACCCTGGAATTTTCGGACGGCTCGACGGAAGAATGCCGGCTCGAAAAATCGTGGAAACCGCATCATCTCGATATCGTGCGCCGCGGCATCACCTGGGTTAAAATGCGGGATATGCATCGCGGCTCCGAGGAATCCCCGTTCCCGGCACTGACGCAGATCGAAGTGTACGGCGTGCCGACGCCTTAAGAAAAACTTAATGGGGTCTGACCCCATTAAGAATTCCTTACGAAACTCTGAAGCCGGCCGTAAGGGGGGCTGACTCCATTAGATTTTTATAAACCCGCGACGGGAATTCCCCACTTGTGTTTTTTCGTATATATCGTATAATTTTCGAGTCAATATTCAGTAAAGAAGCAGGGGAGAGGTAAGCATGAGTAAGGGAATCGTCGTGATCGGGGCTACGTTCGTGGATATCAAGGGGTATCCGGAGGGGAAGTACGTGCCGGCCGGGCGAAATGCAGGCATGGTCTGCGAGGTGCATGGTGGTGTGAGCCGGAATGTGGCGGAGGATATCGCGAATGTGGAGCTGCGGCCGACCTTCATCAGTGTGGTGGATAATTCCGGTATCAGTACGGATGTCATCAACAAGCTGAATCGTCATAAGGTGGATACCAGCTACATCCGTCGCACCGAGGATGGGCTCGGTACCTGGCTCGCGGTGTTCTCGCACAACGGGGACGTGGTGGCGTCGATCTCGAAGCGTCCGGATCTCTCGGAGATCTCGACGATTCTGACGGAGCAGGGTGATGAGATCATCGCGGACGCGGATGCCGTGACGGTCGACATCGATATGGAGTCCTATATCCTGAAGCAGATCCTGGACCTCGCGGAGAAGTACCATAAGCAGGTCTATGCGGTGGTGTCGAATATGTCCATCGCGATGGAGCGCCGTGACCTCATGAAGCGGACCGCCTGTCTCGTGTGCAACGCCCAGGAGGCCGGACTGCTGTTCTCGGATGATTATGAGAAGCTGTCACCGGAGGAGCTGGCACCGATCATCGGTCGCAAGGTGAAGTCTGCGCAGTATCCGCGCATGGTCGTGACCATGGGCGAGCAGGGCGCGGTTTATGCGGAAATCGATGGCAGCTTCGGCATCTGTCCGCCGATCAATGTCGCCGTCGTCGACACCACGGGTGCCGGGGACGCGTTCTTTTCCGGTGTGACCATCGGTCTCACCTACGGAAAGACCCTCGGCGAGGCCTGCCACATCGGTGCGCGTCTCGCAAGCTCGGTGATTTCCACGACGGATAATGTATGCCCGCGTTTTATGCCGGAGGAGTTTGACCTCAAAGTGAACAGGTCTTGAGTTCAGCGAAGGGGACCCGGTCCTCCGGGGCCCCTGTCTGAACTAAAAAAAGAGCGGTGGTTCATCGAACCATCGCTCTTTTCAGGTATTCGCTTAAATTATTCAGCAGCGATAGCGCCTGTTGGGCAAGCGTCCTCGCAAGCACCACAATCGATGCAGGTATCAGCGTCTACAACATACTTGCTGTCGCCAGCAGAAATAGCCTCAACCGGGCAGGTAGATGCACAAGCACCGCAGCTAACGCACTCATCAGAAATAACATGTGCCATGATAAAATTCCTCCTAGAATAAAATCTTGATTGATTGGTTTTCGTACTTCCGTACGACCTATGCCTGTATATTAATATAGATTCTCGAAAACTACAACCGGAAAAGTTTCAAAAAATGTATTTTTTTGAAAAATTCTTTTAGTCCAGACTAACTATATCATACCTAGTAAATAGGGGATATTTAAGAGCTGAATCACAATATGTTGTGGTTTGATGACGGAGATATCGCTATGGTATTCATAGGAAAACGACCAGTAAAGTTGTATTTTGTGCATAAAAATGCACTCGTAAATCGAATTTATGCAAAAATCCAGGAAGATAAACGACGCATTTATGCAAAAAAGCTTCCTGAAAAAGTGGCGGATATGTTGAAAACGCATACAGGAAAATTGTAGAATCAAATCATCATATAAAGGAAGGTTTTACCTATGAAACAGAATCTCTCTTATCGTCTGATCCTGAAGGATCTCCTGCTGATGACCGTCGCGTGCACGATCATCGCCGCCGCGGTCTTTTTCTTCCTGGTGCCGAGCCATGCGGCGGTCTCGAGCATTTCGGGTCTCGCGATCGTGCTGCAGCACTTCGTGCCGCTCAGCATCTCGCAGCTCACGATGATCATGAACGGCATCCTGCTGATCGTCGGCTATGCGGTGTTCGGAAAGGAATTCGGCTTTAAAACCGCCTACACCTCGATCATTCTGCCGTTGATTCTCGGTCTCTTCGAGCTGCTGTTTCCAAACTATACCTCGCTTACGGGCGATGCGACCCTCGACGTCGTGGCGTACTGTATCGTCGTATCGGTCGGCTGCAGCATCCTGTTTAATGACAATGCTTCCTCCGGCGGGCTGGATGTCGTCGCGAAGCTGCTGAATAAATACTTTCATATCGAGCTCGGGAAGGCCATGACCGCTGCCGGCGTCATCATTGCCCTCTCCAGTGCGCTGGCGTATGACTCGAAGACGGTGGTGCTGAGTCTCCTGGGGACGTACTTCAACGGGATCATCCTCGACTATTTCATCTTCGGTCAGACCATCAAGAAGCGGGTCTGCATCGTGTCGCAGGCGCACTGTGAGGAGATCCGGCAGTTCATCCTCCGTGAGATCGGTGGTGCGACGCTCTATGAGGCGGTCGGTGCCTACAATCTCGAGAAGCACACGGAGATCATCGCGATCGTGACGAAGCATGAGTTCCGCCGGCTGATGGATTTCGTGATGAAAGTCGATCCGAAGGCCTTCGTGACGGTGTATAACGTGAATGAGATTCATTATCAGCCGAAGCCGAAGTTCTAGGGACTGTAGTGGATCCCGGAGGGCTGCCACTTCCCTTGACGAGTATTCCTGTGGAACGTATTCTTATAGTGTATATATAATTCGACGAATCTATCAGAAGGGAAGGTGTGTGATGGCTTCGAGTGAGGTGCATGAAGGAGGAAAGAAGAAATCGTCCGGGGTCGGGGGGCTTCTGTTCTATATGGTGCCGGTCGTGGCGGTAGCGGCGATGCTGATTTTCGGCGGGCTGTTTCTGCGTGACTACATGGAGTATAAGGCGGCGGGAGATGAGTACGCGGATCTCGCGGAGGATTATATCCGTGGCGGGGGTGCGGAGGAGGCCAATGCATCTGCCGGGAACGCGGGTGGCGCTGCGGGCGAGGGTACGGGTGCGAAGGCGCTGCCGTATCCGGCGCTTGAGATCGACTACGATGCGCTGCTGAACACGAATGCGGATTTCGCCTGTGTTCTGTACATCCCGGTGCTGGATCTCAGGTACCCGGTCGTATACTCCAGTGACAACGCCGACTATCTTCATAAGACCTTCGAGGGGAAGCGGAACTTCGCCGGCTCGATTTTCTATGACTGTCTGAGTCCACATGATTTCCGTGCGAAGAATACCTTTCTCTTCGGCCACAATATGAAAAACGGCTCGATGTTCGGTACGCTGAAAAAGCTCGAGAAGGAACCGGGGCTCTGCGCTTCGAATCCGTATATCTATGTCTATACGGAGGGACACGTGCGAAAGTACCGGATCTTTTCCTTCTATGAGACGACGGATGGGAGTGCCACTTACGATGATTTCGAGGGCACGGATGGCTATGATCAGTATGTGAAGCACTGTCTCTCGAAGTCGACGCTCGCCATCGACGAGCACACCATCGACTTCGCGAAGCGCCCGGCGCTGCTCACCCTCTCGACCTGTATCGGTCGCTCCGGCGGGAATCAGCGCTTCGTGGTGCACGGTGCACTCGAGGGCGCGTATAATATCACGGGGGAGTGCCGCCCGTAGGGCGCGGGGGTCCCCGTGATGCCTTAGT
>OQVT01000951.1_pt1 | contig 17661 bp, 15 predicted proteins | sample 1691561 | NCBI WGS metagenome assembly OQVT01 (sample SAMN03418260, study PRJEB22391) | human gut metagenome | biome: human-gut; feature: organic feature; material: feces | host: Homo sapiens | place: Tanzania | collected 2013-01 | reverse complement strand
TGCAGGGTATGTAGGAACAGAACATATTCTGGTGGGACTGTTAAAAGAAAAGACGGGAGTTGCAGCAAAGGTCCTTGAAGATAATGGAATTGAAGAACAAAAAGTTATGGAGATGATACAGGATCTCATTACTCCGGAGGGGAATGTAGCGGTAAAAGAACGCGGCAACTTTTCACCAAGGGCGCAGGCAGTATTGGAAGAGGCGGAGGTGCAGGCAGAACGTTTCCATGCGAAAGCAGTAGGTACCGAGCATATTCTGCTTGCATTAATTAAAGATGTAGAAAATGTGGCAGCCCGTCTTTTAAATACATTGGGCGTTCCGGCGCAAAAGGTATATATTGATACCCTGATAGCAATCGGACAGGACCCGTCCCTCTATAAAGAAGATTTTGCAAAAAAATCAAATAAAAGAAAACAACCTTCTACGTTGGATCAGTATAGCAGAGATTTAACAGCCCTTGCTGCGGAAGGTAAATTAGACCCGGTAGTCGGACGTGAAAATGAAATAAAGAGAGTTATCGAAATTCTGAGCCGCAGAACGAAGAACAATCCCTGCCTGATTGGGGAACCCGGTGTGGGAAAAACGGCAGTGGTCGAAGGACTTGCCAGCAAAATAGCATCGGGGGATGTTCCTTTTACGGTACAGAATAAGCGTCTGCTGACACTGGATTTATCCGGTATGGTTGCCGGTTCCAAATATCGTGGTGAATTTGAAGAGCGAATTAAGCGTGTTATCCGTGAAGTGCAGGAAGATGGCAATGTTATCCTATTTCTGGATGAGCTTCATACAATAATCGGTGCAGGTGGTGCAGAAGGAGCAATTGATGCATCCAATATTCTGAAGCCTTCTCTGGCAAGAGGAGAACTCCAGCTGATTGGTGCAACAACCATTTCGGAATATCATAAGTATGTGGAGAAGGATGCTGCCCTGGAACGGCGTTTTCAACCGGTTAATGTGGAAGAGCCAAGCAAAGAAGAAACATTAAATATTTTGAAAGGAATTGCCTATAAGTATGCGGATCATCATCGGGTAGTGATTACCGACGAAGCGCTGCAGGCTGCAGTGAATCTTTCGGAACGTTATATCAATGACCGGAATCTTCCGGACAAAGCCATTGATTTGATTGATGAAGCATCTGCAGCAGTGCGTTTGAAAAATACAAGCGTACCGGTTGTATTAAAGAATTTACAGGAACAACTGAAAGATATGGATGCACAGCTGGAAGAATTTATGAAACAGGGAAATCTCGAAGAAGCATCCAATCTGAGAAAAGAACAGGAACAGCTTTTAAAGAAGTATCAACGGGAAGAGAAGAAATATCACAAAAAGCAGTCAGAAACACAACTCAAAGTGGGGGAAGAGGATATTGCTGAGGTGGTTTCTACCTGGACAAAAATTCCGGTCAGCAAATTGAATGAAAAAGAAAGTGATCGTTTGTTACGTCTGGAAAAAGTACTTCATAAACGTGTCATCGGACAGGAAGAAGCGGTAAATGCAGTTTCCCGTGCAATTCGACGTGGAAGGGTCGGACTTCAGGATCCGAACCGGCCGATTGGTTCCTTCTTATTCCTCGGACCGACTGGTGTGGGAAAAACGGAGCTCAGCAAAGCACTGGCAGAAGCAATGTTTGGTTCAGAAAGTGCACTGATTCGTGTAGATATGTCAGAATATATGGAAGGTCATTCCGTATCCAAGATGATTGGTTCACCTCCGGGATATGTCGGATTTGAAGAAGGTGGACAGCTGAGTGAAAAAATACGGAAGAATCCATATTCCGTTGTATTGTTTGATGAAATTGAAAAAGCACATCCCGATGTATTTAACGTTTTGTTGCAGGTGTTGGATGATGGACATATTACGGACTCCAAGGGACGGAAGGTGAGCTTTAAAAACACCATTCTGATTATGACCTCCAATGCAGGTGCGCAGAGGATTGTATCTCCGAAAAACCTCGGATTTTTTACAGATACCACAAAAGAACAGGATTACGAGAAAATGAAAAGTGGTGTCATGGATGAGGTAAAAAAGCTGTTTAAGCCGGAGTTTATCAACCGTATTGATGATATTATCGTATTCAAAACGTTGGAAAAGAAAGAGATGCTGCAAATTGTCCAGCTTCTGAGTGAGAATCTGGCAGCAAGGTGCATGAAGCAGATGCAGATAAAACTGCAGTTCAGCAGTGCACTCAAAGAACATCTGGTGGAGAAGTATGCCGATTATAAAATGGGGGCAAGACCTTTAAAACGTGCAATTCAGAATCAGGTGGAGGACCTGCTTGCAGAAAAGATTCTGGAAGGAAAAATCCATGCAGGGGACAAAGTACTTGTAGGGTTCCGAAAAGGTGAGATTTCCTTTGACGTTAAAAACTAAATAGTTTATACTGAGGATAGCAAATGTACAAATCAGGAGGAAGTTACAAAATGGCGGTTGTAGATGAATTGATTCGAAAAGAAACAGACGATACCATCAGTTTTGGAAATCATTTATTGGCAGATAAGAAGAAACTGGAGGATTTTGAATTTGACGGGAATCTTTATAAAGTAAAAACTTTCCAGACAATGACGAAGCTGGAGAGAAATGGATTGTTTGTTTATGAATCGGTACCTGGAACAAGCGTATTTCATTTTCATGAAACTTTTGAAGGGGTAGATTTTTCAGTGTCTGGTGCGGAAGATGCACAGATTACGTTAGGATTGTGTGAAGATACCGAATATGAGGTATTCGTAAACGGAAAGAGCACCGGAAAAATGAGCACGAACCTTGGTGGAAAATTAAACATCAGTGTGGAACTCGAAGGTGCTGAAGAAGTTCATATAAAAGTAGTTCGATAAAATCAGTTTTCAAACGCTGTTCTGTTTGACAGAACAGCGTTTCGTTCTTGTGTGCCTGTGGACACACATTTTTACTCCAGATAGGTGAGGTGTTTATGGCAAAAGGAAAACAGACAACCGTTTTTTTCTGCCAAAGTTGCGGATATGAATCCAGTAAATGGATGGGGCAGTGTCCGGGGTGCAAAGAATGGAATACCATGGTGGAGGAACGGGTCGTTACCACAAGTGGGAAATCCATGCGGCCAATTCATGAAAAAGCAAAACCAACGGTATTGGCAGATATATCTTTGGAAAAAGAAGACCGTATACAGACACATATTGAAGAACTGAACCGTGTACTGGGCGGAGGTCTGGTGGCTGGCTCGCTGGTATTGGTAGGAGGAGATCCCGGAATCGGAAAATCCACATTGCTGTTACAGGTATGCAGGGAAATTGCTGCGGATGGACGTAAGGTGTTGTATATATCCGGAGAAGAGTCTTTGAAACAAATAAAGATCCGTGCGAACCGGATTGGCGAGTTTAACCAGAATCTGTTTTTGCTTTGTGAAACAAATCTGGAAACCATCGAAGAAACCATCCGGGCAGAAAAACCGGAAGTAGTCGTTGTAGATTCCATACAGACGATGTATCTGGAAAGTGTATCAGCAGCTCCCGGAAGTGTTTCGCAGGTAAGAGAGGCAACAAATGTATTTTTGCAGCTTGCCAAGGGATTGAACATTTCTATCTTTATCGTAGGACATGTGACCAAAGAGGGAACAGTAGCAGGCCCCAGGGTTCTTGAACATATGGTGGATACGGTTTTATATTTTGAAGGCGACAGACATGCATCTTACCGCATTCTGCGTGGCGTAAAGAACCGTTTTGGATCGACAAATGAAATTGGCGTGTTCGAAATGGAAGCAGGAGGTCTGAAAGAGGTAAAAAATCCTTCGGAATTTATGCTGAGTGGAAAACCCGAAGAGGCAAGCGGCTCTATTGTAGTCTGTTCGATGGAGGGAACAAGACCATTGCTTGTAGAAATTCAGGCACTGGTATGTCATAGTAATTTTGGAATACCGAGAAGACAGGCAATCGGAACAGACTTTAACCGTGTGAATTTACTGATGGCAGTATTGGAGAAACGTTTGGGATTGCAGCTTGGAAATTGTGATGCCTATGTAAATGTTGCCGGAGGAATCCGGATTCAGGAGCCGGCGATTGACCTTGGAATTGCACTTGCAGTAATTTCCAGTTTTAAAAATAAAATTATTGATTCCGGAACAATCGCTATGGGAGAAATCGGTCTTAGCGGTGAGGTGCGTGCAGTCAGTATGATACCTGCACGTGTGCAGGAGGCAAAGAAGCTTGGATTTACTACCTGTATCATTCCGGAAGTCTGCCGGGATAGTGTAAAAGACATAAAAGGGATTAAGATTATTGGAATAAAGAATATTGGAGATGTCATGAAATGGACAGAAAAAAGTTTATAAAACATCTTCCGCTTTATCTGGTGGAGATACTGGTTCTTGTGGTGGCAGCCGGCTTTTTATATTTCACGGTTCAGGCGACAAGGGCAGAGAGAAGAGAAATTAAAGAAGAGAATATCACAGTAAATGAGGAAGTAAAGGAACAGATTGAAAAGACACAGGAAGAGAATGCCGGAAAGAATCTTACCGGTGTGTTTAATGTGGCACTCTTTGGTGTGGATGCAAGAGATGGAAGTCTGGGAAAAGGTACAAGAAGTGATTCCATCATGATTTGTTCCATTGATATGGACAAGCATGAGGTAAAACTGATTTCGGTACTTCGTGATACGTATCTGAATCTCGGAAACGATACTTACAATAAATGTAATGTGGCATATGCCAAGGGCGGACCGGAACAGGCCATCAGTATGCTTAATGTAAATACGGATATGTATATCAAAGATTATATTACGGTTGGATTTGATGGATTGATTCAGGCAGTGGATGCCCTGGGCGGGGTAGAGCTGGATGTCAGCGAGGCTGAAATTCCCCATTTAAACAATTACCAGATTAGTATGGTAGGTACAACAGATGATGGCATTACATTTGTTGCCGAGGAGGGAAGTTATGTACCTGTTACAGAACCTGGATTGCAGAAACTGAACGGATTGCAGGCTACGGCTTACTGCCGTATCCGGTATGTGGGGGATGATTTCCGCAGAACACAAAGACAGCGTGATTTGATTACGGCAATGATTGAAAAAAGCAAAACCGCTTCCATCGGCGAGCTGACACAGGCAGCAGAAGCAGTATTTCCATATGTGAGTACCTCGTTGAAGGTTGAGGATATCTTTACGATGTTGAGCGTTGTTGGAGATTATCAGGTAACGGTAAGTGAAAGCTTTCCGTTTGCTGGAATACGAAATGGCGGTAATATCAAAGGATACGGTTCCTGTGTTGTTCCAACGGATCTGGAGCAAAATGTAATAAAACTCCATGAGCTGCTGTTTGATGAGCAGGATTATGTACCTTCGGAAGAAGTGAAGAAGTACAGTGAAATTATAAAAAATGATACACAGGCATATTTACAATATTAGCCTTGACAAAGAAACATACCTTAAGTTATAATAGCTTTCGGTGGTTCAAACACCGAAAGAAAATAGGGGCATAGTTCAAAGGTAGAACAGCGGTCTCCAAAACCGTCGATGTGGGTTCGATTCCTACTGCCCCTGCTCTAAAACCCTAGTATTTACTAGGGTTTTTGTTTTTGTGTCAACTTTCGTGTCGACTTTCGTGTGAACTTTTATTTATTTTTACAATTTTTCCTTCTGAGGGAAGTAAATCAATTACAAAATCGGGCATATCAATATAGTGGTCGCTTGACTTTGTCTTTGGAACCTTTGTTATCCAATTATTATTTTCATCCAGGACCATAGCAGCATGAACATGAATTATGTTGCCGGACACATCAGAAGCATCTAAGGCACATATCTCTGAACGCCTCAGAGTGCCGTAGGCGGCAAGACAACATGCAATCAGCATATTTCTATCATAGCTTTTAAATTCTTCAATTAAGGCGGATACATCACGGTCTGTGGGAACATATAAATTACTACCTTTTCGCTGGGGCAAAACTACCCGGAAGTGAAGGTCGGGATACAGGGTGTTTACCATGCTGATGAATTGTCCATATACATTACGGACAGTCTTAGGAGACCGGTCAGTGGAAATGTCCTGTATCCATCGTTGTAGGTCCTTGTTCTTGATTTTTTTTATTGGCATATCTTGTATTGAAGTCATGTGATTCTTAAAATTAAGTTTGTAGCATCGAATGGTAGATGGTGAAATCACGCCTTCTCTGGATGAGATATAAATATCCATTCCCTCTTTCACAGTAAATTCCTTTTCCTGCTTCGGTCGGTTGCAGTAATATTGTGTAGCGAGAAGTTCAGCGTCTCTTTTGGTATCAGCGGTAAATGATTTCAGATGCTTTTTACCTAAACTGTCTGTATAATCCAATACTCTCACTCGCCAGCTCCCTGATGGTAATTTTTGAGCTTTTGCGATAATATCACTCTCCTTTTGGGCATAAAAATGCCCGGTGCTTGTAATTTCACCGGGAAAATGATACAATTCACTTGCGAGGGTGATTGTATCGGGTTTCCCGATATGGTTCCAATCTGCTCTGGTGTTGGTAGCACCGGGGCAGATTTTTTATTGTTTAAATTGCATAATTGACAATATAAACTCATATGCTATAATACAAGTAAGATAACTTGTGAAGGAATAACACTGGGTCCCAGAATGGGGTAGGTATATACCGAGCATTCCCATGTGCCTGGGGTTATCTTATTTTTTTGGATTTTTTCAAACTATCAACAAAATTTGCAGGATTTTTTTCTATTTCTGATATAATAAAATCTATAAACTGTTGTGAATATGTGTACGAATGCTGATTGCCAATTATATGTTCATATGCGTATTTGGGTTCTCGCTTTATATCATAAAATTCTACCACTAAGTTTAGTACATAAGGATTAAAACCAGCAGCATAGCCTAATCGGATATTTTTTTTCTTTAACCTTTCCTGAATAGCAGTAACGACATTATTGTAAGAATACTTATGCGTGTCAGAGGGGTCTTTTAAATCCTTAATCATAGTCACTTTGGCATCGGAGTTGGATGCTATACTTACAGAAAAATCGGCTTCATCTCTTTTCTTTGTAATATATAAATTTTGACGAATGTTGATGGCAAATTTAGATGAATTGTATTCTTCGCTTAATACATCAAGTTCATTACTCTGTTTTATGAGCTTTTCTGCAATTTCAGGAGAGTATTTTAGACGAATTTCTTCATTACTCAGGGGCTCATAGCGTGCAGAGAGCGTAAGAAAATTCTGCGCAATATATTTTGTGATATCAACTCCATGAAAACGTTGGATTTCGTTAACAAAATTTAATACACAAGCTTGAAATAATGGAGCATATTTTATTTCATAATCCTCTGTGATATAGTGCGTACTGATATTTCTAAGATCTATTATTTTCTCAAGATTAAGCCGAATGCGTGTATTTTTATCCGTGTATATTTTCCTGATTACAACATCAACACTTAGAGTTCTATCCGGCTTATCTGGAAAGTAAATGTTATCTCCGCGTTTGAGCAGAGCAGCTTTCAACATTAGCTCCCATGCATTTATTATGAAAAAAGAAAAACCTTCAATCCTATATTTTATGGTTGGCTTGTTATAGATTTCCAAACCCATAATAAAGGCTTCGATACTTTTGTCCACTAATCTTTTTTCAATATCTTCCATGATTTGTGTTCCTTTCATAATTAAGGTTTTAATTGCTTGGAATTCCATATGGTTATATATTCTTCCGCTCCTGGTTGCAGCCGGGGGCGTTTTTTTAATTATTCACTTATCAATTCACAGTATTTCATATCAAGAGATACGTCATTGCTTGTAGTTCCCGTTAAAACATTTTTAGATTCTGACATACCGTTAAATGTTCCATACACACGGATAATATCATCCTCAAGTACATTTAAGTAGTTATCAGCATCTTTATCTTGCCTGTCTATAATATATAAGAAATCACCTAGCCACATATCATATTTATCATTTGTGTATGCTTTATAATATATATCGTAGTCAGAATACCATTTCCCATTTACTTTCTGTGAGATTTTTACATCTACAACAAAGTTTTGACCGATATAATCATCTGGATTTCTTGCAATTGTTTTATAATTGAATTGCTGGCAAGATGCTTTGAAATCATCTTCTGATATAACAGGTTCTTCGGGTGTAATGGCTTCTTTCTCGGTATTTTCAGTTGATTCTTCAGACATTTCCATTGAATCTTCAATGTTTTCTTGTGGTTCCGCAGATGGTTCCAGCGAATCTGTTCCAGGATTTTGCGTAGGCGCAGGTGTTTCTGTAGGTATTGGACTCTCCTCAACGGAAGCAATTGTTGTAGTGTTTACATTATCTTTTTTAACCATATTACCAATCCCACCAAGTAACCAAATTCCAGATATTACAAGTGCAGCAATGGATAAGGATTTTTTTCGTCCATCCTTTTTACATAAATCAATAATAGCCAAGATAATAGCAACAAAGAAAGTGCATCCTAAAATTGAGAATATAAGAGCTAATATACCTAAAGCAGAATTTCCTTGCTTTTGGGGTGGTGCAGGATAAGTAGGCGGTGGTGTCTGATTTGCCGGTGTTCCGCAATTAGGACAGAAAGCACCGTCATAAGTGGTTTTACATTTTGTACATACGTTCATTTTTAAAATTCTCCCTTCATTAGAAAAAGTGTTTTCCTGTTTTATAACTAATTTTCGCATTAGTTCTGTTTGTTTTTCAGATTCGGATAGTGAATTAAACCATTCTTCATACGCGAGATTCTCTTGCTCTTTTCTTATTTGACGTTGTTCCAATTCATATTGTTCTTGTGTAGTACCTGATTGATTATATGGCGTAATACGCATCCCACATTGCTCACAATAGTCGGACGATGGTGGATTGGTGGCACCGCAACAAGTGCATATAATTTCCGGTGGCTTTCTTGATATTTCTGCTAGTGGATAACCACAATAAATACATGCATGAACTTTATCACTAATTTCTTTTCCGCATTCAGGACACTTAATAAGTGACATAATAAATTCCCCCGTATATAAATATTTATCTGTTTTCCTCAACCATCCGGCGCATAAGTTCTGTCTGCTTCTCAGACTCACTTAAAGAATCGAACCATGCATTATATTCACGTTTATAATTAATTCTGTTGATTCTTTCCTCACGTTCGTATTCACTGTCATAGAATTCTTGTTTATGCTCTTTATGGTTTTTATATAAATATATAGCAGGAGCAATTACAAGGATTAAATACCCTAATACAAGACGTCCAATTAAAATACTGAATACTATATACACTAGAAATAATAGTGCTACAATGATTATATATATGTAAGCCTCGCGCTGGAGAAAGGAACCGTCTTTTGGAATAAATTCTATCAATTCAGGTTCAATGTATTCATTACGTTCCTCTGGTGTAGAATAATAATTGTTTATTGTATTTACCGTATTATTATTACCTTTTATATTTGTTGTTCCTTCTTTTGGCAGTTCGCTACCGCAGTAATTACAAAATCTTCCTTCTGTAACTTCTGCACCACAGTTTTCACATTTCATCAAGATATCCCCCTTTTATCATTATGTGCTTCCAATTCTATTATATTGGAATTGCCTTTTTCAAAATCGTTATTTTGGATGTGGTTGAGAGCATGACGGTAACATTCCAACTGCCGTTCATGGGAAAGGCGGGAATTGAGCAGAATAGTATAACTATCGTCCCTATTTTTTATTATCTGTTCGCCTACAAGCACGTCCATATCTATTAGCTGTGTATTAATATCCAAATTTCATCACCCGTTATACATATAGCATTTTGTATGTACCATAATTAGTACTTATATGTTTTCACCAGTTTCTTGTTTATATAGATTCTTCATAAATTCCATATGTGCTTTGAATCTTTCCGGCGGCATATTTTTTTTCATATTGAAAAGAGAGCGCATATCCGGGTCCTCAAACATTTCTTGTGCCGTTTTAGCGGTTTCTTCATTGAGATAGTAGCCGGAGGTTTCTTCTCCGGTCATTATGTACTCTACGGATACACCAAAATAATCAGCTACCTTTTCAATGGTAGAGTGTCTGGGTTCTTGGGTTTTCCATTTAGTAACAGACCCCTTGGCTATTCCTAAGTCCTTCTCTAGTTTAGATTGAGAGATTCCCTTTTTTTTACATAAATTTACAATTCGTTCATTTAGTGTCATAATTTTCTCTTTCTGCTGATAAAAATCAACAAAAGGTACTTACAAACTGATAAAAAGTAGTATAATAAAATCATACCGCTGATAATTATCAACCAAATACAACTTTGATGCTGATTTTTATAGCAATGTTTTGTGGTAAATTCATTGTAGAATAAAATCAGCAAAATGTCAATAAAATCGTTGATAATTATCAGACGAATAAATAAGGAGGTGATTGCGACGAGCGTATATGATAATGTATCAGTGCTTTGTGCCAAGAAGAAGAAATCTATTCGTTGTGTTGAGAGAGAAGCACATTTAGCCGTTGGAACAATTTCCAAATGGAAAAAATCAAATCCTACTGTGGATAACCTTAAGGCAGTAGCAAAGGTGCTTAAAGTCAAAGTAGACAAGCTGTTGGAGTAGGAAGGAGAGCAATGGATATTATTGAAAGCAAGTATATCAATGCTTCGAAAATGACAGTGTCTTTCGAAGTGTCAAGTGACGATTATCTTAGCATTTAAACTTGTAAAAAGCTCATTTCCGAGAAAGATACTTCCACTATGAAGGTTGGTAATATCTGTAGTGGTTTTTACAGACGTAAGGGGAACAATACTGACTACAGGAGAAGATTTAGGGTTGTTTTTTTTCTATTACAACAGCGTAGTGCAACCCGCCCTCTTCACTGCCAATATTAAAACCAAGATGAACCTTTATAATTTCTGAAAAAAAGGACATTTTATCTTTGATTGAAAATGAGAATATTGTATAAGTAGAAGCAGTTTGACTGCACACCAGAATAGTTATGCAGTTAAAGCAAACAAAAACCCCCAAGATTTCTCTTGGGGGTTTTCGCTTGTGTAAAAGGGGAATTTTTCCGGAATTGCTAATTAGCCTTACCGATTTCTCAATCGGTACAATTAGCATTATATGGTCTATAAGGGTTATAATCTATAATTATTTTGACAAATTATAACACTATATTGATTTATTCCCCTGCTGGATTCTCTTTTTTCTTTCCAATCATAGTAAAGCAGATGATTGCTGCAATGATATAAAGAACAAGAGTTACATATAAAACCGTCTGATATCCGACCGGATTGCAGCTTACTACGTTGCCGTCTGCAAGTGTTACATCTTCAAATGTACCGAAATGATTTACAATATAAGTTGCAAGCTGATTTCCGGTAAGTCCTGCAAAAGCCCACGCAGAAAGGCAAAGTCCGTGAATGGCACTGATGGTTTTCATTCCGAAATGATCGGAAAGCAGGGTAGGAACATTTGAGAAGCCACCGCCGTATCCTGCATTTACCATAATTAACAATGCAACACATAACCATACAATTTTGTTCGTGATTCCGCCGGTAAGAATTGTTGCGCCGGTGAAAACAATCGACAAAAGGAAGATTACTTTGTATATGGTATTTCGGTCTTTCAAACCATCTGCTGCTGCAGAAAAGCCAAGACGACCGGCAGCATTTGCAATCGCGGTTACACTGGATAACACACTGATTACAGCAAGGCTGAGTCCCATGGTTTTTAAAATCGGTTTTTCCTGAGAAATTAAAGCAAGTCCACAGGTAATGTTGATGTAGAACATCAGCCAGATGCCAATGAATGTTTTGTTTGTAAATGCCATTTTGATGTTTGAGCCAAGAGCTTTGAAGAATGCACCAAGACCACCCTCGTCATCATGTTCTTCCACCCAGCCTTCCGGCTTTTTAAGAAGAAGATGACCAATGAACATCATAACAAAATAAACAGCACCCATAATAAAGAACATTGGTGCAGGATTTGCAACACCGTCTACGGTGAACTTGGAAAGAATTGCCTGCATAATCGGGCTGGCAATTGCTTTTGCAGCACCAAATCCGGCAACTGCCAGACCGGTTGCAAGACCTTTTTTGTCTTTAAACCAAAGCATTAATGTTTTTACGGGAGATAAGTAACCGGTACCAAGACCAATACCCATAATACAACCGTAAAAGAGATAAATACCAACCAGAGATTTCATCATAATGGAAACTCCGGTTCCAATCATACCGATGGTAAAGCAGATTGTAGCAATCAGGGAGGATTTATGAATATCCTTTTCGACTACGTTTCCTAAGAATGCAGCGGACATTCCGAGGAAGAAGATGGCAAAACTAAATGCCCATTCAACGGCACTTTTGCTTTTGCCGATGTAGTCAGCAACTTCCTGACTGAATACGGACCAGCAATAAACGGTACCAATACTGCAATGAAGTAATAATGCGGGGATTGCAGCTCTCACCCATTTGTTGTTTGAACCTTTTTTCATTTCGTACTCTCTTTCTATATGTATTTGTAAATGATTAATGAAAATCAACAAATATTATACCGTAGTAACCATGTTTTTCCAAGCATATTTTGGAAAATCTGTATTTTGAAGTTTTTTTTCTGAAGCTTTTATGGTAAGATAAATAAGTATACTTGCAAAAACTAGGGGAGGTGCGTGATTTCTATGGAAAATGAAAATGTCTATTTAGAGGAATTGATGCAGAAATATCGTGAGAAAAGCGAATCTTTGCTGCGATATATTCCTTATTTTGAACAGAAAATCGGACAGAGAAACTATGATATTTACCAGGGAAGCGGAGAAATGAAAACTTCCGTGCCCATCCCAATTTATGATAGTACGCTGCTTGCCTTTGTAAAAGAAGTGCAGAAGACAGGACTAGTAGACCGGAATTATGTCTATGTGCTGTCAAATCATGGAATACGTAAGCCTGCCGATGAACTTCCGGCAGTACAACGTGCAGAATTCAAGGATATTGAAGTTATTTATGCAGTTATGGCAAAATATGTACTTGGTGGAATGACAAGGGGAAGTATGTGGTCCCAGGCAGTTGAAAATGGAACTTTTCTGGAGTGCCTGAAAAAGTTAAAAGAAGTTCTGAATGTGTGGGAGCATCCATTAGCGTAAGGAAAGAAAGCAACGAGGGTTACAGATAAGATGAGTGATAAGTCTGTTCAAAAGAAACAGTATATTGTAGATACAGCCAGAAAGGTATTTCAGGAAAAAGGATTCAAGCAGGTTACGATGAAGGATATTGTGGATGCATGTGAAATCAGCCGTGGAGGCTTGTATCTGTATTTTTCAAGTACCGAAGAATTGTTTGAAGAACTGCTGAAGCAGGAACAGGAGCGCGAAGACTCCTTTGGAGAGGGAATTCCGAAGAATGCAACAGCTGCTGAGGTTCTGGCATTATTTATGAAAGAACAGAAGAGGGAGCTTTTAAATAAGGGAGCATCCCTGACGGTTGCCATCTATGAGTATTATTTTGGAAAGAAAGTACCTGCAAAAGAAAATCATATCAAGAAACAGTTTGATATTGCCGTATATGTTCTGGAACGGCTGATTGCAGAAGGCGTGGAAACAGGAGAGTTTTATTGCGTGGACGCCCAGCGTGCAGCAAGCAATATGATGTATGTATTGGAAGGATTGAAGGTCGCTGCCAAAACAAGAGGAATTACAGAAGCTGCAGTTGACCGGGAAATACTGTATATGATGAGTGGTTTGATCGCAGAAGAATAACATTCGGCTGCTTTTAAATAAAGAAATGATAATGGAGGATGATAGGAGTTTTATGAATACTGTAAAACGTGTCTATGTGGAGAAGAAAGAGCCCTTTGCCGTTAAGGCAAAAGAATTACAGGAGGAGATTGAAAACTATCTGGGAATTGCAGATGTAGAAAAGGTCAGAGTATTTATCCGCTATGATGTGGAGAATATTTCAGAGCAGGTGTTTGAAGAAGCATTGTCCTGTGTATTTTCCGAACCGCCTGTAGATATCTATTATTTGGAAGAAATTGAAATTCCGGAAAATGGACATGTCTTTAGTGTAGAATTCTTACCGGGACAATTTGATCAGCGTGCAGATTCCGCTGTACAGTGTATTAAATTCTTAAAAGAAGATGAGGAACCGGTAATTCGTACCGCAGTAACATATCTGATACAGGGTGATGTCACCGAACAGGAAATTTCCCGTATAAAAGCATATTGCATTAATCCAGTGGATTCCAGGGAAGTTGGAATGGAAAAACCGGAAACACTGATTGCAAATTATGAAGAGCCTGAGGATGTTGCTATTTTCGAAGGCTTTACAGAAATGAAAGAAGATGAGCTGCGCGGACTATATGAGAGTCTGGAGCTCGCAATGACATTTAAGGACTTTTTACATATTCAGAAGTATTTTGCGGGAGAAGAACACCGCAATCCTACAATGACGGAAATCCGTGTACTTGATACCTATTGGTCGGACCATTGCCGTCATACCACGTTTTCCACAGAATTGAAAAACGTGACATTCAAGGATGGATATTATAGAGAACCATTAGAAACAACATATGAAAGCTATCTGGATACCAGAAAAGAAATTTTCGCAGGCAGGGAGGATAAATTTGTCTGCCTGATGGATCTTGCATTGATGGCAATGAGAAAATTGAAAAAAGACGGAAAACTCGATGATATGGAGGAATCCGATGAAATCAACGCATGTTCTGTAGTTGTTCCGGTAGAAATGGATTATGGCGATGGACCGGTAACGGAAGAATGGCTTGTATTCTTTAAGAACGAAACACATAATCATCCTACGGAAATAGAACCGTTTGGTGGTGCTGCTACCTGTCTTGGCGGAGCAATCAGAGATCCGTTGTCCGGTCGTGGCTATGTATATCAGGCAATGCGTATCACAGGAGCAGCAGACCCGACAGTTCCTGTCGCAGATACCTTAAAAGGAAAACTTCCACAGAAGAAGCTGGTGCGTGGAGCAGCAAGCGGATATTCTTCTTATGGAAATCAGATTGGTCTGGCAACAGGCTATGTAAAAGAACTTTATCATCCATCTTATGTGGCAAAAAGAATGGAAATCGGAGCTGTTATGGGTGCGGCTCCACGTAAGAATGTCATTCGTGAAACCTCCGATCCGGGAGATATCATTATATTATTAGGAGGAAGAACAGGACGTGACGGTTGTGGTGGTGCAACCGGTTCTTCCAAAGTACATACAGAGTCTTCCCTTGAAAAGTGTGGTGCGGAAGTTCAGAAGGGTAATGCACCTACGGAACGTAAGATTCAAAGATTATTCCGTCGTGGAGAAGTAAGCCGTCTGATTAAAAAGTGTAATGACTTTGGTGCAGGCGGAGTTTCGGTTGCAATCGGAGAACTTGCGGATGGACTTGTTGTTGATTTGGATAAGGTGCCAAAGAAATATGCAGGTCTGGACGGTACTGAACTTGCAATTTCAGAATCACAGGAAAGAATGGCAGTTGTTGTTGCACCAAAGGATGTAGACGAATTCCTTTCTTATGCGGCAGAGGAAAATCTGGAGGCAGTCCCGGTAGCAGTTGTTACCGAAGAACCCAGACTGATTTTGAAGTGGCGTGAAAAAGAAATTGTAAATATTAAGCGTCAGTTCCTGGATACAAATGGAGCACATCAGGAAACAAACGTAGAAGTAGATATTCCGAATGAAGAGGATGACTACTTTAAGAAAATTGCACTTCCTAAGGTGGAAGAAGAACTTGAAAAAGGAAACATTAAGGAAGCTTACTTAGAAACATTAAAAGATTTGAATGTCTGCTCGCAGAAGGGACTTGTCGAAATGTTTGACTCTTCGATTGGAGCAGGTTCTGTGCTGATGCCATATGGTGGAAAATATCAGCTCACAGAAACGCAGACAATGGTAGCAAAGCTTCCGGTACTAAAAGGAAAAACAGATACCGTAACCATGATGAGTTATGGATTTGATCCATATTTATCTTCCTGGAGCCCATACCACGGTGCAGTTTATGCAGTGACCGAATCACTTGCTAAAATTGTGGCTGGAGGCGGTGACTTCCGTAAGGTACGTTTTACATTCCAGGAATATTTCCGTCGTATGACTTCAGACCCATCCAGATGGAGCCAGCCGTTTGCAGCATTGCTGGGGGCATATGATGCACAGCTTGGTTTTGGACTGCCTTCCATCGGTGGCAAGGACAGTATGTCCGGTACATTTAACGATATTGATGTGCCTCCGACACTAGTATCTTTTGCGGTGGATGTGGCAGAAGGAAAGCATATAATCACGCCGGAATTAAAGGAAGCAGGAAACAAGCTGGTACAGTTCTGGTTTGATAAGGATGAATATGAAATCCCTGTTTATGATCATGCAATGAGGACCTTCCGTTTTGTTACACAGCTTATCTGGGATGGAAAAGTAAAATCTGCCTATGCACTTGATGCCAAAGGTCTTGCAGCAGGACTCAGCCGTATGGCATTTGGTAACAAGCTTGGAGTTACTTTCGAAGAAAGCCTGAAAGCAAAAGATTTATTTGAAAACTGCATTGGTGACCTTGTGCTTGAAATGAGTGCGGAAGATGCAGCATCATTACAGCAGATGTGTGAAAACATGGAAGATATGGATGATTTGAATTTCCGTGTGGTTGCGACAGTAACGGAAGATGCAAAGTTCTGTTATGGCGAAATGGAAATTTCCATGGAAGAAGCATTACAGGCATGGAAGGGCACATTGGAAAAAGTATTCCCGACGAAAGCCGAAAAAGGAACAGAGCCAATTGAAACCAGACTTTATCATGCAGATTCTGTTTATGTCTGCAAGCATAAAGTAGCACGTCCTACCGTATTCATTCCGGTATTTCCGGGAACAAACTGTGAATACGACAGTGCAAAGGCATTTCAGCGTGCCGGTGCGCAGGTTATTACAAAAGTATTTAAAAATCAATCGGCACAGGATATCCGTGATTCGGTAGAAATATTTGAAAAAGAAATCGCGAAATCTCAGATTATTATGTTCCCGGGTGGTTTCTCGGCTGGTGATGAACCGGACGGAAGTGCAAAATTCTTTGCTACCGCATTCCGTAATGAGAAGCTGAAAGAGGCTGTTATGAAGCTGTTACAGGAACGGGACGGACTTGCACTTGGTATCTGTAACGGATTCCAGGCACTGATTAAGCTCGGTCTTGTGCCATATGGAGAAATAACCGGACAGAAAGAAGATTCTCCAACACTTACATTTAATACCATTAACCGTCATATATCCAAGATGGCATATATGAAAGTTGTTTCCAATAAATCACCCTGGTTACAGCAGGCTGTTCTGGGAGAAACATATTGTTGTCCTGCTTCTCATGGTGAGGGACGTTTTGTTGCTTCCAAAGAATGGATTCAGCGTCTGTTTGAAAATGGTCAGGTGGCAACACAGTACTGTGACCTGAATGGAGCAGTATCCATGGATGAGGAATGGAATATTAACGGCTCTTATGCATCCATTGAAGGAATTACCTCTCCGGATGGAAGATGCTTTGGTAAGATGGTTCATGCGGAAAGACGTGATAAGGGTGTAGCTATCAATATTTATGGCGAACAGGATATGAAAATATTTGAATCCGGAGTAAGCTATTTCTCATAATGGAATAGGTACATAGCCTGACATAGTTATCATTACTACTTGTTATTGAAAATATAATGAGTTAGTGATACAATCTTTTCGTGAAAACGCAAAAAAGAGAGGTTGACTTGAATGAA
>OQVT01000950.1_pt1 | contig 17674 bp, 17 predicted proteins | sample 1691561 | NCBI WGS metagenome assembly OQVT01 (sample SAMN03418260, study PRJEB22391) | human gut metagenome | biome: human-gut; feature: organic feature; material: feces | host: Homo sapiens | place: Tanzania | collected 2013-01 | reverse complement strand
GGATATAGATTTTTGGGCAAGTTCCTCCATAGAGAGTCCAATATCATTTTCTATGAGTTTCGTGATGTAAGAATTCATACTTCCGCTTTTTTTGATAGCGTGAGTTTTTATTTCACTTCTGGCTCCTTTAGGTACTGTGATTACAATCTGATCCTGAGTCTGCTTATAACGCTTATTTCGCTCCCTATGTGCATCTGTTGGCATATAATCTCCTCCTCTCTTCTTATACCGAGTTCATTATACGGGAAAACAGAAATAAAAACAATAGAAATGTCTCGCAGAAAGCGCATACTAGTGTGCGTTTTGCATAAGAAATCTTAAATTTTTTTGTTCGTTTTTTTGCAACATTTTCCTTGAAGCGCATACTAGTATGCGCTATAATGAAGATGTCAGTAAAGGACAGCAGGAAGAAAAACGAATGTATAATTTTTACGAAGGAGGATTTTATGGCATTAAAGTATGCACCTCTGTGCAGCCGATGCGGTAACCGAAGAACAAAAAGTGAATCCGGGTTATGTTGCAGATGCAGGCAAATCCCTAACCACAGAAAGCTTTGCCATATGTGCGGCGAAATAAAGACAAATCATGAATCTGGGCTGTGCAATCTATGCCGCAAGCGTGTGGGGTCGGCAGTACCGGTGGAAAAGGCAATTGAAAGACAAGAGACAATCCTAACTATACTGAAGATGAATAAGGATCACTATTCTTTTGGGGATATTTCCAAGAGAATTGGTATGCCAAAGTCGACAGTATACGAAACCTATCAGCGGGCTGTGCGCCCGTCTACACGGGAGATCGGTAAAAACAAGTAATCAATTATTTGGCTACAAATTTAAGGAGGTTTTTATTATGGGACTGAGAAATGCGGATCTGTGTACGCGCTGCGGTAAGATGCGCACCATGCACCCCAGCGGCCTTTGTTGCTACTGCCGAGCGGCATATGCAGGCACTTGCAAAATTTGCGGTGCGCCGACACAGCCCGGAGACACTTATTGCCATAAGTGCCGAGAGTATCCGTCTAAAAGTGCGAACCCGGAAACAGTGACCACTATCCAGAAAAAATAACCTACAATTCTTAGACTCTGCAAAGAGATTACGTCCTTCAGCCAAATCGCCGAGGCCGTAGTCTTGTTCAAGTCTCAGGTGTTTGAGATGCGCTGCGATATAATGTGCCCTCCCGACGACATGTGTCCGGTGATTGCCTCCCTCGTGAAACGAGCCCTGGAGGATTGAAGAACTGCGGCGAAAACATATGAATCACGTTTCCAAATCTCTAAAAATATGTGATTAAACCTGCCCTAGAGGATAACTACTTGTCCTCTGGGGCACCATTTTTGTACGCCTAACAGTGGAGAAAGTCCCAAGTGCAGCGTCATTGGATTTAGAGATGAAGATGTTGAAAACCACCGTGAGATCCTCAGGCTCCATAGCCTGGGACTCAACAAGACCGAGATCGCGTCAAGCTGCCGCTGCGCTCGGAACACTGTGGCAACAACCCTGCAACGGGCGGCGAACTGCGGCCTGCAATGGCCGCTGCCGGAGGAAATGTCGGATAAGCAGCTCTCAGAGCGTCTGTTTCCGTCCAGCACCTCAAAGCCTGTCTACAAGATGCCGGACTACGCCTCTGTCCACAAGGAACTCCAGCGCAGCGGTGTTACGCTGAACCTGCTGTGGCTGGAATACTGCGACCAGTGCCGGGCGGCGGACGAGATTCCATACCAATCACCCCAGTTCAACAAGGAAGAGTTTCCGCCGGCTCACTCAGCGGAACATATTTTAAACCGGACCATGGTCAATATGTTCGGGTGCCCTCGTTCGCGCAATGCGCATGTTGAGCGGAAGAAAAGCAAATGTGACTATATTCTTGACTCCTGCCCTACAGATGAGCAGGTGGCTGCGATTGAGGCCAAGGTCAACGAAGTCATCGCAGCTGCTGTGCCGGTGAGCGTGCGCTTTGTATCAAGGGAAGAGGCTGCTGGGATTGTAGATTTGAGCAAGCTTCCCGGAGATGCGTCCGAGACCCTTCGCCTGGTGAGTATCGGTGACTATGATGACTGTGCCTGCATTGGAGCCCATGTGTCCAATACTTCGGAAATAGGGGAGTTCAAGATTCTCAGCCATGATTTCAATGATGGAATATGGCGTGTCAGGTGGAAGGTCATTCCTCCTTCGCTGTGATGAAGATCATGGGCAAGATGCAGCTCCCGCACAAGCCGGCGTCCATGTAGCACCTGTCAATCTTCTGAAGCCGTAAGCAATTCCCGTTCAATAAGGGGCAGAATCTGTTCGTCGGCGGGGAGCCAGTTTACACTGCTAAGGTCATCGGTACCCAGCCAGCGTGCCGCTTCGTGCTCATTCAGGTGCATGGCGTCTTTGAGCAGCGAGCACATGTAGCAGTGCATGGTCAGGTGGAAGGTGGAACAGGAAGAAATATAGCCCTCCCACCTTGCAAAGATTTGTCGACATCGCATTTTATTCCGACCTTTGTAAAGTGACCCTGCAGATTGTGACCGCACTGCGGAAGTAATTGACATAAGAAATTTATGAGAATAGAAAACAACATACTCATTGCAGAATGCACGGCCTACGACTTCAAGGGAGAACTTGAAAAGAAAAAGGTCCGCGACTGGCTCAAGAGCATCAGCGCTTTCGCCAACTCCTATGGCGGCAGTCTCATCTACGGTGTGGACAAGAAAGGACGCATCGTAGGGATTGAGGACCCTCAGGCAGCCGGTGAATTCATCAGCGAGAAGATCAAGGCCCATCTTGACCCTGTACCGCGCTTCCGGCTCATACCCTACGAACTGGAAGACGGGAAGCATATCATGGAAGTCTCTGTCGAAGCCGGCAATCTCACGCCCTACTATGTCTTTCTTGACGGCAGCCGTATGGCATATGTCAGGATGGGCGATGAAAGTGTCCCGGCCGATGCACACGCCCTCACGGAACTCGTCCTTCGCGGTACAAACAAGTCCTGGGATGCCCTTGTCAGCGATGTCAAGCGCCCGGACAAGACCTTCGTCCAGTTGGCGGAAACCTACCTCAAGCAGACGGAACAGCCCTTTGAAGAGAAACTCCTTGCCTCATTCGGACTCGTCACACCAGACGGCTTCCTCACCAATGCCGGCCTCCTCTTCGCCGATGAATGCCCCGTCTATCAGTCCCGCGTAGTCTGCACCCGGTGGAGCGGCCTGCATAAAGACGATGCCATCAACGACGCCGAGTTCCAGGGCAACCTCCTCCGGCTCCTGAAAAACAGCCAGGACTTCATCAAAGCCAACACGGCCAAGCGCTGGTACAAGCTCCCCACCTACCGGCTCAACTTCCCCGAATACTCCGAACGGGCTATCACCGAAGTGCTCATCAATCACCTCATTCATCGTCAGTACACGGTAGTTGGAGGTGAACTTCACATCGACATCTACGACGACCGCATCGAATTCACCACACCCGGCGGAATGGTCGACGGCACCCTCATCCAGGATCTTGACATTGACTCCGTATCCTCCCTGCGGCGCAACCCGGTCATTGCCGATGTACTCACGCAGATGGACTATATGGAAAAACGCGGCTCCGGCCTCCGAAAAATTCTGACGCTCACCTCTAAGCTCCACACCTACACGCCGGACAAGCAGCCGTCCTTCCGCTCCAACCAGTCCACCTTCCACACCATCGTCCCCAATGTCAACTACGGCATCACGGACGAACAGTTCGCGCAGCTGGTTGAACAAAGGCGCCTCGCCGATGAAGAAAAATACCCTGTAACCGGAGAAACTTCCCCTGTAACCGCAGAAAGTTCCCCTGTAAAGACACGCCCCCTCGGCAAGACGGCCCAGCGTATCATCGACGTCCTGGTAGATGACCCCACACTCACCCGAGAAGCCCTTGCCAACAAGCTGGACATCAAATTCGAGACCGTCAAGAAGCAAATTGCCAGCCTCCGCAGCCGGAAAGTCCTCGACCGCGAAGGCTCCGACAAAAACGGTTACTGGGTAGTACTCATCCGAAAATAAGTGACACGCATAAGATTACGTTGTCAATACTCCCGACCACCTTGTCGAACAGCTTGTACATCAGCTCCGGCTCCTCCATCTTCGGAATATAGACCACGACCTTCTTTCCCCGTCCTGCCATCCACCCGGCTTCGGTATGGGCGCTGCGGCCGCAAGGAAGAACAAGCACGCAGGCATCGGCCCACTCCAGCGCGTCCAAATCGGCCTTGAACTGACGCTCGGCAAGCGGATGGTTCAATCCTTCGGCATACTCCTCAAACGTCCAATTCGGGGCGTTCTCGTCCACGTCAGTCCAATGGAACCCGTTCCCGCCGTGCGGCGGATTCCGGAAATCATATACTTCATACCCCTCCTCCCGCAGGCGCTTCACTACCTGCTCATAGTAAGGATTCCTCCAGCTGGATGCGACGTAGATCTTGGGCATAGGGCGTAATTTGTTAATAGATGACAAACGAGGCCGATAAATGTGAATTTAAATGCAAGCCGAGTGAAATGTCCGGATGTTTGTGTTTTTCAGAGTAATTTCATATCTTTGACGTGATTATGAACCAGATCCATCAGGAGTACACGATGGAAAGGAGACCGGAAAGCCTTCCCTGGCGAGGGTCATTCCGGCTTATGACGACAAGAGAACCCTACTTTCGGAAGAAAACTAACAACCAAAGAATATGAATAAATACATCATCACCATCATTGTAGCCCTTATGGCTTTAGGAATCGGCGCCAAGGCGCAGACCGTCTATTCATGTCAGTACAAAAGCGAGGCGGACGTGAAAGTCCATGTCACCAAATACAAGTCCGAGGCGGATCTTGTCGTCTACAAATGCAAGTACAAGAGCGAGGCCGAGGGCAACAAGGGGCTTTGGTTTTTTGTGAAATACAAGAGCGAGGCGAAAAAGAAGTTGTTTTTCGTGAATTACAAGAGCGAGGCCGACATTGTGATTTATTTTACTGACTACAAGAGCGAGGCCGGATGGAGGAACAATAGCAAAAAACATCTGATGTACTGACGTTTAGAAAGCACGTCTTGTCATTGATCGCGGCTCTGGTGGCCGCGGTCGGTGTTTCCGCACGGAGCCACATCCGGCATTGGCGAGCGGCCGCACAAAATATTCGCGCCACGCAGTAGTTCTCAGAGATAGACCGAAGAGTTTTTCCGGCTATCGGTGTGAACGTGTTTTGTAAGATGTGGGAGTAGCGGATTTGCAACCCCATCAACAATATTACCGGCAACACCATCTACATTTCCACCCACATTTCTATCTACATTTTTACCTACATTCCCGCCAGCATTCATCCTCAAACGGGATTTCTTTTGCGCGGAGGGGAGAAGAATCACGTTTTTTGTGTAAGTTTGCAGTCCCAACGGAGAAGGCGATGCGGCAGGTGGTCTTCCCGTCATGTGCGGGGATGGAAAAGCGAATAGGGATGTTGAATATTCAAAATAAAGTTAAATAGTTGAGAATATGAGGTTTATGAATAGGATTCTGATGATGGCACTGCTGGTGGCAGGTCTTTTTGCGGCGTCTGTCGACGGGTACTGCTGGGGGCAGAAGGGGCATGATGTCACTTGCGCTGTCGCGCAGCGGCATCTTACCCGAAAGGCGGCAAGGAAGATTGACGAAATACTTGACGGGAAGACCATTGTGTACTGGGCGAATTGGATGGACAATGCCAGCCACACTCCTGAATACCGGTACACCAGCTCGTGGCATTACAGAAACACTGACGAGGGCGAGACTTTCAGCGGAGCTCCCCTTAACGAGAACGGCGATGTCGTCCGCGCCGTCAACGAGCAGATAGCGGCGTTGAAAAGCGGGAAGCTTGACAAGGAGGAGCAGGCGCTCTCATTGAAGTTCCTGGTCCACCTTATGGGCGACCTGCATTGTCCGATGCACATGGGGCACAGGTCGGACCGCGGCGGCAACAGATGGCAGGTGCAATTCTTCAACAACGGTACGAACCTTCATTCCATCTGGGACACCGGAATCATCGAGAGCGCCCACAAATGGACATATTCGGAATGGGTCGAGCAGATTGACACCAACCCTCGGGCCGAGAACAGAAAGATGGCGGAAGGGACTCCGGAATCCTGGGGCAAGGAGACCTACGGGATCAGCAGGACAATCTACGCCTCGACTCCTGTCGGCTCAAAACTGTCCTATGACTACGTGGGCGAATGGACCGGGACGGTGGAAGTCCAGCTTCTACGCGGCGGCCTGCGGCTTGCCGCTGTCCTGAACGACATTTTCAGATAGCCCGGAGGAGCATCAGAAACCGAAATAGTTCCGGGCGTTGTTGTAGGAGATGTCGCGGACCATACGGGCGACAGTGTCAATCTCGGATGCCGGAATCTTGCCGGCCTCGACATCGGTGCCGATGATGTCGCAGAGAATGCGGCGGAAATATTCGTGGCGCGGGTAGCTGATAAAGCTGCGGGAGTCGGTCAGCATTCCAACAAAACGGCTGAGGAGGCCGAGAGAGGACAAGGTGTCCATCTGACGGCGCATTCCATTCTCCTGATCGAGGAACCACCAGCCGGAGCCGAACTGCATCTTGCCGGGAACCGTGCCGTCGTTGAAATTGTACGCCATCGTGGTCATTACCTCATTGTCCTTCGGATTGAGGCAATAGAGAATGGTCTTCGCAAGGTTGCCGGTCATGTCCAAGACATCGAAGAATCTGTTTCCGGCCACGGCTATTGGCTTGTCATTCATCGAATCACAACCTGCGTCAGGTCCGACACCATTGAATAGCCTCGTACAGTTGTTGCGCAGAGGCCCTACGTGGAACTGCTGCGTCCACCCGGACTCCGCGTCCATCACGGCAAGGTCGTACAGGACGGCACTCTTGTACTTGACAGCGTCATATTCATCAACAGGCATTCCTGAAAGGGTGGTTTTGAATATTCTTTCAATCTCGCTTTCATCATATTCCTCAGCATAGAATGTGTCGAGACCGTGGTCCGAAAGGCGGCAGCCCATCGACCCGAAGAAGTCGTGACGCCTGCGAAGAGCCTCGATCAATGTTGAATATGACCGGATCTCAACACCTGCGGCCTCGGAGAGTCTGCCAAGATATTCATTGAATGACTTGACATCCTCGATTCCCATCACCTTGTCAGGCCTCCAGGTAGGCAGCACTTTGGTGCCGAACGGATGCTCAGCGATCTGTTTGTGCCAACGCAGGTCATCCGCCGGGTCATCGGTCGTGCAGACCACCTCCACATTGAACTTGCGGATAAGCGCCTGGCCGCGGAACTCCGGAGTAGCCAGTTTGGCGTTGCACTCCTCGAAGATCTCACGGGCGGTCTCCGGCTTCAGGATTTTGTCTATTCCGAAAACACGGCTCAGTTCCAGATGCGACCAGTGGTAAAGCGGATTACGCATCAGGTAAGGCATTGTCGCCGCCCATTTCTCGAACTTCTCCCAAGAGGACTTGTCTCCGGTGATATATTCCTCAGGCACTCCGTTCGCCCTCATCGCGCGCCATTTGTAGTGGTCGCCGCTGTGGCCGTCCACCAGCCAAAGTTGGGTGATGTCGCGGAACCGGACGTTCTCGGCGATCTCCCGTGGTGAAAGATGGCAGTGATAGTCTATTATCGGCAGTTTCTCGGCCTCGCCGTGGAACAACTGACGTGCCGTCTCATTGGACAGCATAAAGTTTTCGTTGATGAATGCGCTCATTGTCTGTTCTTTAACATTTGGATGTTCTTTCGGTCCGGAAGACTTGTAGCCTAAGTCATTCCTCCGTCAGAACCTGGCTTGACAAAGTTAACAATGGTAACGCTAATTCGCAACATAAATATGGTCTGACATTATGTCAGCGATTATGTAATTGGCAGATAATTTGATACCTTTGCAGTCGCTTTGGATGGTCCGGTGACTGTCCAGAGCGTGGATTGTTTTGATTATAAGGAGTATCAGATATGAGCAAAAAGAACAAGGAAGTAAATAATAAAGAGCAGGAAGAGCCTAAGCAGGCCGGCAAGACTGCCGAATCGGCGGAAAACAAAGCCGGAAACGAGCAGAAAGGCAAGGAAGAGGCTCCGGAGGTTGACGAGGAGGCCAAGAAGATTGAGCAGAAACTCAACACTCTTCTGAAAGAAAACGAGGAGCTTAAGGCCAGCGTGGCAAAGGAGAAGGATGACTACATCCGCCTGATGGCCGATTTCGAGAACTTCCGCAGACATTCCGCGGAGGCAAAGCTTGAGCTTGTCTCGTCAGCGGCGGCTGACACGATCAAGGGTCTGCTTCCGGTGCTTGATGACTGCGAGAGGGCGATGAAGATGCTGGAGGAGAACTCGGCCGATGAAGTGGCCAAGGAAGGCACAGCGTTGATATTCAACAAACTGATGGGATATCTTAAAACCAAGGGACTTGAGGTGATCAAGGCCAAGGGCGAGAAGTTCGATACGGACTTCCACGAGGCTGTGGCCCAGTTCCCGGTTCCGGAGGAAGACAAGAAAGGCTTGGTGTATGATGTCGTCCAGACGGGCTACACCCTTTCCGGAAAGGTCATCCGCTACGCCAAGGTTGTTGTCGGAATATAGGAGATAGACGAATATGGCAGAAAAAAGAGATTACTACGAGGTGTTGGGGGTCGCGAAGACAGCCAGCGCCGATGAGATAAAGAAAGCCTACAGGGCTGCCGCGATGAAGTGGCATCCTGACCGTTGGGTGGACGGCACCGAGGCTGAGAAGAAGACCGCCGAGGAGAAATTCAAGGAAGCTTCAGAGGCATATTCAGTGCTCAGCGACCCTGACAAAAAGGCAAAATATGACCAGTTCGGATTCGCTGGTGTGGACGGCCAGTCTGGGCCGGACTTCAGCGGAGGGTTCGGAAACCTGAACGACATCCTGAACGACCTGTTCGGAGGAGGCTTCAGCGGATTCACCGGCTTCGGTGGATTCGGCGGAGGTCAGGGACGCACTCAGCAGCAAAGGGTTATGAAAGGCCGTGACATCCGTACAAGGATTCGTCTTACCCTTGAGGAGATCGCCAGCGGAGCGGAGAAAGAGATCACAATCGAGCGCAACAGACCTTGTCCTGACTGCGGAGGACGCGGAACCAAGAACGCTTCCGATGTCAAGACCTGCCCGACCTGCAACGGCACAGGACAGACACAGCGTGTGGTCAACTCGCTGTTCGGAAGGACGGTGACATATTCAACCTGCCCGCAATGCGGCGGCGAAGGGAAAGTCATCAGCAATCCTTGCCGCACCTGTGGCGGCACTGGTTTAGTCCGCAGACGCGAGACCGTGAAGGTCAAGATCCCGGTGGGTGTCGAGGATGGTATGCAACTGACAATCAGAGGCGAAGGGCACGCCGCCCCTCACAACGGTGTGAACGGTGACCTGCTCGTTATCATCGAGGAGATTCCTCACTCATCATTGAAACGCGATGGCAAGAACCTGTTTTATTCTACAGTGATTTCCGTTACCGACGCCATCTTGGGAACCGATATCACGGTACCTTGTCTGGATGGGTCATACAAAGTGAAAGTCGATCCCGGCACCCAATCCGGCACCGTGATGAAGCTTCGCGGAAAGGGACTCCCTGCCGTGAGCGGGTACGGAAGCGGAACAGGAGACCTCTACGTGAAGATTCTGGTCTGGATTCCAAAGAGACTCTCCTCTGATGAGAGGAACGCCCTGGAGAATATGAGGACAAGCCGTTCGTTCACCCCGGATCCTTCCCGTGACGACAAGGCGTTGTTCGACAAGATGAAGAACATTTTCTAAATGAGAGGCAAACTAATAATCGGCGTAATGGCCTTCCTGTGCGTTTCGTGCGGGAGGGCTGTTTCCGTTCTTGACAGCGACTTCAAACTGGATCACGTGCTGGAGGTCGAAGGCCGCCAGGGGGTCGCCACCGACGGGGATTTCTACTATGTTTCCGGATCCACCGCACTCTATAAATATGATATGGAGGGCAATCTGGTCGCCAGGAACGAAGCCCCGTTCAAAGACCTTCAACTGGAATGCAACCACATCGGCGACATCGACGAATATGACGGAGAGATCTTCGCCGGTTGCGAATATTTCCTTGACGGTGTCGGCAAGAACATCCAGACCGCCATCTACGATGCGAAGACCCTTGAATATAAGCGTTCAATCCCTTGGGTTCCGGAATCCGGCCAGGTCGAATGCTGCGGCCTCACCGTTGACCGTGACCGCAAGGAGGTCTGGATGGCCGACTGGGTACAAGGCTCGGAACTTTACTGCTACGACCTCAAGACCGGGAAGTACCTCAGGAATCTGACACTCTCCCCCGCCCCGAGACTCCAGCAGGGTATCTACTGCGTGGACGGGCAGATGCTCGTCTCCTGCGATGACGGTGACGCCGAGAAAGACGAGCCTGACAACCTTTACAAGGTAGATCTGGAGACAGGTGAGGTAACGTTGTTCCGCACGATGGACGATTTCATCCTGACCGGTGAGATAGAGGGGCTTACGATGAATCCCAAGAACGGTAATCTCATCGTGATGTCCAACAGAGGCGCAAGGATCATCCTCGGCATGCCGAAGGGCTTTTACCCAGGCTACGACCGGGAGATCCACAACATCTACATTTACACACCAGAAAATAACAACGAACGATAATGGCAAAAGTAATCACATTCGGCGAGATCATGCTCAGGCTCTCCACCCCGGGCTACCTGAGATTCTCGCAGGCAAAACAATTCGAGGCCACTTTCGGAGGCGGTGAGGCCAATGTGGCCGTGTCTCTGGCCAATTTCGGAATAGACACGGAATTCGTCACCAGATTCCCCGATAACGACATAGCGCGAAGCTGCATCCGCGACCTTCACTCCTACGGGGTAGGTACGAAGCACTGCGTCTTCGGCGGAGAGCGCCTGGGAATATATTTCCTTGAGACCGGTGCAGTGGCACGTCCAAGCAAGGTGGTTTACGACCGTGCATATTCATCAATCTCAACCATCCAGCCGGGAATGATCGATTGGGAGAAGGTCTTTGAGGGAGCGGACTGGTTCCATTGGACCGGCATCACCCCGGCGATCAGCCAGAGTGCGGCGGATGTCTGCCTTGAAGCGGTGAAGGCCGCGAACAGACTGGGAATATTCGTGTCCTGCGACCTCAATTACAGGAAGAATCTTTGGAAATATGGCAAAACCGCGGCTGAGGTTATGCCGGCCCTCGTGGAAGGCTGCGACCTCATCCTCGGAAACGAGGAGGACGCCGAGAAGGAGTTCGGAATCAAGCCGGAGGGATTCAACGCCGAACAGACGGATGGAGCCATTGACCAGAGTCGTTTTGAGAGCGTCTGCAGACAGCTTATGGCAAGGTTCCCGCGCTGCAAGAAGGTGGCCATCACCCTGCGCGGCTCGATCAACGCCAACCACAATACCTGGGGCGGGGTAATATTCAATGGAGAGAGACTCTTCCAGTCCCGCCGCTATGACATCACACACATCGTGGACCGTGTCGGCGGAGGAGACTCGTTTATGGGCGGACTCATCTATGGCCTCCTGACCTGCAAGGATGACCAGCAGGCGATTGACTTCGCCGCGGCGGCATCTGCGCTGAAGCACACCATCTTCGGTGACTTCAACCAGGTCAGCGTCAAGGAAGTGGAGAATCTTATGAAAGGAAACGGCTCAGGCCGCGTGTCAAGATAATTTTACGGATATGGCAAAATACAGAAAGCTTGAGACCTTGACGGCGATGAAAGAGACGGGAATAGTCCCGGTCTTCTTCAACAGTGATGTTGAAATCGCCCAAAACGTTGTCAAGGCCTGCTATGAAGGCGGCATCAGGGCCTTTGAGTTCACAAATCGTGGAGACTTCGCCATCGAGGTTTTCAAGGAGTTGTCCAAGTTCGTTTTGGCCGAGTGCCCCGGGCTTATCCTCGGTGCGGGAACCATTCTGGACGCACCTACGGCCGCTCTTTACATCCAGATGGGCGCGAACTTCATCGTGTCACCGTCTCTGAACCCGGAGGTCGCCAGACTGTGCAACAGGCACGGGATTCCTTACGCCCCAGGATGCGGAAGCGTCAACGAGATCTGCAACGCGCAGGAACTCGGCTGTGATCTCGTGAAGGTCTTCCCTGCCGGAAGCGTAGGCGGACCGAAGTTCGTGAAGGACGTTCTCGCACCTCTGCCTTGGTCCATGATCATGGCAACTGGAAGCGTGGAGCCGACCGAGGAGAATCTCTCGGCCTGGGCGAAGTCCGGAGTCACCTGCGTCGGGATGGGCTCTAAACTGTTCCCGAAAGAGATGATCGCGGCCGGAGAATGGTCAAAAATCACCGATTTGTGCAGATCAGCGCTGAAATTTTTCAAATAATCTCAAAAAGTTTTTGGAATTAAGAAAATATTCGTACATTTGCAGTCCGAAAAAACAAGAGCAACCGCTTACGGGTCGTTATCAAATGTGCGTAATGTTGCCACAAAATTTATTGAGAGATGGATTTGATTAAAGTTGTAGAACAGGCTTTCGCTAACGAGAAAGTCGCTACGTATCCAAAATTCAAGGCCGGTGACACAGTTACCGTAACCTACAGAATTAAGGAAGGTGACAAGGATAGACTCCAGAAGTTCAGAGGCGTGGTTATCCAGCTTAGAGGTGCTACTCCTCAGACAAAGACCTTTACAGTCCGCAAGATTTCCGGAGGTATCGGAGTTGAGAGGATTTTCCCGATTCAGTCACCATTCATTGACAGCATTGAACTGAACAAGGTCGGCAAGGTTCGCAGGGCAAGAATCTTCTATCTGCGTCAGCTTTCCGGTAAGAAGGCAAGAATCAAGGAAAAGAAGCTTGCCATAGTTAAGGAAGAGCAAGCATAGTCCTTGTAGAGATAAAGTCGGAGCGGGTCTCCGACAAACTGGTCCCCTAGCTCAACTGAATAGAGCATTTGACTACGGATCAAAAGGTTACAGGTTTGAATCCTGTGGGGATCACTAAGATGCGAGGCTGTTAAACACACTATCGGCTTCGCATTTTTTGCGGAATTAGCTCAGTTGGTAGAGCGTTGGCTTCCCAAGCCGAAGGTCACGAGTTCGAGCCTCGCATTCCGCTCAGAGAAAACGGCAAAGGTAATCCACCTTGGCCGTTTTTGTTTTACAAAAGACGGTATATTCTGTACACGGAAAGGCCTTCGCACGTACATTTTCTATCCCGTAAAACAACTGAAGATCGCTCTTACGGGTATGCAGAACTTTGCGCACCTAAAACAGCTTCCATTTGATAGACAACAAGTTGGCGTTCCAGGTGCGCTCATATTCGCACACCTAAGAGTCGGAGACCCCGGCACAGAGCGTTCTATCGGTGTTCCGGACTTCCAGGTGCGCGTGGTTTACCGCACCTGAAACGCCATTGACCTGACAGTCAGCGAACTGCTCTTTCAGGTGTGACACCTGAGTGTTATGGGCATATCATAGAATAGTCTGCGGGGCCTAGGGGCCACGCTATATGTCTCGCAGATCTTAAAGGTACGTGTTGCCATTTTGCAAAACGGCGGCATACGATTATGCTTCCACGCCATTGTGAGGCCGGGCCGTATGCCACCTACAGATCCGGAAACCATAGGCGGCATATCCACAGGCCTCTCGCTGTACTCAGGGAGGGTTTGTTTGCCGCCATATTCACATAATGCTGGTGTCGCCAGCTCGTATATAATTGTTCGGCGACTGCCTGCACGCCAGATTAGTCAACTGCTATATAGTTACCATAGTTAAAGATAACATTGAGACAGGTTATGCCAACTTCATCCCGCTTTGGACTTTCGGTCTGATGTATTAAGCGCTTACTGATTTAGCAAAAGAACTTCAATGTAAGACTCTGTGAAAGCCATAGTGACGAAGAAAATTTCCAACACTATGTCTTTCAATAAATTACGATAAAAGAAAAGTTAGACGGAAAACTTCAGGTAAAACTATTATCAGATAACTTTGTCAGTAAAGAACACAAGTTATGGATCATAGAACCATCACACGAAAGAATAATGCGGGACATCTCATCCTGTCCGCGCTTCTCCTATGCCAACCCTTGATTCTTTCAGCGATAAATCCGCAAAGGGAATATTCGGTTCCTATTGAGGAACGAGGGAAGAACTTTGAAGAGTTACAGGTGGAGACCACAGATGGCTTTAAGATAAACGTATGGCATTTGCCATCGGAAAATGGGACGCCTCTGATCATTTCCGAATCAGATGCCGGGAATATGGGCGACTGGGTGCATCTTGGGCGATTCCTGCAATTGTACGGCATCGATGTCTGGCTCTATGACTATCGTGGTTTCGGCGCAAGCTCAGACTTCTCCATCGAACGGAACCAGTTGTTCCACACGGAATTTGTCTCGGACCTGTCAGCGGTCTCGAACTATGTATATTATCGAACTGGAAAGGTTCCCTACCTTATGGGAATATCAATGGGCTCGCTGATAGTGGATGAGTTTCTGAAGAAAACTGACATCCCTGTAAACGGCTTGATCTTCGATGGCTATGTCGGCGATCCGAACAAATGGGTGAAAAGGTTAAAACAGCTGAAAGGGAAAACAGTGAATATTCCCAACGGATATGTCTATTCCAAGCCTAAAAGACGGAAAGTCAAAATTTTATACATAGTTGCGACAGAAGACAGTTTCTCATTGCCGGAGGACATCCCTTATAGGAAATCGAAAGACACTCAAATAAAGACATTCGACTGCGGTCACATTATGGCCTTCTGGGACAACACGATGGACTATGTCACGGCAATAGTGGATTTCATTAATCGCACAAGAGAATATAGTACGGAACTTTCGGTCACTACGATGGTTGGTGAGCTATGTCGAACCACAGGCTCAGTGACCAGAACGGAGAAGTCGGCAAAAATCAATCCAAAATATTCTTAGATAATCAGTTATGAAAAAGTATCCACTAAAAAGATGGCTGATGAATATGTTCCCATATTCAACGGCAGTGCTCTTGTGTCTGGCAAGCGCCATTTCTTGTGAAAACAAGACTCAGACAAATTCATTTGACTACAGAGATTTTGAGAATGCGCCCACGTTGTCGCTGTCAGAAGTATTCGAGCCAATAAGATTCATCCCACTTAAAACAGACGAGGCCTACAATCTTTCAAACATCATTAAGGTTTGTATGTCGGAGGATTCCTTTTATCTTCTGACCGTAAATCCTTTGGGAATATTCCGTTTCGCGCTGGACGGCTCCCTGATCTCAACAATATCTGTGGAGGGTCGCGCCGAGGGTGAATATCTGATTCCGACGGACATCGCTTACTGCAAAGCGGACAATGTCTTGTATGTCGCGGACATCGCCAAGGGAATAATGAAGTTTTCCAGCGATGGCACATATCTTTCAACTATCTCTACGACTACAAAGTACAAAAACAGGCAATTTGTGGTGTCCGATTCCGGATCAATAATCGAGAATGTGTTGAACATCATTGGGAATGAGCGTGATGCAATAGTTGAACTAAGCCAGGAAGGTGACACACTCAGTTATATTCCGAATACTTTCTTCTTTGACTGCGAGAGCCCATTCGCGCTTCCGAATCACCATTCCCTACGGAAGTACGCAGATGAGATATTGTTCAACCCAGCGTGCCGCGACACTATCTATTCGTACAGCGCGGGACGGTTGACCCCGAAATATTCATTCTTCTTCCCTCACTCTGTCACAAAGGAAGACTTGAGGGACTTCAACAGCAATGTCTCAGACACGCAGTTTATCGTGGAATATGCTGAAGACAACAAGAATCTCTATCTCAGCATCTTCGACAGGAGCTGGGATTATAAACACTTTGTTCTGAAAAAGTCTGACGGAATCATTTACAAGGGAGATTTCAGACTCTCTGACAGTTTTGGCACAGAATTCAGCCCGAGATGGCAATGCGAGGGTTGGTTGATTGATGTTCTTGATCCTTCGACTATCAACTATGCATACTACCGGGACATCACCGATGAGGCCCGTCAGAAAGCATACACCTACCTGTCATCCGTTGGCGTGGATGGAATCACTGCCGAATCGGATCCGATCATTATGCTCGCAAAGACTAAACAGTTTGTCCGGTAAACAAGCGTTTCACCGGAGAAACGGCTGTCATCTCCCGCTTTGTCCGGGCAGAGAGGCTTTTACCGGAGGAAATATGTTATTTGCAAACTTTATCCGGGCAAAGGCACTTATACCGGAGAAAAGTCTGACAATCTGGCGGCAGGACGGGAACGGAATGTCAGGCAGCAAGACGGGAGCGGAGCCAGATTCCGAGGTTGGTGTCGTGCTCGGTCAGGCCGAGTTTGCGGCGGATGTCACTGCTGATTATGTAGTTGCGCTTCTTCTTGAGATAGTTGCCGACATCCTTGCCTTTGAGCCCGAGGACATAGAGGCAGCAGTAGCCAATCTCCCAGTCCGTCAGGTCGTGGGACTTCAGTTCAGCCACAAACTCCGGATGGCTGTCACGGAAAAGTATCATGGTCGAACGAAGGAACTCGTCCTGATCAGAGACAAGCCTGTCAAGATCAGCCTCGGCAGCCTTGTCGAAGGAATAGTCGGAAGACAATCTGGAGGCCAGGAACTTGTCCAGAACCAGCATTCTCTCATGGATGATCGACAACGCCTCGTCATCGGGCTTCTCCATCAGCTTTCTGTGGGTTTTAGTGAACATCCTGACAGCGACCATAAGTGCCGCGAGAACGAGGATGGTCAAAAGGCAAAGAAGCCAGATTGACCTGCCGCGATCCACAATCGCCTGCTTGTCGGCATAACGCTCCTCGATCATTTTCCGCTGCTGGACGGAGAGGGTATCCATACTGGCAGAAAGCCCGTTCTGGTTGATTAAGTTCTTATAGTATAAAGCCTTACGTGCCATAGCCTCGTTGCCGGACAAGGTATAGTACTCAACGGCGATGTTGATGATGCTGTCGGAGGTGATCTCCATGCCTACCTTCTCAAGAGCGATGGTGTAGAGCAGTGCATGCCTTGCACGAAGTTCCCTGGTGCTGAGCAGACCTCGGTCCAGCGAGTCAAGCTCGACGAACGCGCTGTCAGGCTGTGTCTCCAGCTTTGCCTCGGCCTCATCGAGAAAACGTTCCGCCAGACTGAACGAGCGGCCGCAGGAAGCAAAGCACAAGGCAATGACAGCAAGGAATATGATGGTTTTGGGTCTCATCGGGTTCTAAGATAGCAAAAAATCGTGAGATGTAAGACTTTGTAATGAGCCAATATCAGCCGATAAGAACATAGTAAGCTAACTGTCAATATGTTATCATAAAATAAATAGCGATCAATTCTTGCTGATGTAAAACTATTTCCGGATAATTTTGTTAAAAAGGACATCAGTTATGAGAATCAGAAGACTATTTGCCGGGGTGGCAGTTGGCGCGGTCTGCGTGCAGGTCTCCGCTCACAGTTCGGTCGCCGGGTTTATCGAAGTCAGTATTGAAGTAGAGACAGAGACAGCGGGGAGGCCAGGGCAGACCTTCCGACAGGGACAGGAACCGAGCGAAGTTCTGTGGCAGGAGCAGGGGCAGGGGCAGGAATCGGATGAGGTTCAGGAGCAGGAATGGAAGCAGGAGCTGAAACAAGAACAGGAAAGAGCGGACACACTGAAGGCGGCGGTGTTCACTGGAAGAAGTGTCAGGCATTTCAGCGACCACCAGAAATTCTACCTGAACAAGGAAGACCGGAACACTCAC
>OQVT01000946.1_pt1 | contig 17713 bp, 17 predicted proteins | sample 1691561 | NCBI WGS metagenome assembly OQVT01 (sample SAMN03418260, study PRJEB22391) | human gut metagenome | biome: human-gut; feature: organic feature; material: feces | host: Homo sapiens | place: Tanzania | collected 2013-01 | reverse complement strand
TGGTTCAAATGCAATACGACTAAAATCATCAGAAACAGAGCACATATTTTCATGCACTTCATCCCAAGATGGAAATAAACCATCGTCATCATCATCCCCATAATCCATCGCATCCCCAGGTTTCACCTTAAAATACGGTAACAGCTTATCCTTAAGCTCCTCAGAGTTGACATCTTTAAAAAGTTCAACATAAGACATACTCACCTTAGTTTTACCATCTTCCGAAGAAAAAGTCATATCCTTATCAAGGAAGAAATCTGTTTCAAAACGTGGACTCATTTTTGTCACCATCGAGATAAGAGGAACCATGTAAGTAAAGAAAGAACCATAGTAATCAGACTTTGTCACTCTATTTAATCCCCAGCACTCCATATCATCAAAAGCCATAGATGGGGTTATAGTAAATACCCAATCTTTACTAATTTTTTTTATCATAGAGCAAACCATATCTATGCAATCTTCGCAATCTTCATATACCTTATTGGTCATTTTCTTCCAAAGGTTGTTTGTATCAGTTATCATCTCTATTTCCTCAGTGGTCGGATCATCAAACATACTATTCAAGATAAAAGCTCGCAAAAACAGCAATTCCTCCAATCGTTCCATCTTTTCTGTACTAAAATTCATTAGGACCTCCTCTAAATCATACATTTCAACACCATCCACCATGCGTTGTATTCTATCCTCTGTCTGCAACAACCACTCCCTCTTCACACCAACATCGGTCGTACATTCCACAAACGTTCTTGTCCAACGACTTGTTGGATAAACATGCTTTCCGCCACACTTTGGACAATAAACTTCAGAACAGTCTTGTCCTAAGCTCCACTCTGGGTTGGAAACTGTAAACTGATGCCCACAGTCATCACAAACAAAAACGATTAAACCATTAATCATAATCCATTATTTTTAGTATTCATGTTTATTATTCATCACTCCTTCCAAAAGAACATGCTTTCATAAAAAAGAAGCAAGCATCAACAAGCCAACCGATGCACGAACCAACAGTAGCTATCCACCAGGCTATATTATACCCAGTAGTACAATTGGCAGCCTTGAAAAGGACATCACTATCAAAGAGATGCCTCACCAGATTAGGCAGGAAGAACAATCCATGCGCCAAACCAGCTTGCCAGCCATACAATTCCGTACCATTGATGTTGACAAACAATACTGCTGCCACTATAGCAACGATTGGTCGCCAGGGTAGGAACATGAAAACCATTACAAGAAATGATGGTAGAGGTTCGGAAAACGAACAAAAATGCAACATTCTACTATAGATTAAATAAGTTCTTCAAATGCGTACCATTTAATTCCTTAAATATCAACATATCCATATAAGCTTCTGCCACATTTAATAAAGTAAAAGGTTGCCATATTTCACCAACTTTACCAATTACAGCAAAACAATCAGGCAAACAACCTCCCATAAAAGAAAGAGGCAATAAATATTGATATTGCTTTCTTTTTACATACCAAAAAAATGGCAACTTAGAAGGACTCGGATATTTTTTAACAGCATCTTCTATTGCTGTTTTTGTTAATATATAAATAGCATTAATGCCAAAATATGAAGGTATAGGTTCATCGCTAATTTTTTCTAAAAGTTTAAACTGCCTCTTATAAGTTCCATCTTCACTCATTTCTTTTTTTGAAAATAAGAAACTTAATATATTCTTTGGATAATTATCAATGCCATCTATTAATATATGTGCCCACCCAGAAAGATTATATTCGTCATTCCATCTTTTTTCAGAGCCTTTCTCGTGATGATTCTCAAACAGCTTTATGAGATCGCTTTTATCTTTTTCACTAGCTTCAACAATTCCTAGTATTTTTTCTAATGCTTTTTTGCGATTTATTATCTTTTGTTTAACATCTTTTTTCTCTAAATTATTTTCTGGTAATTTCACCTCATTTATTTCAATTTTTAGAGCTTCTCCTGCCGTAACTTTTTGCTGTATCCGATCAAGAATATCCTCATCAAGAACTACGTAATTTTGAATATCCTTCGCCGTACCTATATATACATCTTTTTTTTCTTTACGATAAAATAAAATAGGGTTATTATTTTCATCATATAATTCTGAAATTAACAAAGAAGAATCTAATTTTCTATTAAACCAAAAATTACAACCTTCATTACTAGCCCAACTATAATAATTGCACAAATAATTCCGCAAAATAGTATAATCCCATTTAGCTTTATTATTTATACAATTTAACACACAATAATATCCATAAATAATATGTTCACAATGCACATTATTTATATTTTTATCAGAGAAAAATTCTCTCTCAAAATCATTTATTCCCATATTACTCAACTCTCTTAAATAATTCAACAATACTCCAATGCCAAGAATCACAAGCATAAATTCTTGAAAGATTATTTATCGGAAATACTTGTATTTTACACCCATCCAAATCATATATCCATGTTTCAGAGCCATCAAAATCCAATTGGTTACCTTGATAACCATTTTCGATAGGCAATATTTCATACAAATGATACCCTAAAACTATTACATAATCAGGCTTATACAAATCCAATAGTCTAAAAAAAGGTGCAGAGTAATCTGTATCTTTTGCTATTTCAGTTGGTTGCCTAACGATATCTTGGACATAAGTATAAAACATTATATATTCCCAAAAAGAATTAGAATGCTCATTAACTTGACCTGTCATTATACGCTCTAATGTTAGGAAAAAAACTTTCTCTGAAAATACCATATTCCCTTTATTACTATTTGCGTTCGTATAAGAAGCAAAACGTTTTTCAAAGACATCTCTTGTGAAAGAAGACATTTCCTCATCAGTAAGATCTTCGTCACAATAGTGACTTTGATTAATAATCAGAACTTTCTTCCCAGGCTTTTCTGCTGTTCCTAAAATCAACCTGCCTTCCTCATCAAAAGAAATGCCATTCTCATAATTATCACCAACAAAAGGCAGGAACTTAACGCCCGCTTCTTTTAAAAAAGAATCTTTTTTTTCTATCATATTTCTACCCGTATTTTTTTATACTTTTTACAACAATGAGACTAATCTCTTATTATTTGCAAAGATAATTCTTTTTCTATAATACTGCAAGAATTTAAACCTTTTAAATATCCTACTTAAGATTAATTAGCATCCAAACAAACCATTCCAAACACATAGGATTTACTTCTATAAGTTTTGGCACTACATCGAGTGCCAAAACTGTCAAAATCAAGAAACCTAGAGCAAAGCATACCAAGCCTTGTTTTCTCTTATCTTTCTTACTTATATTCCTTTCTCCAATCCTCAAAATCCTTATCCACAGTTTTACCTAGTACAGAATATAGTTTGTTATACCTTACCTCTGTGGAAGTAAGTTTCTCTTTACGATAATCCTTCAAGGAATCCTTCTGCACCTGAAATCTACTCGATTCCACAAAGATCAGGCTCTTGTGAATCCTCGTCTTGGCACGTTCCTCCATCCATTCTCTGCCTTTAGCGAGAGAAGACATATACCAATATCTCGTCTCAGCCCAAGCATTCCTTGTAGGTTGCGCAGTACCATGAATGAAGTCACGATAAACGGGAAGCGAGAGACCAGTTAGCCAACAAACCAGGACCGAATCCCCCTTAGCCATTAGCGTCATGTCCGACAACATCTGTTGCATGGTCATCTTCTCCGACTTCCGCCAAAGCATTTGCTTTTCCATGTATTCATTTTTTTCAGCTTCTTTCTGCTTCTGCCAATAGCCATGAGGGTTCAAGAAGAACCAATAGCCAAACAACACTACCAGCACTGCAATCACTACCAATGCCAACCTACACACTCTTTTCTTGATATTCTTTTCCATAATTTCTATCTTTTATTTGTTATTACTCACAAAACACTTACATATCCATCATATCATCATTGACATGGTAAGTATCTTCACTAAAGCTTTTCTCGCACGTAATGGCTGTTCTGCTAACAAAGTTGTTCATTCTCACAATATCTGGAATACTGTAAGGCAAAGAACAATGCAAAGCAAGTAGTGCTGGACATATCTTGATCTTTTCAAAAGCTGGAGTAAAGAGCACACTTTCATCCCAACTAGTGACCTCAGATGGCAAATCCTCCGCAGCCCAACCTTTATCTGCAAGAGCATCCAATATCAGTTTTTTCTTCATCAAGTTATTGTCAAACAGATTTATCTGTTCACCAAGAGTGTAAATCAGCCGATGTATGAAAGGAAAAGCAGAACCATAGGCATCATCGTCTTCCAAAGCCAATACCGCCTGACAAGAATCAGCCTTATATTCTAATACATACTCCCCATATTGCAGGTAGTCATTCGCCTTAAAAGATGAAGAGTTCTGAACAGCATTCCACATCTCAGTACCTTGCTTCAAACATTCGGCCATCAGCATTGCCAACTTATCACTTTGGTAAGAGACACGTTCCACGTAATCCTTGCTTGGCTCACCCATTATCTGATCCATCAGATAACGTCGAGCTACAAGAAGCGAATATAGCGCAAACTTATCTTTATCACTTATCCTAACAGAAATATCTTCTTCCTCGAAGAAACCGATATTTTCTGCTATATGCTTGATTTTACGTTCTATCAAAGCTAATGCATCTTGTTTTTCAGAAAGTGATGTATTAGGATTGCTCACAAAATCGTACAAAACATCTTCTGCCAAATCGCTCTCATGGTCATCCAACTCACAAAGTTGCCTTACTAATATGCTCACTAAATCTATCTTGCTCATAATTTATCCTTCTAAGTGTTCTACAAAAAACTCAAAAACTTAGCTTTACTGCGAGTATTCTCACTTAAAAAGCGAGAATACTCCACGTACAACGGAAGAACCAGCAAGGCCACCTGCAACTCCACCGACAAGTCCACCTATAACTGTTCCAACTCCAGGACAAACAAAAGTTCCTAACGCTGCGCCAAAGGTTCCACCAGCATAACCTGCACCTATTCCGGCTGCATTACTTGTTGTGTTTTCGGCAAACTCGCCAGCCGACATCTTTCCCTTGCACATTTTCACAGCATCAGGTATCGTCTGTGCTGCCAGCATGATTCCACCTGTTATCATGTTAGTTCGCATACCCTTAGCGATTACATTCTTCGCAGCCTGTCCAACGACTTCCTTGCCAACTAACGCCGAAGCCGTCTTCTCGACAACAGTCTTCCCGACTTGAGTTGTTGTTGCAACATCAAGTATGGTCCTGGCAGAACTTGTTGCAGCCGATGCCATTGAACGACCGACAGTTGTACGGAGTAACTGTTGTGTTCCAACACCTACAACCAAAGAAGTACCTCCAGACTTGGCCATTTGTACAGACGCTGTTTTGAGGGCTTCACCATGACTTTTACCACTACGGATAGCATTAGCATATCCAAGCACAAAGGAAAAACCACAGGTGATAGAACAAGAAACCGATTGGGTCTTTACATCAAACTTAACAGAATCCAAAGTTCCAGCTTTGGCAATGTTCACCGCTTGATTGTAGGTACAATTGCCCTTAATGACTATATCTTTTGCCACTGCAGGGTCTGTTATACCTGGAACTTGACCAGAACGAATCTTATCAGCCATCAATCGAACACACTCATCGTACTGCTCCTTTGGAACTTCAAGTTTCATTCCACCATAGCGATACGAACCATCAGAAAAAGCAGCCCCTATAGTCTTAGATGGGGAAGAACAATACTTCGTCTGAATTTCGATACCATTGCTAATGCGATCTGCACCATTAAGGCAGTTGTCACGACCAACCTGTTCTACTTTCTTTCCAGAAAGACGGTCTGCCATTGCATTAGCATCTTCTGCAGCCCAGCCATGTCCTTGCTTGTTACGGTACTTTGGGTACTGCATGTAGTTGTTTGTTGACTGAGCGCTACAAGTTGCTGACGCGCTATTGATTACAGTTTTGTCGTTTACTTTTTTCATGTCTTTGTTTTATTTGAGGGTTATTCACAATTTACATTACTCACTTGCCATCTTTTGCATGCTTCTACACAAACATTGTCCGTATAGAAGCAATGCAAAAATGAGGGCATTAAAAGAATGCGTGTCCTCGCAACCAAAATGGGATTGTCTTAGAACAAACAAGCCCAATTCCTCCGATTACAGGAGTTGCAGGTACAAGCATTGCTGCTACTGCTAAACAAGAACTAGCCAACGCTACAGTTCTCAACACATTCTTACCATTGATGACACTTTCTTTTCTGTTGCTCTGTTTCATAACTTGTTGTTTTTTGTGTCAGCTGCAAACAAGTATTATTACCTGTCATTCGCCAACGGTTTGATAAAATTGAAAATTAATAATAGATAATAAACACAACGCATCATGTGTTAGACAACATCAAATGTCAAGTGATGTCCACCATTCTGAATATATCCTCAATATGTCAAAGACCGTTGCACTCCCTTTGATTGGAATTGCGCTGCAAAGATAGGCAAACTTTTCAAAACGAGCAAGAAAAAATGAAAAAGAATTGGTTCCAAGAAGAAAGGAACCAATTCTTATAGTCTATTTCTGTTTTTTATATAAATCTGCAAGTGCTTCTACTCTTCTTTTGAACTTTTCTCGAACATTCTGTGGAGAGACTATTTCTAAACCTGCTCCCATTTGCAAGATGCGCCCAACAAATTCGTCATTCACTTCGACTTGAACAGAAAACTCTCCATACGTACCATCCGTATACTTACCAAAAGGTATTTCTACTTTTTGACTAAGATGTATTTTTTTTGTCTCCGTAAGCATAAACATATAATGATTGTGGGCCCGTATATGCACATTTACTACTTCGGCATTAATAGGATGAGTAACTCCAACTATATTTTTGAAATAATTTTCATAATAATGAGCCTGTGGTTCCACATAGGTTACCCCAGACGAGATTTCTCTTGGTCGAGCAACAATACGGTCGAGAGCAATATGATTTCTCCATACCTTTCCCTCATTATTTATTGTATGACCCAACAAATACCACCTACCATTGAATTCTTTTAAATAATGAGGAGAGACTATCAAAGACAGTTCTTCCTTAATACTATCAGTATAATGTATATAATAGATAGCAAGAACTTGCTTCCTCTTTATTGCCTCATAAAGAAATGGAAGCAACTCTATATTGGTGAGATTTCTATCTTCACTTGCTTCTAATATCTGTTGACCTCTATTCTGCGTATCTTTAATCTCCAGTAAATCCCGACTATCTTTAAAGAAATAATCCAACCATGTAATTGGGAAGAAGCCAGCTGAGTCTTGACAGAACTGCCAATACTGCTTTAAGTCACTTATAACTTTTGCTGTACGCAAGTCAGCCAAAGGATCATCATCTTTACCGATATAACGAATACGCTTATTTTTCGTTCCTTCCTCCAGAAAGCTTTCACATCCTAATCTTTCTATGATTTTATTACGTATATCAGAAAATGCTTTTTTAAGTTCACCATTTCCTTCACACTTAGAAACTCCACAAGGTAATTCTTCTGAAGAATTCAAGCCACGATACTCTGCCATAACATCAGCATGAGTAACCCACTCACGACTTATAAACCGTTTGTAGATTACTCGTGCAAACAGAGCATAATAGCTATCTCCATCAAAGGGATTTTTACGTTTCATCATTCGTTTTCTTTTAATTTGACATTTATCGCATACCAAACTTTTGCAATTGGATTCTTTTCATTTGGTTTACTTTTGGCCGTAAAAATAACATTCTCATCTTCATAAAATTCATCCTTGGATTTTTCTATTCTTAACCAATAAGGATATACTGGAGTATCAATCATCATATGACCTTTATTTTTGACTATAACCCCTTCAAATTTGCCATCTTCAAAAATCCCCGATTTACCATTTATAGTCGGAATGGAAAATTCCAAATTACACTATCTGACGGTGTAGACTCGCTCAAACAAATTCTCGTTCTTTCTACGTTTCAATTTACCAGATTTCAACCTACAGAACTGAATAGCTTGCTCGTGTCCACAAGATTATCTTGTTTCTCTGCATCGTAGCGACTTCAAGCGAGGACTTTCACCTGCCCTGTCACTAACCAATGGCAAATGTATAAAAAATCTGATGAGCCACCAAATTTTTAACAAGAAATCTTATGGATTCCTCTTATATTTCACATTTCAGGGACTCCACTCCCTCCTTCTTTCTGCATTCATACCTTAATTATATAGAGTTATTGTCAATTATACGGCAAAAATACAATCCTGTTACGACAAAAACTGACATAGGAGGAGAAAAGATGAAGAGGGAAGATTAAATTGAAGATGAAATACAATATGCATACTGCCCAGAAAAGGAATATGGCCAGGACATTGATTTCTACATCTGCACTCCGTAAGAGTGATATACTCTATTTGCAAAGTTACAATCATTCTTTTGTTGTTATTATCAGTTTTGTTGATAAGCTGGTTATGTTTTTTCGAGTAAAAGGTGTATCTTTGCAACCAAGAAACTGTAGAGTGCGATAAAATCTTACTCTAAAACGAGTATCTAAAAGAAAAAGAGTAATATGAAATTAGGTATTTCAATTGACACATTCATAGACTATCTTTCTCATCTTGAAACCCCAGACGAGATGAGTCTCAATATGTATAAAGGTAACACCCTTGGTGCTGAAGTAAGAAGAGAACAACTCAGATTTTATCTTGAGGCCATGAGAGAAAATAATCCCAGCAAACTCTTCGTAGGTGAAGCGCCAGGTCGAAATGGTTGTTTGCAGTCTGGAGTCCCATTTACCGATTTATACACCCTTTACAACAATCAGCATCCCTCTTTCTTTAATGGTCTGAAAGAGCATCTCGATGAAGTAATAGGGGAGGAAGCTATGGAAACTCTCCGTTATAGTCCTGCCAGAGAATCAACCTCAACAATTGTGTGGGAAAGACTTCAAAATATCAAGATAACAAACTATCCCTTGCTGTGGAATATCTATCCTTTTCATCCAAGCACAGTATCGTCTGGTTATCTGTTACCTGCCGATCGCCCCAACCGTCACCCAAGCACAGAGGAATGTCGTCTTGGAATTCAAGTTTTAGAGGCCTTGTTAGATTGTTTCGACATAAAGCAGATCTATGCTGTTGGTCGCATATCAGAAAAGTGGTTGAAAAGTGGTTTTCCTGATGTTCAGTACATCCGTCATCCCTCTATGGGTGGAGCCAGCCAATTCATAGCAACATTCAACAGCATATTCTAGATAGAAGACTAAATTCAGTTCACAATAAAAATAAAAAATCATCTGCGAGATTCGTGTGACTACATCAGTACACATTTTTTTTTGCCACTTTACAATAGCTCCTCAGGCACACAGTCTGCCATAGCAGAGTAAGCAGTTTCGCTTGGATGCAGATGGTCTCCAGAATCGAAACCTGGAGCGAAAGATGCAGGATTACTGCGGTCGCGGACAGCTAAATCGAAATCTACACAACCGTCAAAGAGGTCGGAAGAGCGAAGCCAATCATTAAATCGAGTCCTCATCTCATCACGCTTCTCATTGTAAGTGCGCCATCCGAAGATAGGAAGCAGCGTTCCACTCCATACTTTCAGTCCCAGTTTGCGAGCATATTTCACATAGATGTCCTCCATGCCGCATTCCAATTCCTCGCAAGTAGGCATATCGCTCCAAGGTCGGAACGGATTAACCTCCACGCCGACAGGGTGTATGATGTCATTGATACCATGCTGAATGATTACTGCACTGGCGCCTGCCACATTCATCTCAATAGGAAAACGCGTCTCGCCTTTCAGTCCGTAAGCCTGATACGTGATGCAGTCATACTGTCGGAGAATTCTTGTTCCGCTTACAGCACGACGTATGACAGCCACATTATGGAAACCATTCTCCCATGCACGGATAGCAAGCCAGTCGGGCCAGCTCTGTGCCGTGATGGAATCACCGAAGCAAACGAGAGCATGATTTTTCTCTTCCGTCAGCACATCTATCGTATTGAGGAAATAAAACCAGTTGGTATTACGCGTCAAGTCGATAGGAAGTTCCTTCTCTGAGGCGAAATCTCCATAGGAATACTTCCCCTTGGAGAGCGGTCCGGTAATTAGAGTGCCTGCATTCATCTGTGTGAAGCTTGCGAAATACATGCTCACATCGACCGTCTCTCCAGCCTCGATGTCGAAAGCTATTTCATCGCTCTCCACCTCTTTTCCTGGTTTTATTACCACCGAAGCATTTCCTTCGAATGTTATAGGTACAGCACTGTAGTTCTCATTTTGCTTTGCTACGTATGCTTTAGTCATTGCAACGTCTTCCGTACCCGTAAGATTTGAGAAACGGAAGCGCATCTTAGATCCTGAGAAAACAACTCTTACGGGGTATCTCAGGGTGATATCTTTGGCGTAAACACACTCTTTTCTGTCTGTGATGGACGTGGCATTACCCCAGCATGCCACCCATTTGGTATATTTATCTTTCTGTTGAGTCATAAATGTTTATGTAAAATCAGGATGCAAAACTACTCATTTTTTCTAAGACAGCAAAGTTTATATTACGCAAAATGCTTGTTAAAGGTCTGCAATCATGTCTAAACAAACAAGAAATTGATTTAGGGCAACTTTCAACAAAGTGATCAAGCTCCAGTTCTATACAAGCCGTGAAGACGCAGAAGGGTAACAACAATATCGCAGTAGCCAAATATAAAATGCTGTTGGTCGTATATCTTTATGCAATCTAAGTATTTCTTCTATATCTTCTTTCATACAATTAAATTTTACCACATCACACAACGGAGGTTGCAATTACTCTCCAAGCTCCACTCTCATGCCGTGCAATGTAGCCATTCTCAACCATGCGCTTTACCAGTTTCTGTATTGCGGATGTGTTTATGCCCAACGAACTTGTCAACTCCGCATAAGTGATGCTTGGGCTTTCTCGCATCAACCGCAGGATGCGTGCAGTGTTCTTACTTCTTGTTGTAATAATCTCGCCATCGTACCACCAAAGGTCTTCATCCTTGCGGGTTACAAAGTCAATGTCTGTTTGAATTTCCTTGGCAACCAATTTCTCAAAGTATTTTAGGAAGATGCCTATCTGCTTGATATTGGCATGTGCTCCTACAGAAGGAATCGAACCTACCACCATATCAGTTTGGTGCAAAGCCTCCAAATACTCTTGTTTTTTTCGGCTTCGTACCACTATCATCGGCCATCCATGTCTTGAAAGAATATAGTTCATCATTAAACGAGCTATTCGTCCATTACCATCCTCGAATGGATGGATGCGTATATAGCGGTAATGGAACAAGGCAGCCAGTTCTACTGGAGACAATTCTCCTTTCCGTTCCTCTTCATTATACCAGTCTACAAGGTCAGACATGAGGGCAGGAGTCTCCTCTGGTGACGCATACTCAAATCGGTCGCCATAACGTGTAATCACACTGTTAGGTCGGGTTTTGTATTGTCCTGCATGGATAACAAAACTTGACTGCACACCATTGGGTAGTGTTCGATACTCGGTATAGTCCTCACGAAGCAAAGTATGATGAAGTGTCCTGATGAAATTTTGTGTTAGCGGATTTTTATTATTTGCCGCCTCTTCCTTCATCATTTTTACAGACACCTCACTGGCTTTCATGTCATTGAAGTCTTTCAAGTGTCCTTCTCCACTTACTTTGCCAAAAAGAAGCAAAAGCTCTGTCTGGCCATAGGTCAAGGTATTGCCTTCAAGATGATTACTGTTGTAGTTGTACTCAACAGTAAACCTCATACTGAGTTTATTTTGGTCGGCTTCTGACAGTGGCTGAATGGATAGCCATTTATTATAGATTTTTTCTAATGTCATATTATTCGATGTTTTATCCACCACCATTAAAGGTGGTAAGTTACCACTTCTAATAATAGATAACTTGGTTAATCATTTGTGTCGATACCATACAATGATGGTGGCTGCGGTTTGTGCACCATTTTTGATATGATGACTTCACCTTTGTATAGTTGTTCTGCGAGCCATTTGATTGTCTTGTGTTGCTCTACAAGAACGACCTTAATTCGATTTAACCCTTTATTACTCATGATGTGCCATAAAGGGTTTTGTGCTCCAAAGGTATACAGATTTCCTGAAAAGAACGAATGAATTTGGATAAATATTGCGCTTTTAGACACATTTCTTTTCGAAATTGAAGTTTTTCCGTCTGTATAGGTGCCAAAAAGAAACTCTAGCTCATCGCCAAACCAATCGTTTGTCTTCGAGTCTTCGATGGCATCTCGTTGCTTTCTCGTCCCAGTCTCGTTGCTCTTTCGTTCGTTTTTTGCTTGTTCCTCGTTCGGTCCTCGTTCGGTCTTCGATAGACTAACGAATAACGAACGAGAGACGAACGAGAGACGAACGAGGACCTAACGAGAAGTGAACGAGAACCGAACGATAACGGGTCGGGTGAAAATTGAAGACTCATGGTCCTTCTGTTGTAACCAGTTGGGGTTGTTGAATGTAATGTTTGTAAACATAAATGTGTGGTTTTAATTATTCGTTAAATGGTTTGTCGCAAAGCTACCTTCTTGTTGGGGGTATCATCCTCAGGTAGGGCTGCAAACATACAACATCACAAAACCCAGATGTCCATCTTTGTCCATCTTTGTCCATCTTTGGGTGAAAATTTAATTTAGTTTAACTAAAATATAGATATATTCACATAAATTGTGTGTCTTAAGAATACCTCCATGATTTTAAGAAGAGATAAAAAGTCTTATAAATGAAGTCGAGTATTCCAAGGATAGTAGGATGTGATATGATAGGAAATCAAATATCTTATGTAAATAAAATAACCGATGAAAAATAGGAGTATAGCCCCATACTTGTAGAGAGTGACGTTCTCTCGGCCGGCGATTGGCGTTCTCTCGGCCGGCGATTGACGTTCTCTCGACCAGAGATTGACGTTCTCTACAAAGGAGATCGACATTATTGTCTTTGCTTTCATTTGATGCCAATAATCTGTCCTTGTCATTTTACACCAGCATATGGTAAGGAGATGGTTTGAAAATTAGTGGGGATGGATGTGTGTCATATCAGAAATTTTATATACCTTTGCACTCGATTACAGTTTTAGAATGTTTTAGGATAACTTTTCGCTTAGTAAATTTATGGTTAGACAATGCTTCATCCTCTTTGGATGTATGGCTTTGGGTGAGTTGATAACTACGCTCACTGGAGTGAAACTACCTTCCAGCATCATCGGTATGCTGTTGCTCACGCTGCTGTTGAAGGTAAAAGTGATTAAACTGGAATGGGTAAGAGGGCTTACCGACTTTCTCATTGCCAATCTTGGATTCTTCTTTGTGCCACCTGGCGTCGCGCTGATGTTACACTTCGATCTGATTAGGGCTGAGCTTGTGCCCATCATCGGAGCAACACTGGTAAGCACAGCATTGGTACTACTCGTTACGGGACACACACATCAGATGGTGGCCAAGGGCGAGAAGAAGATAACTAACGTGATCAAGGACAAAATGGAGGAAAGGAGCAAACATGATTGAACAGATAGTAACCAACCAGTATTTTCTTCTGGCGCTGACTTTCGGCATCTACCAAGGTGCAAAAATGCTGCAACACCGCACGCAATCCATCCTGCTCAACCCGATACTCATAACGATCGGTTTAGTAATTGTGTTTCTCAAAGTTTGCAACATTCCTTATGACACCTATCACGAAAGCGCCAAGATGATAGACTTCTGGCTCAAACCCGCAGTGGTGGCACTTGGTGTGCCGCTGTATCTGCAACTCTCGCAGATCAAAAAGCAGATTGTGTCAATACTGGCCTCGCAGATGATGGGCTGTGTAGTCGGTATTATCAGTGTAGTAGTGACCGCACGAATGCTTGGTGCCTCACGTGAAGTAGTGGCATCGCTCGCCAGTAAGTCGGTGACCACGCCGATAGCGATGGAGGTGACTCAGGCGTTGGGCGGAATACCATCGCTCACGGCAGCCATTGTCGTGATAACCGGTCTGATAGGCGGTGTGGTGGGATTTAAACTCATGGCGGTAGGACATATATACAATCCTATGGCTAAGGGACTGTCTATGGGTGCGGCATCGCATGCTGTGGGCACATCGGTAGCTATGGAGCGCGACGAGTTTGTAGGGGCTTATGCCAGCCTTGGCCTCACGCTCAATGGCATACTGACCGCCATACTCACACCCACCATCGTTGAACTGATGAGCTGATACTGTCTTGCGAGATTCATGGCTTGGTTTGTGCATGACACCAATCTGTCATTAGGGAGAATTATGCTTTTTTAGAAAGGAAAAAGATGGTATTACGAAAAGATTGAGTATATTTGCATGAGAAATGAGGCGAGGAAAACTCCCCATTTGGATTAAAACTTTAAAAATTACTATGCGATTAGGAATCATTGGAGCTGGGTGGATAGCTCAAAAGATGGCAGAGGCACTTGCCAACAAACCACATGGATGCGAGTGTTATGCTGTGGCGTCACGCTCATTGGAAAAGGCAGAAGCTTTTGCCAAACAGTTCTATATAAATAAGGTGTATGGATCTTACGAAGAACTGGTCAGCGATCCTGCGGTGGATATCGTTTATATCGCCACCCCTCACTCTCATCATTATCCTCATGCCCGTTTGGCTCTTGAACACGGAAAACCCTGTTTGGTGGAGAAAGCCTTTACTGCCAATGCCCGCGAGGCAGAACAGCTGTTGGCTTTGGCTCATGAGAAGGGACTCTTCATTACTGAGGCGATATGGACCCGTTATATGCCATTGTCGCATCGGGTGAAGGAGATTATGGATTCTGGCGTGATAGGTGAACCGCGTGTTCTGGCAGCCACCTTATGTTATATGATGGAACAGAAAGAGCGTATCGTGCGCCCTGAACTGTGTGGCGGTGCGCTGCTCGACCTTGGAGTCTATTGTTTGAATTTTGCACGTATGTATTTCGGTACAGATATTTGTCGCATGGTAAGCAATGTGCATAAGAGTGACACAGGAGTTGATATGCACGAGAGTATCTCGCTCTCATACCGTGATGGTCGTATGGCCAATCTCCAGTCGGGAGCTCTGTGTTTGAACGACCGCCAAGGCATTATCAGTGGCACGGAGGGTTACATTCGTGTGGATAATATCAACTGTCCTGAACTGATAGAGGTTTATCGCAACTATCAACTTGTCGCCTCTTACCATAAACCAGCAGACATGGTTAATGGCTATGAGTATCAAGTCATCGAATGTCAACGCTGTTTAGAGGCAGGACTCCTTGAATCGCCTATGATGCCTCATGCAGAGACACTTGCCATTATGCGACAGATGGACGCGCTGAGGAAAGAGTGGGGCGTGCGTTACCCGATGGACTGATGGATGATGTGTATGGCAGATAGACAATGCCTGACGCTGCGATAGAATAGACCGAATGATAAATGGGGTATAACCCCAATGAAAAAGTATATAAATATTTACTACTTTATGAATATCAAACAATTATTCATGCTGTCAACATTGTGTTTGACAATGGGTGCCGTAGAAGCACCTGCTCAAGGATTTCTTGGTAAACTGAAAAGTAAGGGAGCTGCCCTTGTGAAGGAGATAGCTCCCAAGCCTGTGAAGGAAGCGGTTGAAACCGTAGAAGAAGCGCATTCTGCAGTGAAAAATGTGGTGGAAAGCGTAGATGATGCAGGATCGACGGTGAAACGCGGAAAAAAACGTATGGAAAATGGGAGATCAAGCAGACCTGCTGTCAGAAATAGCGGTGGCAGTAGAAGAGTAGGGCAGCGTGCCCAAGCTCATCGGGGTGGAAATTTCCATCCTGCCAAGAAGATGCTTACCATCAAATTGCGTGACGGCGTAGGTCGGCAGGTGTGGAATGGTCGTAAAGCCTTTCAAAGCCCTATGCCTCCCGAACAGTGCCCGAAGCAACCTGCATGGTTTGAATCACTTCCCTTCCTTCATGAGATGGATAATGCCAGTATGTTGCGTGAACACAAAATATTAGAGAAGTGGTTGGAAGATGATAAACCGGCCTGTGAACCAGTTCTTGTGCGCCGCGAAGCGTGCTTGAGCGAGGTGAATGACCGTATTAGTTGTTTGGATAATGCTGTGGATTATCTTCTCGCAGACCATGGTGATGATGACTATTATGATGCTGCAAGACCATTGGAATCTGAAGTTTTTAAGCGCACCATGCAGTCGGATATCACTCCCCTATATCCATATCTCAAGGAATCTACGGTGAAATATCTGAAGAGTATCAACCCCGCCACCCATACCGTTACGGTGAGAGGTTATGAAGGCAATTCCGCCGATGAAGAAAGGTATCAGTTAGGGGAGTTGTGGTTTTCGGTCAATGCCAGTCGGTCAGAGGCGAAAGTACTCTACGTCGATATGGATCAGTCGGTAGGTAAAGATTATGAAGTGCCAGCTACGATTCATTACGGAGGCTGTGTGTTCAGAGTGACGGAGATTGAAGCCAATGCCTTTTCTGACATGCGGATACGTTCTGTCAAACTGCCCGAAGGTTTGAAGGTTATCAACGAACAGGCTTTCTCGCGCACTCCAATCACCTCTATTATAATTCCTTCGACGGTGACTGAGATTAAAAGCTATGCTTTCCATAACACACCTATCAAGTCTGTTGTTATTCCCAATAGTGTGAAGAAAATAGATGTAGGCGCATTCTCTATGTGTGGTTCGTTGACTGAAGTCACGATGCCTGCCAGTTTGGATCGGATGGGAAACACCATGTTCTTAGGTTGTAAGATGCTTAGCAAGGTTACCTTGCCACAGAATCTCACAGAACTTCCTGTAGGCACCTTCCAAGATTGTAAGTCACTTACCCATGTAGATGTACCTCAGTCGGTAAGCAAGTATGATCAGAACTGCTTCGCCAATTCGGGCATGACCAGTGTACCTGTTCCTGCACAATTGACCAGCATTGGTAGCAGAGCTTTCGAGGGATGCACGCGTATCACCTCCATCTCTTTGCCCTCACGCGTAGAGATTGGTATGTTTGCATTCCAAAACTGCAAGGGATTGAAGAAGGTTGCCATAGGTCAGCAGTATAAAGCCAATCCTAACGAATTGTTTGTGATGTTTAATGGTTGCTCGTTTGTTAGTCAACGCATGATGAAGGTACCAGCCTGTGTGACGTTCAACCCGTAGAGCAATGGATTTCGTCAATCCCTGTTGTTGACGGACATTTGTTTCCGCATCAATACCATGATGCAATACTATTGATGAAAAAGCAATGTAGTGTAGGTTGTTGATACACTATGTTGCTTTTTCTCTATAAATGCTAACATAATATACAGAAAGCCAAGTGAAACTGCGCAATCTACGACATGATATTCGCAGATTGCGCAGCTTCTTTATGATTTGTTTCTGGGGCTTACAAGGTGACGGTCACTGTTGCCGAAGGTGCACTCAGTCCGCCCATAGGGTTGGCAGCACGCACGCTGTAGATTCCAGCTTGCTTTGCAGTATAGGTGGGTTGGTCGGTGAAATCGATCACGTTGCCATCTTTACAGATTGCCCACAACCATGTGTCGTAACTCTTGCTCCATGTCAGTACACCGGCGTTGACGCGGATGTCAACAGGAATAGCAGCCTGTTTGGTATCATCGGTAGGTTGCCAGTCGCCAAACATACGGTTCATGTTGCTGTAGGTATCAGCTTCTTTTTCTGTCAGTGTGGGATTGTTTTCATGGCTATTGGCAAAGATGGTCTTGCGTCCAGCGGTTTCGATGGTCACTCCGTTGCA
>OQVT01000944.1_pt1 | contig 17717 bp, 12 predicted proteins | sample 1691561 | NCBI WGS metagenome assembly OQVT01 (sample SAMN03418260, study PRJEB22391) | human gut metagenome | biome: human-gut; feature: organic feature; material: feces | host: Homo sapiens | place: Tanzania | collected 2013-01 | reverse complement strand
GTTAAGCCTGTAGCTAGCGTTCATCCTGAGCCAGGATCAAACTCTCCATTGTAAAGTATCTTGCGGACATTGCCGACAACGGCCGAGGCCGGAGGGCGTGTCCTTGTTTGTCTGTCTCGGGACGATTATCCAAATCTTTCGTACTGCCTCCACAGGGGAGGCCGAATTGATCGGTTCGTTTTTTACCCAAGCGCCTCAGGAATAACCCTTGGCGCTCGCTTCTTGTACTACTTCTCTGTTATGTAAATCTGTTCAAAGAACTCTTTCTTTCGTGCCTCCCAGTGTGTCACCGTGGCGGTGTTCCTGAAAAGCGAGTGCAAAGGTATAGCTTTTTTGGATTCCCTCCAAACTTTTGCAGAAAAAAATGAGGATTTTATACGAAGTTTTCGGATTGTTTGACAAAAGAGGGGCGAGCGGGGGCGGTACACCTTATATTATTAGAGGGGCTTAGGGGCTGGGGGCTGACAAAGGGGCGGCGGAGCGCAGGCTAACGGGTGGGCGCAAATATGCGCCCAAAGGAAACGGGAAGGACGAAAAGGAGAAAAAAGAGCGTGCAAAAGGAAAAAGAAAGAGAAAAAAGGAGAGAAAAAGATGAAAGGAGGATCACTAACGGGTGGGCGCAAATATGCGCCCAAAAGGAACGGGAAGGACGAAAAGGAGAAAAAAAGAGCGTGCAAAAGGAAAAAGAAAGAGAGAAAAGGCCGAAAGGAGGATCACTAACGGGTGGGCGCAAATATGCGCCCAAAGGAAACGGGAAAGATGAAAAGGAGAAAAAAGAGCGTGCAAAAGGAAAAAGAAAGAGAGAAAAGGCCGAAAGGATGATCAAAAGCAAGCCAAAGGAGGATGAAAGGAGGATGAAAAGAGGATGGAAGGAGGACGCACCTCTGCGAACGCCACCGAAAGATTGCGACACACCTCCCCCAAAACTACACGTTTGTTTTCAACAGCAAGGATGTTTGGCGCAAACACGCGAATCTCACCGTATTTACATAACCATCTACTATTCAACGCCTTACATCAGCAAGCGCACCTTCGATCCTCCACATTCCACGTTCCACGCTGCGGTTAGGCATGTTTCGCACCCCGGAACATGCCTAACCGCACGACGAAAGACGCCCGATCGAGGCGAGGATGGGCATCTTTCGCAACGCGATACATGGCCTATCGCAACGCGCAGCTACGTTTTGCCAGCCGCGATCGCACAAAAACGGGATTTTCGCTCACTGGTTTGGCTAAAATTCCCACACAACTTTTTAACCAAAAAGCATAACAAAGCATGACGCGTGGACTTCCATCCCAACATTCCCTGGCAATCATAAGCCAGAACTAACGGGACGAAAGGAGACCATTTTATGCACCGTACACATCAAAAGATAAAAGCAGGAAAAGGGAAGGTGAAAAACCAAAGCGCCCTCCCCTATCTTTTTATCGATGGGGAGGGCGCATATTATCAGAAACTAATTAGGGCAACACTTCTCGTTGCTTGGGGATTGCAAAACCAATGCTTTCCGTGGCCTGGGAGTGCTTCGATCAAATCTTCCCGCGGCCTGGGGATCGCATCGACAAATGGCCTATCATAAGCCGATGGCCATTCGTCGTTGAAAGGCCTTCCATGGAATTGAGGTGCGTTACCAGAGGTGGGTTCCTTTAGGCGTGTACTGAGAGGTATTTGCCTAAGGGCGCCTTCCGAAAGGTATCGCCATGTGGCGGTTCCTGAAGGAATTTGCCGATAGTTGGTTGCCTAAAGGCTTCCACCCCAACGGTATTCACCTCAAAACCATAGGTTGCTATATGATTTGGGTTGAAGCGAGACGGTTACCACAGACTCATGTCTTTTTGGTATCCGGCCCAGTTGGTGCTCTTCTCTTGAGGCGCACTGTACTCCTCCTCATCTGCCCACAGGTTATGGCTTGGGTTGTTGGGCTTGGCATCAGCCCAATCGGTAACAGATGCTGACAACATGGAGCACCTCGCCTGCACATTCACCACCTCTGTAGTGGGGCTAATATATTTCTTCATTTTCATAATGCTCGGTGTTAAATCGTTAGTAATCAGGGTACCGGTTCGTTGTTATCGAACCATCACCTTTGTTCCATTCACCACATAGATGCCGCTTGGCAGCTTCACTGAGTGGGACTCGCCAGCCTTGAGGGCCTTCACGTCGATGGCCTGACCGCTGACGTTGCGCACATTGACGCGCAGATCCTTGGTAGCCTTGACGGTGAGTTGTCCTGCCTGAGAAGAGAACACGAATCCCGCGTTAGTGGCGTCGCTTGTCACCTCTTGGATGTCGGTCGGGTCATTGTTAGGCTCGAGCGAGATGTTGATGTAACGGATGTTGCGTGTGCCTGTGCCCGTGCAATCGTAGTAAGAACGGAACGGCAGCACCTTGACCGTGTTGGACATCTCGAGTGCCAATGATGACACAAACTTATCCTTGTTGAAGTAGAAGATACCCTTCGTCCTATCGACCTCGGCACCAGAGAAGGTGGCCTGCGGTGTGAGGTCCATGTTCTGGCCATCGACAGTTCCTGAAGAGGCAGCCCCCTGGATGGTACGACCCACTGGCGTCCTCACGATGGTAGAACCCCGCTGACGCAGGATAAACATCAGCTTCGCTTCCTTCTCCGTCATCTCAGCCCTGTCGATGCGCACGATATACGCGTCGTTCGGTTGGGTTGTCGGCACACCCGCGTAGGGTGAGAAGTGGCCGTCGATATCGGTGAAGATCAGCTCACCGCTTGAGTTAGGCTTGCTGAAGGCATTGGTGGCGTTCATCTGGTAGAAGGTGAAGTCGCACTTGTCGTCCTCATTGGTGTACTGACCGGTCTCGGTGTTGACAGCCACGGTGAACGGCAGCACGATTGACACCCACTTCTTTGTGTCGTTGTTATGCGCCACGAATCGCTTGTAGCTCACCTCGTTGGCTGCGTTGATACGGATGTCGTAGGGTGAGAAGAAGGGCCACTGGTCCTCAAGCACGATGTTGTTCTCAGCGATGAAGTCGTCGCCAGAGAGCGACTTCGAGGCCACGTTGTCGTGGTTGTCGGTAACACCCGTAGGCAAGAAGATCAGTGCGTTCATACCGAGCTTACTCTTCAGGTCCTCAAGCTGACCCCACGCCGCATTGTTGCTACTGAAGAGCAATGAATTGATCTTGCTGGCGTCGAAGTAGAGGATATGGTCGGCGTCGACCGGTGCGTTGGTCTTATGCGCTGCGATGTCGGCGTTGATCTGGTCGATAATCTGCTTGGTGTAAGCATAACCCGTTCCCTCGGGGAGCAATGAACCAGCCTTATCCCTCAGTCGGAGGGTAGCGCCCACGTAATAGTTCTTGTCGGGACCTGTAGGAATGACCGCGTCGTCGTAGACCTTGGTGTAAGTGATTTCAGGCGTGTAGTCGACGGTGGTCAACTTGAGGTCGGTTGAATAGTAGGCGTAGATGGCATGGCGCGGTGTGGTGGTGGGTGCGATGTTGTAACGCGTCTCGTCGCAAACCACGATGTAACGCTTCACATAGTTGTCGTCATTGTTGGCAACCATCTCCTTCCACTGTCCGCCCTGGGTGTTGTATGCGTCGTTCGAGTAACGGTACTCCTCATAATAGAAGGTGCCCGAACCTGTTGTGCCTGCCTTAAACTTATCAGAGTTGTTGCAGTGGAAGGCCTTGTCGCCAGCCACATCCACTCGGATCTTCTTGGTATAGTCGTAATCGGCAGCCTCGCTGCGATGTGCCTGCAGGTTCTCACCAATAAGGTCGTAATAATCGGACTTTACGAAATGATAGCGCGAATACTTACCCACCTGTCCAGCAGGATACGTCTCGTCGGCGCTCTTGGAGTGCAATCCGTCGAACGCAAACTTCAGACCTGTTGTGCCAAAGTTTGACGGCACGCCGAAGTCCACCTTACCATCAGTGCCAATGGTGAAGTCGTCGGCAAGATACTGTTTCTTCAGTGCCTGCTCACCCGAGGGCTGCGTGCACGTAATGTCCATCTTGTCGATGTAAGGATTGAGCGCCTCGAGCTGCACCTGGAAGCACACGAAAGCCTCCTGTCCTTCCTTCAGACCCTCGATCTGCAGTTTGATGGCGTCGTTGTTTATCTTCTCTAAGACGAGGTCGCCCTCCACATGGTTAGCGTCCACTTTTGCTTGTTGTGCCACAGCCTCACCGGTCTTGTCATACAGCTTGATGGTGAATCCCGTGGATGTTTCCGGCGTCGGGTTGGCATTGACAACCACCGCATTGTTCTTAGGATCTTCATCATACACCGCATTGCCTGAGGCATTATACGAAATGATGTAAGCATTTTCAACGCTTCCATAGAAGAGGTTCAAACCCTTGGTGTTATAAACGGAAGCTTCGCTTCTGTTCGTCGTTGTCTTCAAAGAAACCGTTGGAAACAAAAAAGAACCCGTGTAATGACGCAGGAAATATGTCTTGTTTCCGCTCTTCGTCGACACCTTGCCATCCACATCGTAAGTCCACTCAACCTTAGTATTGGTGAACTTCAGCTGATAGTTCATGTATTTACCATTTCCATCAGTGATATAGATGTTATCGCCTTTTTGGAAACCTATGCTATAGGCATTGTTTGCATACAACAAGCGCGCTCCCACGATGCGATAACCCACAGGAGTGCGTGTGCCATTTTGCGTGATCGCATCGGTTGGCGTCTCCAACCAATAGATGTTGTTCTTCAGACCTAAGAAAGTCAGTTGTCCGTTATAATAAACGGAAGAAATAGCACCATCACCTGCCGTACCAGCTACGGCCTTTCCACCAACGACACCAGCCTGATCGTACAACAGGAAGTCAGCCGAAAGGTCTTTTACGTTTTGGTAATTGTACTTATAAGATGTGTATTCTCCTTTTGTTGTTTCCACAATCTCACCGAGGTCCGTACGGTGGGTTTGGAACGGCAATGCTATGCAACTCACCGGATTAGCAAGATCTGTCACGCCAGCGTGAAGCGATTCGTTGAACTTATCGGTACACTCGAAGGTAACAACGAAAGACGTTACCTTCACGCGTGCCATACCGTCTGTGTGTTCCTGATAGAAATAAAGGATGTTACCCATATCAGTGTTGTTCAGGGAAGTACGCTGCATAGAGACATTGGTAGCATTCTTTCCTACGACAACTTCCTGTTTCTCCTTAGTGAAAGTACCGTCCATTTCCTTAAACGTACTAGTAGCCTTACTATCCTTTTCATAATCCATAACTATCTTATAGCTCGTGAAGCGATAACCCTTGGGCAACGACAAGGACATGTGGTTAACGGTCGTAGCAGGGGCACCTGACGCAAACACCAAGCAACCATCAACTACGCCAACATTGTTGGCATGCTCCTTCATCATACCGCTTTCCATCAAATCATTCTTGTCCGAGGTAACAAGCGTCATGGGCAACTGGTTGTGGACCCAAACTCCACCAAAGTTTGTAAGATGCTGTTCGCTTGAATAACTTGCAGCCGAAATGACATTACCCGTCTTGGGGCTGATGCTGACTGTCTGGGCGGCTGCCGCCATTCCCACCGTCAACAGAACTGCAGTTGCGGCGCATCTGATCATGCCCCGGCAACTTGAAATCAATAATTTTAACTTTTCCATATAGCAATCGAATATTGTTCTTGAGCGCAGCCTCGACCAACTGATCAAGAGTTAAACATTATTATATAGTAGGTGTCGACCTTTGCATTTCATTTACGCCTTGCTCTCTGTTTTACGGCTATGAGGCGTTTCGGTTATGGTTTCACGGTTGGGTCGCCGCGCGCCTCCCCGAATTTTGTCGTTACAAAGATAGCGTAAAAAATCATCAAGAACCTTACAATTTCTTTCATAGATGTAACATCTGGAGTGTTACATTGTAACATTTGAAAGTCGCATTTTTGTAGCATTACGCAATGCTACAGTTTCATTCCCACAAAAGTGAAAATGTGACACCACAAAGATCGCCCAGGGAGGCCCCATGCGAAAATGTTACAAACCTCAAAAGACGGAACCCACTTAAAATCAGCCCATTACAGACTGACGTTGTAAGGAATCCACCTTTTGTAACATTTCTCCAAAATGAGACAATAGGCATAAAATCATCGTTTTGTAACATTTTCGATGAAAAAAAAGTGTTACATCCCCTTGTTTTGTTACAAAAATGCGCTATCTTTGCAAACAGACAGTTAGCATACGGACTGGGGGAAATCAGAAAACCAAGAAATTCGTTTGCATCATTACTATGAAATGGCAGTAGCCGCACCCATGCGGTAGGCACAACCTAATAAGAAAGGAGTAACTTATGAAGCTACCTATTAAGATCGCTCTCTTTCTCATGGCCTTACTATCGGTCATGGTCGCTTGCACGAGCAAGGACGCATCGCAGAGAGCCACACAGACGAATACCGACAAACGCTATTCGTACGAATACGTTAAGAAAATCAGCGTCACACAGCCTAAGATGGCGTTGCAGGTGTTGCAGCACGCCGAAGAACATAAGTTGATGTCGCCCATCGACATCAACATCCTCAGGAGCATGGTGTATTACAACTCGACGCTCGACTACAAGAAAGCCATTTTTTACGCCGAGGCCGCGCTCAACGACTCGGACATCAACAACCGCCCTGAGCAGCTGATGAGCCTGCTGTACATGGCCGCACTGGAGTATTACAACTGCGGCAACTACGCCAAGTGCCTCAACATGGCCGACCGCGCCATCACTACCGGCTACAAATACGACAACCGCCAGCTCGTGGGCCAGGTGCTCACCACGATGGGCCAGTGTCACAGCGAGATAGGCAATGTGGGCCATGCCATCAACTGCTTCGACCGAAGCATCATCATCTTCAAGGGCGAGGTGAAGAAGTCGCCCAAATGGAACCTCTATTACGCACTGACCACCAGCAACGCGCTGAAGGCCAACGCCTACCTGGAGATGAAACAATACAAGGAACTCTTCCAGATGAAGACCGAATATGAGGGCACGCTGAAGAAGCTGAACACCCTGCCTGAGGGCATCAGCGGCGTGAACGACCTGGCCAACGCCACCTTTTACTCCATCTACGCCATCGGCTACGAGGAGACGGGCAACCACGCCCAGGGCAGCGCCCTCTACGACAAGCTCATCGTGACGCGCGCCGCCAACACGCCCGAGGGCGCCACGTTTGTTGTGCCCTACCTCATGCTGACCAAGCATTACAACGAGGCCCTGAGCAAAGTGAACGAGATGGAAAGCGTGTGGACCCGTAGCGGCAAGGACACCATAGACTACAACTATATCCATAACATCTTGGCCAACAAAGCCAAGACATTGCAGGCGATGGGCCGCTACAAGGAAAGCTTGGAGACGGGCATACGCGCCTACGACCTCAACGACTCGCTCAACAGGCGCATCAAGGCCCAAAACGCGCTCAGGGTGTCGGAGCAACTGGGCAAGAAGATGCTTAAGAAATACATTGAGCGACAAGACACCCTTCTGAGAATCAACCACATCGCCAACATCGTCATTGGCGCCCTGCTCGTGATTTGCATCGGCCTGATGATTATCGGCTTCCGCATCAACAAGAAACTGAAGGCCAAGAACCAAGCGGCCTCCACGCTCGTCAACGAATTGCTGCTATACAAGAAGCAGCTCATGGAGCACTTGGCTGCCGACGAAGCCAACAACGCGAAAAACAATCGCAAGACCCTCGAGGCCAACGACGACAAGCAACAGCAGTACGACGAGTTCCTGAGGATGGAGAAAATGGTTATCGACAGGGGCCTGTTCCTCCAACCTAAGTTGGAGCGCTCGGATGTGGCGAAGGAGATGGGCATTTCCACCAGCCATTTCAACGAACTGTTTGCAAGGTTCTCCGACCAGTCGTTCACCAACTTCATCAACGACCTGCGCATGGAGCATGCCGCCAAGTTGCTGAAGGATAAGTCGAACTACACCATCGAGGCCATCGCCAACGAGTGTGGCGTTCCCATCCGCCAAACCTTCTATCGCCTGTTCTCCAAGAAGTTTGGCATGACTCCCGCTGAATACCGCAATGTGGTTGCGGACGAGTAAGGTTAAGATTTAGGGACATTCCTAATATGGGAATGCCCCTCATTTATTACTTGCGGCAGAAGTCGGGAACGGCTACAGGCACCGACCCTTGGCTGATCGACAGCTCCGAGAGCTCAACCACAGCGCACCATTCGGCCAAGTCGTACACATCCATGTCGAGCGGTCGGCCCTTGACCAGGCAGTCTACGAGACGATAATCCATGATGTAGGATATGCCGCCGCGGTTGTCGTATTGCTCAGCCGTGTGGCGCAAGCTGCGAATGTCGTCGGGCAGAAAACGCTCGATCATAGCTTCCACCTCATCGCGCCTCACCTCCTTCTCTCCTATCCAAAGTTGCTCCACAGGGTACTTATCAGCATAACCCTTCGTTCCCACCAGTCGGTAGCCACGACTATAGGGTCGCGGTGTCTGCACATCGTGGCTAAGCAGTAGGGTGCGCCCCAAGGCGGTGCGCATCAGCGTGGTAGTTACAGCGCCATTGGCAAAGCCGTTGGGCGCAGTCGACGCCAACGCCCCCTCGTCGGCCACGATGCTGGCGTGGTGCTGACATACGGCGGCCGACGGTGTGGTGTCCATGCTCACCAAGGTACGCAGCGTGTCGCCGCGATGCACACCCATAGCCAGGCACACAGGCCCCAGGCCATGGGTGGGATAAACGTCGCCCCGGTGAACAGCGTTGTAACGCAGTCGCCAAGGCTCCCAACGGTCGCCCAGGTTGTGGCAGTAACCACCCTCACCATGCACCACCTCACCCAATAGGCCACGTTGCGCCATGGCCGCCGTGGCCAGTTCGAAATAGTCGTAGCAACAGTTCTCGAGCATCATGCAATGGAGCTGCTGGCGTTCGGCCAAATCCACCAACTGCCACGCCTCACGGATGGTCATCACCGCCGGTACCTCCACCGCCACATGGTGCCCATGCTCCAAGGCACAACAGGCCATGGCAAAATGGCTGGCCCAATCGGTACACACATACACGAGGTCGAGGTTGGGCATGTCGCACAGTTGCTCCACCGATGAGAAGGCGCGCGCCTCGGGTCGCCCATTGTCGCGCAACAGTTGCTGCACATCGGCTACGCTATCGGCCGAAAGGTCGCACACGGCCACAATATCGGTGCGTTCCAAGTGGCACCAACGCATCACGGCCTCGCGTCCACGTTGGCCCAAGCCCACAAAGCCCACCCGCACACGCTCCATCGGCTGTGCGGAAAGTCCCACCACCGACCGTTGTCCAGCAGGTCGTGAGGGTTGGAAGGAGGAAACAGAATAGTGCTTCACGCTACAAATCATTTTTATAATAACGTATCGCTACAACCGATTATTTTAAGGCGAAGCCAAAAAACTTGCCCTGGAGGCTCGTCACATTCAACAATAATGTGTATTTTTGTAACGAAATGACTACAACTATCATCATCAGCATTGTGGCGGCCATCCTCATGGTCGCTGTGGGTTTCATCCTTGGAACCCGTGGGAAGAGTGGTCAGCAGGGCGACAACGCCGTGCTGCTCGACAACCTGCGCTCCCAACTGGCCAATCAGGACCAAAAGATGAAGCAGCAGGAACAAACGTTGACCGCACAGCAAGAAACCATCCGTAACCTGACGGCCGAGCGCGATGTGCAAAAGGCACACGCCGACAGTTTCCGCGAACAGCTCACCTCACAGAAAGACGACTACGAGCAGCGCTTACGCTCGCAAAAGGAAGAGGCCGACGCCACCCTCAAGAGCGAGCGTGAGGAGCAGCAACGACGCCACAACGAGTTGCGCGAGGGTTACGACAAACAACTGGCGGAGCTCAAGGACGCCTACGAGAAGCAGTTGGCACAGACCAAGGACGGCACGGAGAAACAGATAGAGGCGCTGCGCCTGATGAACAAGGAGCAGGTTGACAGCCAGATGAAACTCATCCGCGAGCAGATGCAAACCACCTCCGAGGAGGTGCTGAAACGACGCCAAGACGAGTTGGGCGAGCGCAACAAGGAGCAGGTGTCGAAGATCATCGACCCGCTGCAACAGAGCCTGAAGGAGATGCAGGAGGCATTCAACCTCTCGAAGAGCCAGCAGAGCGAGGCGCTGACCCGTCTCGACGAGACCATCAAGATCAACATGCAGAAGAGCGCCGAACTGGGCGAGACGGCTGACCGCCTGACACGCGCCCTGACGGGCGAGGTGAAGGTGCAAGGCAACTTCGGTGAGCTGAAGCTCAAACAGTTGCTCGAGGACATGGACCTCAAGGAGGGCGAACAGTTTGACACGCAGGAGACGCTGCGCGACAAGGTGGGACGCTCGGCCAAGGGCGACGACGGCAAGGGCCTCATTCCCGACTTCATCTTGCATTTCCCCAACAACCGGCACGTGGTGGTCGACTCGAAGATGTCGCTCACCGACTATGAGCGCTACATGAACGCCGAGGACGGCAGCGTGGAGAAAACCGACTATCTCAAGGCCCACATAGCCAGCGTCAGGGCGCAGGTGAAGCGCCTGGCGAAGAAAGAATACACCAAGTATCTGCCCAGCGGCTACAACCGCCTGAACTTCGCCATCATGTATGTGCCCATTGAGGGTGCGCTCAACCTGGCCCTGCTCAACGACGGTTCGCTGTGGCGCGAGGCTTACGACCAGGGCGTGCTCATTCTCGGCCCACAGACCATGTATATGAACCTGCGCGTGCTGGAGATGATGTGGACCCAGGTGCGACAATTGAAAAACCAGCAAACGATGATCGATGCGGCCAACACCATCATCGACCGCGTGCAGGATTTCGGCATTCGCTTCATGGATGTGGAGTCGAGCATGAACGACACCCTCAAAAAGATGACCAAGCTGAAAATCACCACGGCCGACAATGGGCCCAGCATCATCACCGCCGCCAAGAAGTTGCTGATGGCGGGCGCCAAGGAGAACAAGAAGAAAAAGACGCTCGACGAGATGGACGAATCGATGTTCATCGAGAGCGACACCGAGGCGACAGAAGAGCAAACGCAACCCAACAACAATTAAAACCCATAAAACCCCATATCATCATGGACGACAAAAAGAGGACATACGACACCGCGGAGGTCCAAGCCCAATGCCTGGTGGACGGCGTAACCAACCATGTGGGAGCACTTGCCAACATCACGGCCCTGCTCAAAGAGGCCTTCCCCTATTACTTCTGGGTGGGATTCTATCTCGTGAAAGACGACCAACTGCAACTGGGACCGTTCCAAGGTCCCGTGGCATGCTACACCATTGGCAAGGGACGCGGCGTATGCGGCACGTCGTGGGCACAGGCCCAGACACTCATTGTGCCCGATGTAGAGCAATTTCCCGGGCACATCGCCTGTTCCTCACGCTCCCGCTCGGAGATCGTGGTGCCCATCCTGCGCAACGGCAACGTGGTGGGCGTCATCGACGTGGACAGTGAGCAGCTCAACTCCTTCGACACCATCGACCAAGAAGGCCTGGAGCGCATAGCCACCCTCTGCGAGCCTTTGGTGTAATCAAACCATAAAACAACATCCAGCATCTGGCCTTCATCTTGATGACACGACCGCTTGCTTATTTCTTCAACCCCAATCAGTCATTAAACCCAAATAGGAGAAATAATACCATGAAAAAAGCAATTCTCCTCATTACCACGCTCCTCGCATTGGTGAGTTGCAGCGAGCGCACCCCACAAGACCTGTTCGACGAGGACAAGTCGGGGGTCGTATTGATCCTCAACGAGTATTACTACACCATGAAGCTGCCCAACGGCAACACCCTGTATTTCACAGGAATAGACGACGACGGAAGCCTTGAGAACCTGTCGGCGGACTACGACGACATCAAGAGCAAGCGCCAAACGCTTAGTGGCACGGGCTTCTTCATCGACAAACAGGGCACCATCATGACCAACCGACATGTGGCCCAGCCCGCCATCGACAAGAAAGCCGTGAAGGAGAGCTACAACAGTTTGGTGGCATCCCTCAAGGCTTATTTCGGCGCCCAAATGGAAGAACTGGCCGATCAGTACCGCACGCTGGAGAACCAGAAGAGCGACTGTGTGAGCTTTGACTTCTACGGAAACGCCTATCAGGACGAGGAGAAACTGCAAGCCATTACCACCCAACAGAGCGAACTGGAGGAACAGTTCAACCAACTGCGCGATGTGCGCGAGTCGATGAACGACCATGTGTCGTTAGACGAGTTGCAAATAGCGGTGGTTTGCGAGGTGGGCATTGCTTACAACAACACTTACGTGACCTCGAGCAGCGATTTGCTCGACAAGAACCCGTGTGTGGTGACGAAGGTGTCGGGCAAGGAAGACACCGACCTGGCGCTCATCCAACTGAAGAACAAGACCACACCCGAAGGGGCATACGTGTTCAATACCGACGGCAAGGCCGACGTGGGCCTGGTGGCCAAGGTGAAAGACCTGTTCTCCTCGCACAACGATGAGATTCTGCAAATCGACCAACAGTTGTACATGATTGGTTACAACGCAGGTCCGGTATTGGCCAACACCAAGCAAGGCATACAGGTGCAGATGACCAGCGGAAAGGTGACCCAACTGCCCGACGGCGACCGTTTGCTCTACAGCATACCCACCGTGCAGGGGTCAAGCGGTAGCCCTGTCATCGACAGCCAGGGCCGATTGGTGGCGATAAACTTCGCCAAGTTGGCAGTAAGCGACAACTTCAACTTCGGCATTCCACTCAATAAGGTGAAGGCTTTCCTCAAACCTTAGGGAAGAAAAGACACCTAAGGGGGATGGGCGAAAGAACGCATCGCATCTAAACGACTTCCTATTGTGCAATACGGCTCACACGATCTCAACCACGGTGAGCACATTGCCCTGGACCGTGAAACGCACATCGCGGCCCTCAAACGGCATGCCATACATCTTGTTGGCGTCGTTCTGATAATGGGGACGTGGGTCGAGGGCCAGCACCTGGCGCAACACGGCGGTGGCGTCGGCACCCAACGTGGCCTCCATCTCGGGAGGCACGACCACCGTGAGGCGTTGCATGGGATGACTGTCGACGAAGCCCGACCGCACACCCTCATGGCAATCGGCATAAGCCACATACGGCTTGATGTCGAAAATGGGAGTGCCATCCATGAGATCGGCGCCCATGACGTGGATGACCGGCCCTTTCGACGTGGCCCACTCCACATGGTCGAGCTTCACCGAAGAGAGCCCCAGCGGATTGGGGCGGAACGGTGAGCGCGTGGCAAACACGCCCATGCGCACATTGCCCCCCAACACCGGCGGGCGTACCACAGGACTGACGGCCTGGTGGCGGTTGGCCAAGAAGGCCCAAATCAGCCAGAGATAATCGAACTCCTCGATGCCACGCAACGCATCGGCATTGCGCCATTCGGGCTCAAAGACAATGGTGCCGCGCAAGTCGGGAGCCAAGCCGCTCTGCTTGGGAATGCCAAACTTGGAGGCAAACGGTGAATGGAAATGGGCTATGGGAGTGATGGTCATGACGGGTAAAACAAGCGTTTATCAGAACGTGTCGGTATGCGCGTTGTAGCCAAACGACAGAATCAGCATCAGCAGAATCTCCAACCAACACACCATAACCGGGATATACATATGCGGCGCATCGGGTTGGTAGGGCTTATAGGTCTCGGTCATGCGGTGGAGCGATCGCTGAAAAGCATAATAGACCAGCGAGGCGGTGACCACGCCCACCAGCATGCCCACAATGATGTCGCCAAAATAATGAACGCCCAAGTACATGCGCGACCAACAAGTGATGAAGGCCCACGCCATGAGCGTGGTGGTGAGCAGGTGGCGTCGGAACACATAATAGATGAAGAACGCCAATCCCCAACAGTTGGCCGAATGGGCCGACGGGAACCCATAGCGCCCACCACGATAGCCATCCACGATATGCACGAGGGGCGATATGGGATTATCGGTGTTGGCGGGGCGCAAGCGTCCCACGAAAGAGCGTATGAGAGAACCACTCATCTGGTCGTTGATGGTGATGAGCAAGGCCAATACAATGAGGCAAGTGACATTCACTCGCCACGGGAAACAACGAAACATGACATAGGCGATGCTCAGGTAGAACGGCAACCAGATGAACCGACCGCTGAACATCTGCATGAAATTGTCCCAATAATCATTGTGCAAACCATTGATGGCCAGGAATATTTGTGTGTCCCAGTCGACAAGGGTCTGAATGACGGTAGATAATAACAAGTCTGTCATAGTTACGTTTTGAATGGTTCATTGCTCACCCACGCCCCATGAGGCGGGGCGCATAGCGGATAGAGCATGGCGCCGATGAAGATCAGCGCCGGGCGATATCGTCGAACAACACTTGCAGAAGCGCCTTGCCCCGCTGGAGGTTCTTACCCTTTTGTCGGCCCTCATCGATGACCGTACGACCCAGTTTGTTATCGTAAATCATCGTGTTGTCGGCGTCGATGAATCCAATGCCATCGTTCATCAGGAAGAAGGCGTAATGGGGTATCGACGCATCGAAGATGTCCTTGCTGAATAGTAGGTCGTTGTGGGGCAAGCCCAACTGTGCGAGCAACGTAGCGGCAATGTCCTGCTGCGATGCGTATGTATCTACAACCATCGGCTTCTCGATGGCTCCACCCGTCCAAATCATAGGACAATGGAAGCGCCACGGCTTAAAATTATCGATTTCCTCAGGCCATGCGCCAAGATGATCGGGCACAATGACAACGAGCGAACGATCCCAGCGATCGGTCTTGCGAAGACTCTTCACAAAATCGCCCAAATAACTGTCGACAAAGGCAAACGCATTGAGCGTCTTGTCTTGCATATACCCAGGCGGCACATCAAAAGGCTCGTGGGAGCTCGAAGTTTGTATGACACGCATCATAGGCCGCGACGGGCGTTCCACTTTCAACTCCTTCTCCACACGCTGAAACAGCAAGTTGTCGGGCACACCCCACTTGCTGAGGCGGGCTGAAACGGGGAAATCGACATCAGAAATGATCGACGAGAACCCCTGGTTCACCAAGAACGAGCGCATGTTTGTGAAGTCGGCATCGCCACCATAATAATACTCCAAGCCATAGCCCGCCTTGGCCAAATGGCTCGCTATCGACGGCAGGGCAGCGGTTTTCTTGGGATATTTCATCAGGCTCACCACCGACGGAGCGGGATAGCCCATGAGGATCGACAACAGGCCGCGGTCGGTGCGGAAACTGTTGGCATAGAAATTGCTGAAGAAGATGCCCTCTTCGCTAAGCTTATTAAGGTTCGGCGTGACAGGCCACTTACGGCCATCCATGCCTTCTGCGAGGGTATGCATCACCGTGTCAGAGAAGCTCTCGAGAATGACGACATACACATCGGGCTGCTCACAGCGCAGCACTTGGGTATGGTTGGCGGATCCCACGGGGCGGTTCAAGTCTGCCATGATGCGATGGGCCACCGCATCGTCCATGAAACGATATTGCGAGGCGAAGTCTTCTTGGTGACTCATGCTCTCCATAAACGAGAAGAGCGGGTTCACGGCGGCATGGTTGAGCACCGAGTGGTGGGAGAAATACACCTTGCCCGTGTTCATCGACGACACCGTAACGCCACCGCGGATGGGCAGGAAGAGGGATGCCAGCAGCAACAGTTCTACCACCACAGGCCACACCTTACGCTTACCTTTCTGTCGGAAGGCCTTAAGATAGAGCAGGTGGAACACCAGGCTGATGAGGGCCACGACCAGCGCCAACCCCACCAGCGCCATCAAGCCTTGGCCCCAACTGATGCTGGCCAAGGCGTCGGCGGGCGACGAGGTGAGGAAAAACACAGGAGTGCTATCGAGCGGAAAGCGCCAATAACCATACAATCCCATATTGGCCACGAAGCTCAGGGCCACGGCCACCGAGGCCACCCCGAAATAGGCGGCTAACGCAAGTCGCCACCAACGGTCGGCCGACGGTCGGCGAAACACGGCCAGCGGCACGTCGCTCAGCAACAGCACGAGGGCCGGAATCACCGTGAGGTATCCGGCCATCGACAGGTCGAGCGGCAAGCCATGGCCCACCACGGGCCACAAATCGGTTAATCCTCCATCATAAACGAGGAGGAACACCGGTTTTTGCAGTATGAAAAGCAATGTCCAAGCCACAAAGGTGGCGACAATCAGAAATATCTTGTGCTTCAAGGTCGTTTATCTGAGTTCAACTTCGTTGCCTTTGGTGCATTCGAACCACGGCTCCACATCGCGCAGCGAAATGTCGTCGTATTCGAAAGGAGCGACAACCGTTTGGCTGCCATCGGGGAGCACCAGTCCCATCTTACCGTTCTTCTGCGCAATGATAGGCATGGTCATCATGTCGTCGACATAGACGTAGGGCGTGCGCAGGAACTCATATTCGGGCGACAAAAGCACATTGCCCTCATAGTCCTTGATGCCATACTTGCCATCCTTCTCGAACACCTCATGATACTTGAGGTACTTGTCCTTCATGCGTGTTACGTAGAATGACATGGTCTCATCATCGCCAATCATGCTGATAAAGTAATGGAACGTGTCGCAATAGTTGGCGATGGCGCGCGCCACAAGCATGCGCCACGAGAGGTCCTTGACAACCTTTCTGTTGAGATCGATGTAACGGGCCATAGCCTCCTCGCGCTGCGGCACGGTGAGGGTCTTCATGCGAGCCTCAAACTTCTCGAGCATCGCCAGCGAGCCATGCATGGCCTTGATGTAACGATGGATCTGCCGCCCCATCTCGTTGGCAAAAAACATGTCGACTTGCCGGGTCTCTATTTCTTCTCTAAACAATCCTTCCATAGCATTGGTTTGTTTGGTTTCTACATCCACAAAAGTACAAACAATCTGCCAACTGACCAAAAAGAAAACCACAAATATTTATCCCTCCCCATTCAATATCACGGCAAAACATCCTCGGCTCACGCCCGCTCCCCCTTCCATCAGCAAGAAAATGTCGTTTCGTGTCGATTTTCTTGGGTGCATCTTCGCAATCATGCGTATTATTTATGTGTAACGGGAAACAGCAACCCCACACCCCTACAAGAGGGCTTAGGGCACGCAACGCTCCATTCGCCCACAGCGCCTATGGAACGAGAACCACTTGGCGCCGTCCCGATAGCACACCAAAGACAATATTAGGTTTTAGTTAGAAAAATAGTTGTTTAGCGAGAAGGGCTTATCCACGGAACGACACCATGTGACGATTCGCACGGACAAGCCCTTTGTTTTTTAGGGAATGTAACGCTATGCGAGTGGCATGGGATCGGCGAAACATACCGCGTTACGCAGCGATATTTTCCATGCCCCACTGCGGCTGGCGCCTTGTGCGTTAGAGCAATGTGGGCAACGCCTCGCTGAGGTCGCTGAAAGTCTTCTCAAAATCGCCAGTGTACCAAGGGTCGGCCACGTCGCGGTGCTCGCCTACGAGCGTCATGAGCAGGCTCACCTTGCCCTCGTTGTCATTGATGCCCAACATCTTCAGCCACCTGAGATTGTTGCGATCCATCACAAAGATGCGGTCATAATAATCATAATCGGCCTGTGTCAGCTGGCGTGCCTCGCGCCGTTGGAAAGGCACACCATGGTTGCGCAGGCAACGCTTGGCCGGCGGATACATGTCGTTGCCTATCTCCTCGGTCGACGTTGCCATACTATCAATCTCAAACTCGGCCTCCCGGCCCGCATCCTTCACCAGTTTCTTCATCAAGAAC
>OQVT01000942.1_pt1 | contig 17731 bp, 13 predicted proteins | sample 1691561 | NCBI WGS metagenome assembly OQVT01 (sample SAMN03418260, study PRJEB22391) | human gut metagenome | biome: human-gut; feature: organic feature; material: feces | host: Homo sapiens | place: Tanzania | collected 2013-01 | reverse complement strand
ATGCATTTGTAACGCAGTATCGTTGTGATGTTTTTATGGATATTTACAAAAATCCCAAAATGCGTCAACGATTGATGGAAATACTAGATAAAATCAAATTTTTGCAGGACTTCGGAAGCTTCAAACGCGATTATGAAGAAAGCTCCACGGTTTGGGACTTGATGCACCGTCTGGATGAAATTAACGAATATATCCAATGTGTGGAGGCGTTCCATGATTGCTTATCCGGTGCAGAGATTCAATCCCGGGGACTGAACGAATTAAAAGCATACGTGGAGAGTTTATATGGGGAACAGGGTTTTGAAGAACTGAAAAAGGATATCAAAAACCTGAAAGCAACCACATCCAATATAAAAAGTGTGACGGTTGGAATTAATCTGAATGAACGCTTTGAGGCAGAAGGAATCGGACTTATTTCCGTAAACAGTAAGTCGTTTACAAAATCCAATATTATTGGTAATTTCTGTGATGCTATTTCAACAAAGGACTCCATTCATTCCGAAGCAGATTGGGATGAGAAATACAAATATCATCCTTTTGGCGAAAAAGGCGATAAACTGATAGGGACCATCGAGCATTTGGGAAGACTGAATACGGCGATGGCACATCCTGTTATGGCAGGGGGGATTGCTTCTGTTCCGGAAGATGACGCAATGAGTGAAATTACGAAGTACATGGACCGTGTTACGGAGAAGATGCTTTCCCAGGTGGTAAAGAAGCTTCGGGAAGTGTTAAACAAATACGTATGTATTACGATTACAGACATCACGAAGCTTATTCCGGAGTTTATTTATTATATCCGATGGGCAGAATACATTGAGAAGCTCACAGGGTATGGAATTTCTTTCTGTAAGGCGGAAATAGCAGAGGGCGATGCAAAAGAGCGTATTATGCATGCAAAAGGAATTTACAATTTGAAGTTGGCATCGGTTGTGATGGAAAATAAGGAAACCATCGTTACCAATGACCTCAGTTTTGACAAGGAGCATCTGGTGTATATTCTGACCGGCGCAAACCGGGGAGGAAAAACGACAATTACGCAGGCAATCGGTATTTTGTTTGTTTTGGCGCAAGGTGGTATCTTTGTGCCGGGAGAAGCCTTTGCTTTTCATCCGGTCGATGCTATTTTGACGCATTTTCCGGCAGACGAGGATAAAACGATGGACCTTGGAAGACTTGGAGAGGAGTGTAAGAGATTCCGCGAATTGTATTCTTCGTGTACACAAAACAGTCTGCTGCTATTAAACGAAACATTTTCAACCACGTCTTTTGAAGAGGGATACTTTATTGCAAAAGATGCGGTAAAAGCGATTCTCGCCAAGGGAGTCCGGACCATTTATAATACACATATGCATAAGCTGGCATTTGACATTGAGGAAATGAATGAAACTTCCGGGGATGTAAAAGCAGTTTCCCTTGTGATGAGGTCTGAGAATGGAAAGCGTTCCTTCCATCTGGAAATCGCAGCGCCCGAAGGAATGTCTTATGCACAGGACATTGCAGAAAAATATGGCGTCACGTATGAACTGCTGACGCAGGATATCTAAAATATTAAGACCGGTCAAAGAGAGGGAAAACAAATGGAAAAAGAAAACAGACAATTTCGAATTTTATCAGCAATCGGAATTATTCTTGTTGTTGCGGGACATTTAGGATATGGTGTATTTGATTTAGGAGGACTATTTCCATACTATTCTTTTCATGTGTTTATCTTCTTATTTGTATCGGGTTATTTTTACAGGGAAGAGGCAGAAGAGCATATCTGCAGATACCTATTGAGAAAAGGTAAGATATTGCTTATTCCATATTTTCTTTGGAACCTGTTTTATGGAATCATGGCACAGATATTACATATGGTCGGTTTTTCAATGGGTGAAAAACTGTCGTTTAAAACACTTTTCGTATCTCCGTTTTTGGATGGACATCAGTTTTTATACAATTTTCCGGCATGGTTTGTACCGGCGCTGTTTTTGATTGAAGTAATAAATGTTCTTATGCGAAAAGTGCTGGGGTTGCTTCGACTGAAAAAAGAATGGCTGATTTTTGCCATTTGTTTGATTTTGGGAATCATAACCGTTCAGCTGGCAATTGGAGGACATGTTTGGGGATATTATAAATTCCCGGGCAGACTTCTTTTTATGATGCCGGGATTTCAGATGGGAAGAATTTATCGGGAAAAACTGGAACGTCATGATGCGTTGGCAGATGGACCATATTTCCTGATAGTAATCGGTATTCAGATTTTGATTTCTGTTTTCGGTGCAGGACTTGCATTCAGTGCAGTCTGGGTGGGAAGCTTTGCAAATGGTCCGGTAGTACCATATCTTACGGTAATTACCGGTATTGCATTCTGGCTGCGCATTGCAAAAATCCTTGCAGGAATTCCTTATGTTTCAGACAAAATGATACAGATTGGACGAAGCACCTATTCGGTGATGATGCATCACATAGCAGTTTTTCTGGTGTTAAATGGCATTTTTTATCTGTGCAGTCTTTTTACGCCGCTCTGTGCAGAGTTTGATACCGATATGTTCTTTCATGATATCGGGTATGTATATCTCGTTGGAGCAACAGAAGCAGGTAAATGGATTTACCTGCTTGCAGGAATTGGAATTCCGGTTGTCCTGAAAACGAAAATCAGCCCCGCAGTAACAGCTCTTTTTCGATTACCGTTCCGTTCTGATAATAAAAACGGGGGACACGCTTGCTGACGGCGCAGGTAAGTTCATAAGGAATCGTGCCTGCGAGCTCTGCGAGTGTGTTAATGGAATTTTGCTTTCCCAAAATTTCAATTTCACTTCCGACATCCACGCTCATTTTATCGGTAAGGTCAATCATACACATGTCCATGCAGATTTTACCGCGCTGTGGGACAGGACCTTCTGCGGTCATCAGATGACACTTATTAGACAACGAGCGGAAAAATCCATCCGCATAACCATAAGGGATAACGCCCATCCGTGTTTTCTGTGTTGTAACATAAATACCGCCATAGCTGATGGCAGTGCCTGCCGGATAAGTTTTAATGGTGCTGACCGTTGTTTTAAGGCTCATGACGGGTTTTAATCCTAATTCCTCTGCAAATTCGCCATATCCGTAGAGCAGGAGTCCCGGACGAACCATATCAAGATAGGTTTCGGGATATCGTGCAACGGCACCGGTGTTGGCACAATGGCGAATCTTAAATTTTCTGCCAAGTCTTTTTTCTACCTGCTGGATGACATCCATAAATAATTCAAATTGGTGTTTGGTATAGGCACAACATTGCTCCCCGGGTTCATCGGAGACTGCAAAATGAGTAAAAATGCCTTCTGTATCCAGACCGGGAAGGGAACATCCCTCGCAGATACCCTCTACACCGTTTTCGAAATAGTCCCCATCGCATAAGTAACCAAGACGTGACATTCCGGTGTCCACTTTGATATGTATTTTCAGAGTACCATTGCAGCGTACGGCTTCTTCACTGTATTCCAGAGCCTTTGCCTTGCAGGTAACTGCCTGCGTGATATGATATTTGATTAACTGGCTGACCTGTTCCTTGGGAGTATGTCCCAGAATCAGAATCGGCATGGTAATATTGTTATGACGAAGTTCAATGGCTTCATCAATGCTGCTGACTGCAAGATAATCAGCACCCAGCTCCTGCAAAAGGCGGCTGACCTGTACAGAACCATGTCCATAGGCATCTGCTTTTACCACACCTAGAAATTTTACATCTTTTCCAATTCGTTCACGAAGAACATGATAATTATGAGTAAGGGCATCCAAATCAATTTCAGCCCATGTACGCTTTAATGTTGAATCCATAGAATATACCTCTTTTCGATTGGAATATCATGTGCCAATACTATGCTATATCATAGCACATATTCCACAAGGATTCATCTTTTTTCCCGAAATATCGGTTCAAACAGCAAAATTCGTTGAATATTTGAAGTATCGTGAAAATTTTTGTTAAAAATGTCCTTTGAATCAAAAAACATATGACTAAAAAAATGTATCACCTTTATTATCGTGAAAACAGGGAAGTTTCACAGTCTAAAGAAGAATATGAAGCAAATGTATTAAGAGCATATCGACATTTAGACGCGTGTAGATTTAAAAATAAGGGATGGCCATGTCCAACATGCCCGAGTTGCTGTTTTCGTGGAAAAGATTATGAAACTATGACTGATCCGAGACAGGGGGAGCATCCGGACTGGGGAACCAAGATTTATAATTATGGTCGCCCGGAGGTTAAGAACTTCCTGATCGCAAATGCTCTGTACTGGGTTGAGGAGTGTCATGTAGATGGTCTTCGTGTAGATGCAGTTGCTTCTATGCTTTATCTTGATTATGGCAAGAAGGACGGCGAATGGGTTGCCAATAAATATGGCGGAAATAAGAATCTGGAAGCGATTGAATTCTTTAAACATCTGAACACTGTAGTCCTGGGAAGAAATCACGGAACTGTGATGATCGCTGAGGAATCTACTGCATGGCCTATGGTTACAGGTGATGCAGAGAAGGACGGACTTGGTTTCAGCCTGAAGTGGAATATGGGATGGATGAATGATTTCCTTGAATATATGAAGCTGGACCCGTATTTCCGTAAATTTAATCATAATAAAATGACATTCTCAATGGAGTACGCATACAGTGAGAGATATGTACTGGTTCTTTCTCACGATGAAGTAGTTCATCTGAAATGTTCTATGCTTGAGAAGATGCCCGGGGAACTGCCGGATAAGTTTAAGAACCTGAAAGCAGCATATTCCTTTATGACCTGTCATCCTGGTAAGAAACTTCTGTTTATGGGACAGGAATTTGGACAGCGTCGTGAGTGGAGCGAGGAGAGAGAACTTGACTGGTTCCTTCTGAATGAGCAGCCTCACAGAGATCTGCAGAAATATGTACAGGATCTGCTTACTGTTTATAAGAAATATCCTGCACTTTATGCTGCTGATAATGATCCGGAAGAATTTGAGTGGATTAATCCCAATGACGGAGACAGAAGCATTTTCAGTTTTGTGAGAAAATCACCTACAAAGAGAAATAATATTCTGTATGTAGTTAATTTTACACCTGTTGATCGTCCGGATTACAGAGTTGGCGTTCCGAAGAATAAACAGTATAAGCTGATCATGGATGAAAAGGGACTTCTGGAGAAGCCGAAGACATTTAAGTCTGCGAAACAGGAATGTGATAACAGACCATTTTCGTTTGCATATCCGCTTCCTGCTTATGGAGTTGCGATTTTTGTATATTAATTTCTCAATTACCTGAATGAGGCTGTTGTTGTTTTGAAAATATTATAGTTGAAGACAGCCGATATCTGGAAAATTCGTGAAATGTGAATAATTGCTTTTGGGGTTTGCCTGAGTTATAATTAACACGAACACAAGGAATAGAGAGAATAATTGTTTACATGTTGAAAGGAGAATGAACATGAAGGTATCAAACATTAAAGATATTGATAAATTTTTTGAAGTAGTTGACAGCTGCGATGGCAGAGTAGAATTAGTAACAGGTGAAGGCGACAGACTGAACCTTAAATCTAAATTATCCCAGTATGTATCTCTGGCAAATATTTTCTCAGGCGGAGAGATTCCGGAACTTGAGATCGTTGCATATGAGAAAAACGATATTGATAAATTAATGAGCTTTATGATCAATGGTTGATCATTAGTATACAGGTTGGGGACATGATGTTGGGTCATGTCCCTTTCTTTGCGTGTGACAGACTTGAAACTGCCGGATAGCTTGTGTATAATGAATGCGTTACAGGTAAATATATATAAGTAACCATGCAGCTTGAGAAAGTATCGGATGGGATACTTGAAAAATATAGAAAAACGAAAAGGAGAAATAGGAGAATGGCAACTAAGATTGATATTATTTCCGGTTTCCTTGGAGCCGGTAAAACTACATTGATCAAGAAGCTTCTGAAAGAGGCTTATGCAGATGAACAGGTCGTACTGATAGAGAATGAATTTGGTGAGATTGGTATTGACGGTGGATTCCTTAAGGAAGCAGGAATTGAGATCCGTGAAATGAATTCAGGATGTATCTGCTGTTCCCTGGTGGGAGATTTCGGCACTTCCCTGAAAGAGGTTGTAGACAAATATCATCCTGACAGAATCCTGATCGAGCCATCTGGTGTTGGAAAACTGTCAGATGTTATCAAAGCAGTACAGGGTGTCCAGGGAGATGTGGATATTGTGCTGAACAGTTATACAACTGTAGTTGATGCAAAGAAATGCAAAATGTATATGAGAAACTTTGGTGAGTTCTTTAATAATCAGGTTGAATATGCAGGTGCCATTATTATGAGCCGTACAGATATCATTGATGAGAAGAAAGCTCAGCAGGCAATGGAGCTTCTCCGCGGAATCAATGGAAAAGCTGCTATTATAACAACTCCTATCGAGAAACTGGAAGGAAAGAAAATTCTGGAAGTTATGGAGAAACCAGTATCTCTTGAGGAAGAACTGATGGCTGAAGAAGTATGCCCGGAATGCGGACATGTACATGAGCATGGAGAACATCATCATGATCATGAATGTAGCTGCGGACACGACCATGAGGAGCATGAACACCATCATCATGACCACGATCATGAATGTAGCTGCGGACATGACCATGAGGAGCATGAACATCATCATCATGACCACGACCATGAATGTAGCTGCGGACATGACCATGAGGAGCATGAACATCATCATCATGATCACGACCATGAATGTGGCTGTGGACATGATCATCATGAACATCACCATCATCATGCAGATGAGGTATTTACAAGCTGGGGGCGTGAGACTATTAAGAAGTATACAAGAGAGGGTCTTGAGAAGATGCTGGAGGATCTCTCTGCTTCTGGAGATTACGGTATTATCCTTCGTGCAAAAGGAATGCTCCCTGCAGAAGACGGAACATGGATCTACTTTGATATGGTTCCTGAAGAAACAGAGATCCGCGAAGGTGCACCGGAATACACAGGACGTCTCTGTGTGATTGGTTCCAAGCTGAAAGAAGATAAGCTTGAAGAATTATTTGGACTTACAGAATAATAGAATCAGGATAAAGGAATAGACATATTATGGATGATATCAGAGTTCCCATTTATTTGGTTACAGGATTCCTGGAGAGCGGAAAGACGACTTTCCTGGATTTTACACTGCAGCAGGAATACTTTGCTATTGATGGAAAGACACTGCTGATTCTTTGCGAAGAGGGCGAAGAAGAGTATGATATGGATAAACTGAAGCTTGCAAACACAGTTGTAGAAGTGATAGAGGATGAGGAAGATCTGACTCCTGAACGTCTGGCTGCGATGGATATCATCCATCAGCCTGAGCGTGTTGTGATCGAGTACAACGGAATGTGGCTTGTAAGTAAATTCGAGCAGATGGAGCTTCCGGACGGCTGGGGTATTGAGCAGGAGATTACCTGCGTAGATGCGACAACTTATCAGGTTTATATGGCAAATATGAAATCTCTGTTCATGGATATGGTGAGAAATACAGATATGGTTGTATTTAACCGTTGTAAAGAGGGAGATCCGCTTCCTGCATACAGACGTGGAATTAAGGTCGCAAATCAGAGTGCAGAGGTTATTTTTGAGGATGAAGAAGGTGAAATGGACGACATTTTCCAGGATGAGATGCCGTTTGATATTGACGCACCTGTCATTGAAATCCAGCCGGAAGATTACGGAATCTGGTTTGTAGATGCAATGGATAACCCGGAGAAATATGTGGGTAAAACTGTACGCTTTAAAGGGCGTGTTATGAAACCTCGTGGAATGGGAAGCAAATTCTTTGTTCCGGGCCGTGTTGCAATGACCTGCTGTGCAGATGATACCACATTCCTTGGATATATATGCAGAAGTGATAATGCATCTCATATCAAAGAGGGAAGCTGGGTAGAGGTAACTGCAAAGGTTGCTTTCGAGAACCGCACAGAGTACCAGGGTGAAGGCATTGTGCTTTATGCAAATGAGGCAAATGAATGTGAACCTCTTAAGGAAGAGATGGTATATTTTAACTAGCAGGAGAAACACATATGTATTTAGTAGTTGGCCTGGGAAATCCCGGGAGAGAATATGAAGCAACACGCCACAATATGGGATTTGATACCATTGACCGACTGGTAGAGGATTATAACGTTCCTCAGGGCGGAGTGAAGTTCAATGCCATGTATGGGAAGACGATCATCGGCGGAGAAAAGGTGATTCTCATGAAGCCGCTTTCCTTTATGAATCTGAGCGGTGGTCCTGTTCGGGATATGGTGAATTATTTTAAGATAGATCCGGAATCAGAACTTATTGTTATATATGATGATATTGATCTGGAGCCTGGACAGCTCCGTATCCGTAAACAGGGAAGTGCAGGCGGACATAATGGTATCAAGGATATTATTCGTCAGCTTGGTACAGAGAAATTTCTCCGTATCAAAGTAGGAGTTGGAGCCAAGCCTAAGGGATGGGATCTTGCAGACCATGTACTTGGCAGATTTTCCACAGAAGACAGGAAACTTGTGGATGATGCAATAGGAAAAGCAGCAAAGGCTGTGGGTATCATGATCGCACAAGGGGTAGATGTGGCCATGAACGAATATAACAGAAAAGCATCTGTACAGAAGTAGAGAATATGAACTGATAAAAAGCGGTAACTGTGAATGATGATATACCAGGAAACAGATGCCGCTTTTTGTTGTAGCTACTCCTGTGGCTGAGCAGTTGAAGTGTGGTAAATGAGGGGTGAATATGAAAGCATTTTTGACACCTCTGCAGGGACTTGCAGAGTTTGAGCAGATTAAAGAACAGAGTAAAACGAATAAAGGGATTCTGCAGGTTTCAGGATGTATGGAGTCGCAGAAGTCTCATCTGATATATGGCCTTTCTGAGATTGCGCCGTATCGCCTGGTCCTGGCAGAAGATGAACGCCGTGCCAGAGAAATCTATGAAGACTACAGATTTTATGATAAGAAAGTATATTCTTATCCTGCCAAAGACCTGCTGTTTTTTCAGGCAGATATTCATGGAAATCTTCTGATCCGCCAGAGGATGAAGGTGATCAGGGCATTGCTGGAAGAAAAAGAGCTTACTGTTGTTACAAGTATTGATGGATGCATGGATTTTCTGGAATCTCTGGAAAAGATAAAAAAACAACTGATCCATTATGGAAATGACAGTACTGTAGATATAGATCAGCTGAAGGAACGGCTGGTAGCTCTTGGTTATGAACGAGTGGGTCAGGTGGAGATGCCGGGGCAGTTCTCTGTGCGAGGTGGTATTGTGGATATATATTGCCTTACAGAGGAGAATCCATGGCGTATAGAATTGTGGGGAGATGAGATTGACTCAATCCGGAGTTTTGATGCAGAGAGCCAGCGTTCGCTGGAGAATCTGGAAGAAATTACAATCTATCCGGCTGTGGAGCATATTGGAGAGACGGATAGGGTTTCTTTTCTGGATTATTTTCCAAAGGAGAGATCGATCATCTTTCTGGATGAACCGAATCGATTGACTGAAAAAGGGGAAGCTGTAGAAGAGGAATACAGGCAGAGCCGTATGCACAGGGAGGAAAAAGGAAGTCAGAATCTGCCGGAGAACTGGCTATGCTCTTTTGAAGAACTTCAGAAAGAACTGAATAAGCGTAACTGTATTTCTGTGTGTGCACTGGAACCAAAACAGACAGGCTGGAAGGTAAGGGAGAAATTTTATCTGGAAGTAAAATCTGTCAGTGCCTATAACAGCAGCTTCGAGCTTCTTGTAAAAGATCTTCACCAGTATAAGAAACAGGGATATAAGATTGCTCTGCTTTCCGGTTCCCGTACAAGAGCAGAAAGACTGGCGAAGGATCTTCAGGCAGAGGAATTGGCGGCTTTTTACGGACAGGACTATGACAGGGAAATCAGACCTGGAGAGATTATGGTGGTTTATGGCCATGCAAAAAAAGGGTTTGAATATCCGCTGATCAAGTTTGCGGTAATGACGGAATCGGATATTTTTGGACAGGAACAGAAGAAAAAGAAGAAGAAAAAAAATTATAATGGAAAGCGTATTCAGGATTTTGCGGAGCTTTCCATAGGTGATTTTGTTGTCCATGAAAAGCATGGACTGGGTATTTACCGGGGAATCGAGAAGGTTGAAGTAGACAGGATTGTTAAGGATTATATTAAAATTGAATACAGAGAAGGAAGCAATCTTTATATTCCTGCAACTCAGCTTGATTGTCTGCAGAAGTATTCAGGAGCGGATACTGCGAAGGTTCCGAAGCTGAATAAGCTTGGCACTCAGGAGTGGAATAAAACAAAGAGTAAAGTCCGCGGTGCAGTTAAAAATATTGCCAGAGAGCTGGTGGAGCTTTATGCAGTGCGTCAGGAGAAGGAAGGCTATGTCTGTGGCCCTGATACAGTATGGCAGAGAGAATTCGAGGAGATGTTTCCATATGAAGAGACAGAGGATCAGCTCAGTGCGATCGAGGATGCAAAGCGGGATATGGAGAGCACAAAGATCATGGATCGACTGATCTGCGGTGATGTAGGTTATGGCAAAACGGAGGTAGCTCTGCGCGCTGCGTTTAAAGAAGTGCAGGAGAGCAGACAGGTGGCTTATCTTGCGCCTACTACGATCCTTGCCCAGCAGATATACAATACCTTTGTCCAGAGAATGAAGGAGTTTCCTGTACGTGTGGAATTGCTGTGCAGATTTCGAACTCCTGCTCAGCAGAAAAAGGCCATAGAAGATCTGAAAAAAGGGCAGGTAGATGTGATCATCGGAACACACAGAGTCCTCTCAAAAGATGTGCAGTTTAAGAATCTTGGTCTTCTTATCGTTGATGAGGAACAGAGATTTGGTGTAACACATAAAGAAAAAATTAAACAGTTAAAGCAGGATGTGGATGTACTGACACTGACTGCTACTCCCATTCCCCGAACTCTGCACATGAGTCTGATCGGAATCCGCGATATGAGTGTTCTGGAGGAACCTCCTATGGACAGAATGCCGATCCAGACATATGTTATGGAATATGATGAAGAGACGGTCCGAGAGGCCATCAACAGGGAATTACGCAGAGGTGGCCAGGTTTATTATGTTTACAACCGGGTGACAGATATAGCAGATATTGCACTGCGTATTGCAAAGCTGGTGCCGGATGCGAGAGTGGATTTTGCCCATGGGCAGATGAGTGAGAGAGAATTGGAAAATGTTATGTATTCCTTTGTAAATGGAGATATTGATGTGCTGGTTTCTACTACGATCATAGAAACAGGACTGGATATTTCCAATGTAAATACCATGATCATTCATGACTCGGACAGATATGGACTTTCCCAGCTCTATCAGCTTCGGGGAAGGATAGGGCGTTCTAACAGAACTGCCTATGCGTTCCTGATGTACAGACAGAATATGATGCTGAAAGAGACTGCGGAGAAGCGTCTGGCTGCAATCCGTGAGTATACAGATCTGGGAAGTGGATTTAAGATTGCGATGAGGGATCTGGAACTTCGCGGTGCCGGAAATCTTCTGGGTGCACAGCAGCATGGACATATGAATGCAGTGGGATATGATCTTTATTGCAAAATGCTCAGCGAAGCGGTTAAAGAGGCGAAGGGAATTCATACGATGGAAGATTTTGAAACATCAATAGATCTTAATGTTGATGCGTATATTCCTGATTCTTATATAGGTAATGAATTTCAGAAGCTTGATATTTATAAAAGAATTGCGGGAATTGAAACGCAGCAGGACTATGATGATATGCTGGAAGAACTTCTGGACCGTTTCGGAGAACCTGGAAAGGCCGTGATGAATCTTCTTGCAATTGCAAAATTAAAGGCAATTGCACATCAGGGATATGTAACTGAGATGAAACAGATCGGAAAAGCAGTCCGTTTTACTATTTATGAGAAGGCCAGGCTTAATCCTGAAGGAATTCCGATCCTTATGCAGAAATACAGAAGGGGTCTGCAGTTTAAGAATGAGCAGGAACCGAAATTCATTCTGGAACCTCAGGGAAATCTGCTTGTATCATTGACAGAATTTGCACAGGAGCTTAAAAGCATGGCGGAGTAACAGATTTTATCTGAGCGTGGTAATGGGATAATCGTGATAAAAGTGTGAATTGTGGCACATATTTTTTAATTTACCTTGCCCTTCTCAGGAAAAAAGTTTATACTCTAATAACAGTACAGTCTGTGAAAAGTGGGATTTAAAGAAGGAACAGACTGATAATATGGAGGAAGAAATGAAAGAAATGGTAAAGAGAACAGCCGTTGTAACACTGGCAGGTGTGCTGTCAGCAGGTATGCTTACCGGCTGTGGAAGTAAAACATTAGATGGAACTAAGACAGTGGCTACAGTTGATGGAACAGATATTCCGCTTGGAGTTGTGAGCCTTTATGCCCGGGAACAGCAGAAACAGACAACTGCAATGTATCTGAGTTATATGGGAAGTGCAGACAATATCTGGGATCAGACAGCAGATGAGGATTCTGATGAAACCTATGGTGATCAGGCAGTAAAAAGCAGCCTGGAGTCTATTGAAAAGATGTATGTTCTGAAAGAGAAAGCTGCTGATTATGATGTAAAGCTTACAGAGGATGATGAGGCAGCGATTACAGAAGCTGCATCACAGTTCATGGCTGCAAACAGTGAGGAAACGATCAAGGAACTGGCTGTAACAGAGGATCAGGTAAAAACATTGCTTGAACTTCAGACAATCCAGAAAAAGATGTATGATCCGGTTGTAGCTGAGGGAAATATCACAGTATCTGATGATGAAGCTAATCAGACTACATTTACCTATGTAAGTATCTCTACAAGTGGTGATGATGTAACTGATGAGGATAAAGAGAAAAAGAAAGAACAGGCTCAGGAGATCCTTGATAAGATGAAAGAGGATCCTACAGCAGATATGAGCGAGGTTGCCCAGGGCGTAGATGAAAGTTATTCTGCCGTACAGGGTAATTTTACTACTAAGGAAAGTGAAGATGAGGATGAAGACTCCAGCGGAGAAGCATATCCGGACGAGGTTCTGACTGTGCTGCGCGGATTAAAAGATGGAGAAGTTGCAGACAGTATTATTGAGACGGATACAGGATATTATGTGGTAAGACTTGATAAGATCAATGATGAAGATGCCACAGCATCTAAGAGAGAATCTCTTCAGAATTCTAAGGAAAGCACATATTATACAGAAACAACCGGCAAATGGCTGGATGAAGCAGATGTAAAGGAAGTTAAGAAGGTTCTTAAGACCCTTAAGATCACTGACAAACATACCTTTACAGCACCAACACCGACTCCGACTCCGGAAGAGACTCCGACACCTGAAGTAACAGAAGAAGCAACACCGACACCTGAAGCAGAAGTGACAGAGGAAGCACAGGCTACAGAAACACCGGCAGCAGAAGCAACTGAGACTCCGGCAGCAGAGGAAGAAGCGGAAACAACAGCAACACCGGAAGCAACACCTACAGAGGCGGCTAAATAAGAACATTAATAAAAAACAGCTATGATGAAAACAGAGGGTTTTCACATAGCTGTTTTTGATATAATTGTCCGAAAATTATAAGTGGTGTCAGGAAATTACAGTGTCCCGTCCATGAGTCTTGCCGTAATAAAGTTTGTCATCGGCGCTTTTTATAATATCGGAAATATTGGAGTGGTAGTCATTTTCTTCTACACCAAAGGTCATGGTCACATGAAGGGTAATATCCTTATAATTCATATTACATCTGCTCACTGCAATATTGATGTCATTCATAAGGGTGGCGGCAGCATCCAGATTAAGGTCTGGAAAAAAGAAAAGAAATTCTTCTCCGCCCCATCTGCATACATGACCTATTCCGAGAGTTTTTTGCCGGAATAAATCGGAGAGGGATTTCAACACCTGATCTCCACAGTTATGACCATAAGTATCGTTGATGTTTTTAAAAAGATCGATGTCACCAATAGCGATGCTGAAATTCTCTGTTGGATTGGCTTTGATATGATTTTTCAGGATTTCCTCCATACGGCGTCTGTTGTAGAGAGTGGTAAGCGGATCAGTTCCTGCCTGTTGCTGCAGTTCGATGTTATACAGCATCAGATGCTTCTCTGCTTTCTGAAGGTTGGCGCTGAAGGTCATGCATATCACGCCCATGATCACAAAAGATAAAATTGTGTTTAAAATCTGTAAGATCAGTTTAGGTGTTCCTGTGAGAATATATACAGGAGCATGGGCCTGGCAGTGGAAAAACAGGATCATCCTCAGTATAAATAAAAAAACTGTAAAAGCAATTTTGTTAAATATCGTATCGTACAGTGAAAACATGGAGATCAGCATTAACGGTAAAATAAAGTTTGTGCCACCCACGTCCCAACCATAATAATAGACAAAATAGGAGATCCATCCTGTTGAGATTATAACATAAAACAGAAATTCCCAGCGTATAAATATGCGGTTCATATAATATTTTGCCAGGAGGCAGGCAATAAGCCAGCCTCCAACAGGAAGTGCATTAAGTGGATGTCTGAAATATGCAATGCAGATCATGAATAACACAAAATATATGATGCATACATTATAAGATCTCTTTAGTGCAAGAGAAAAATATATAGGTGTGGTTTCTGAGTCAAATTTTTGATTAATTATATTCATATCTATTTTCTCCGGCATACAGAAATAACGTAAATCTGAGAGAGTTATCCTGTATGCGCTGTCAAATGAGATGGAAATGTTTTAAAGCATTGGCAATTCCATTATCCTCAATATTGGTTGTCTGGTAATTGCAGTGAGGCAGGATCAGAGGATCGGAGTCGCCCATTGCAATGCTGGTGCCTGCAAACTGAAGCATAGGAAGGTCGTTGGCACTGTCGCCGAATGCAAAGGTGCTTTTGACTGATATTCCAAGGCGGTCTGCCAGAAATTGAATTCCTGTAGCTTTGCTGTAATTTTTCTGAGTCAGTTCCCAGGCTTTGTCTTCGTGAACAAAACGCGAAAAGTGTTTGTCCGCAAATTCGCGGAAGGTTTCCACATCAGAATCAGCAGAAGGAAAAACTAAAAATTTGTCAAATGTAAATTTATTATATGTTTCCGGAGAGTAGAGAGACAGATCCTCTACTGTGAATTCTGATTTCATACGCTGGAGTGTATCAGGAAGAGCGCACGAATTACCATCATATAAAAGCTTATCAGGATGTTCAAAAAGTGCAGGGATCCTGCATTTTCGCAGTTGTTCTATAGTCTCGCGGCAGAGAGGGTTTGGTATAGAGCTGGAAAATAAAAGTTCGTCATTCATATAAATCTGGCTGCCGCAGCCACATACGTAGCCGTCAAAATCCATTTCTCTGATAATATCCGGGATCATAGAACGGACACGGCCAGAATTGATAAAAAGGAGATGTCTATTATTGCGAGCTTCCTTTAAAGCTTGTTTAGCACTGTCAGGAACAGTCCATGGATAAGGTGTTAATAAGGTCTTGTCAATATCAAAAAATAAAAGTTTTCGATTATTCTCCATCAGATACCTCCTCTGTTCCAGTATGTACGCGAATACCGTTAAGTTCAACTTCTCCCTCCATTGGAATCACAAGACATCTGCGCCCGTCGATCACACGTGTTTCCACAAGATCAGCGCGTTCAGGGTCTACGTGAACAACAACATCCGGAGTTTTGATCTCGAATCTTCGGGTATTGGTGAGGTTGGAGGCAACCAGAGAGGATTTTTCGCCGGCATTTATCTCATATTGTTCATCAAAAGACTGTAGTTTTTCGTCTTCTATGCCACATTCCTCAAAGAGACGTTTTACTTCAGATTTAGTCAGGACTACAGGTTCTGGTTCGTCTTTTTGAGATTCTATCAGTTCGTTTAATTTCTCGTGGATATTCAATACAGTATCATATTTGCAATCTTCACCCAGAGTATCTTCTACCAGTGCGTTGAAGGAGTCACGCTGTCCGCCGGCAGAAAGAGGAGCTGTACATCCAAGGAGTTCATCAATAAAGATGTCTCTGAGTTCATTTGCGTTCTTGCTATAATAAAGGACTCCGTGAATATCGGTGCTGCGGTCATTAAATTGTGGGAAAAGGAAGGCAACATCAGGTAATTCTACAATCCAGTCGCGTATGCGGTCCTGAATACTGTTGGTTTCTGCATTATAGCAGAGACCTGCCTTTGAAAGCTTTACAGGGCAGATGCAGCACATGATGTGTTCGTAGATCTCGTCGGATGCGTCGAACATCTCTGCACCGTCTGATGATTTCCCGGGGATATCATATACTCCATGGATCAGAATGATGTAATAGTTCTCTGGATAATCGTAGTTTTCGATGATCTTATCGTAGAAGCTTTCTATTAATGTATCATCTGTCAGTTTGCTGTTTCTTAATTTCATAAGAAAATGCTGGGTTCCGCCTTCTGTTTCCTGGTCAAGGGGAAACTCCATGTTCATCAGGTTTTTTCCGATTGTTCCTGAAAGGGATTTGCGGAAAATATCGAAGTATTTGAACATTTCTTCCTCTGATAAGGAAAGAAATGCTTCTTTTAATTCGGTTTTTTTGTTTTTTTCTCCGTCAACATAGCATCCGCAGATGCGGGTGATGGAGCAGTTTGCCGGAGTGAACTGTTTCTTGATTTCGGAAATTTCTTTTTTGTTCATAGTCTTATACCTCGTGATAGTCTATTTTTTAATTATAGACCAGTTGTTGCATCGGGGCAAGAAAATTGTTGCTGTGCACTCTGTTATCAGCAACACAGAAATAAATTTACTTTAGAATCATAAAATATGCAGGTGAGTTTTGGGAAATGTGGTGCTATAATACAATAATATAGGAAAATATTGTTGCTTATGTTGTTGGAATGAAATATAGAGGACGATTGTGTGAGTATATTTGGTTTTAAGAAAAAGAAGTATATGACTTTTCTTCAGAATCCAGAAACGGGTAAGGTTGATGCCGGGGAGTATGAAAAAGGCAGGGGAGTCTGGGAGAAGTGTGATGTTCAGGAGAGGAAGGGTTTGGAGATGGAAGGAGATCTGATCAGAAAGCATTATTGGTTTTCGGGGAGAGTGCAGGGGGTTGGATTTCGTTATCGGGCCTGTTATATTGCCAGTTCTCTGGGGGTTACCGGATGGGTGAGAAATAACTGGGATGAACGTGTTGAGATGGAAGCGCAGGGGAGCAGGGAGTTGCTTGCGCAGATGGTGGAGATGTTGGGGAGGCAGAGGTTTATTGAGATTGAGGGGATTGAGGAGAATCAGCAATTTCAGTCAGAAATGTTAAAATTAAATACAGATGTTTTAAAAAGGTTTCGCTTTTAAAGTCTATTTTTGCACCGAGAAAGAATAAGAAAATTGAGTATTTTGAGGCTGTAAAGGGTGTTTCTTTTGAGGTTGAAAAGGGTCAGATTTTGGGTATTGTCGGCAAAAACGGCAGCGGTAAATCTACACTTCTTAAGGCAATCGCAGGCATTTTTTCACCTGATGAGGGCGAAATCGACTTGCACGGCCATTCAATTTCCTTGCTTTCAATCGGCGTAGGCTTTCAGAATAAATTAAGCGGAAGAGAAAATATTTTCCTTTCGGGTATGCTTTTAGGCTTTGAAAGACCGCAGATTGAAGAAAAACTTGACGAAATCATTGAGTTTTCTGAGCTTGGCGACTTTATTGACCGCCCTGTAAAGACATATTCAAGCGGTATGTACTCTAAACTTGCGTTCTCAATTACGGCGATTCTCGAAACCGAGATTATGCTTATTGACG
>OQVT01000941.1_pt1 | contig 17734 bp, 12 predicted proteins | sample 1691561 | NCBI WGS metagenome assembly OQVT01 (sample SAMN03418260, study PRJEB22391) | human gut metagenome | biome: human-gut; feature: organic feature; material: feces | host: Homo sapiens | place: Tanzania | collected 2013-01 | reverse complement strand
CGTTCAACATCACCGTGAACCTTGAGAATCCGGTCATGGCCGGAATAGTCACCGACGCCAAGTCCAAGATCACTCCGATGCAGGAGCTCCCTGCCGAGCCAGGCAAGGACGCCACCGACGAAGAGAAGAAGCGCGTTAACGATGAGCGCCAGTCCATCAAGGATGCGCACGAGGCCATAGTCAATGAATATGCCGCCGGCAACGACATCCTTAAGCAGGTGATCGACCTGGCCCTGCTCTCCAACGGCCTCCTGAAAGGCAAAGCCCTTTCCGACTTCATCGCCCGCAGCGAGAAGGTCATCGCTGACGCCTGCCGCAAATAGTGGCTGATGAATATGTCCGTGTCTGTCACTGACTTTTCATTGTGACAGGTGTGGGCGCACAAAAAAAACACTATCCGGAATTTTGCACGTTACCAAAATTCCGGATAGTGTTTTTTTGTGCCTTGCATCAAAACTGTCTGGTGAACTTTTTGTCACCGTCTTGTGGTTCGGCAGGCTCACTAACCGTGGTTCGACAGACTCACCAACCGGATGCCGGGTCACTGAGCCTGCCGAAGTGCCCGGCAGTTTTCGCTCTCGTTTTCTGAAAAACACCTCGACAACAATCGTATATCAAATCATTGAATAGCCTACATTAAATCTTGGTCCCAATAAAAAACGATTCCGACACAGCTGTTTTTCCCGAAAATATTCTTATATTAGCAACGTTTTAGGTCTAACCGCCTGAAACGGACATATTGATGAAAGTGTTTTCGCACTATCCTTCAAAAGAAATCTGACAGTTTCAACCAAAAGCAAGGGTAAAACGACAGCACCGTTCATCTGTATTCGTTTGCGTGTTCTCCACACTCAACGATACAGGTGTGGGGGATTGTTTCAGTTTATTTGCTTTTAGGTTTTGTCAGAACCCCTTTTGAGATAAACGAAAAATGGCTCCACACTTTCTTATTGTATTGTAGAGTATGATCTTATGGAGCCAGGATAACCATATTATTGAAATTATCCTATTGGGCAAATTAATTCAATATATGAAGAGAGCTATTCTAGATTTTATCAGGTGGTCTGGCGAGATTGGCACTTTGGCCTATAGGCATCCACAGTGCAATGTCAGCAAGTATGCCAAGCTTCAGGTTTCTGAGGCACAAGAAGCCGTGGTGATTGTTAATGGCACCAAGTCTCAGAAATTCGGTCCGGGGCAGTATGATCTTGATTCTCCGAATCTTCCGATCTTGCGGTCGTTTTATGGGATTCCTTTTGGGGGTGAGAATCCGTGGACGGTACAGGTTTGGTTTGTCAATAAATTGACCCCGAAGGACATTGATTGGAAGATTGACGATTTCCCGATCTATGATCCGACTTTCCAGGCGCAGATTCCTATCGCCGCAGACGGAAAGTACGGTATTACTGTATCCGATGCCGAGAGGTTGATTTTGAAAATTGCCTTAGGTTTCCCCGCCAATTCGGAAGGAGAGGTCAAAGTCTCTGTCGATGACTTCACTGAGCAACTTCGAGGGGAACTGACAGCCAAGACGAAGAGTTTGATAACCAGGATCTTCAAGACAAACAGCTATGGTATCGGAGAGATTTCCGCTCATCTGACGGACATTTCTGGGATGTTGGAGTCCGACTTGAACTCATTTTTCGATGAGTTCGGATGTAAGTTGTCTAAGTTCTACGTCACTTCCATTGGTGTTGACACGAACACAGAGTCTGGACGGATTGTTCAGGAGGCAATCAACCAGCAGACCGCTCAAAAGATTTCAGGACACACATGGCAGCAGAGCAAACTGTTCGAGACCGCCCAGCAGGCTGTCGGAAATTCACAGGGAGGCGGAGGCATCCTCGGTGCTGTGATGATGGCTGGAATGTTCGGAGGCATGGGCGGTGGTAATTCCGCCGGAATCATGACTCCTCAATATGGTCAGCCGTCTCCAGCTCCGGTCGGTGGCCAGCAGCCTATGCAGTCACCCGCTCAACCGATGGTAAGGGAGGTGTTCTGTTCTGGATGCAGTCGCAGGTTCACTTCCGACAACCGTTTCTGCCCTCATTGTGGCAAGCAGTATAATCCCTGTCCGAAATGTGGCGCTGACAATGATACCGATGCGGTAAGATGTGTCTCTTGTGGGTCTCCTCTGTCTATGGGTACGGGCAGTGTTTGTCCTAACTGCCATTCGGCGGTCGCTCCAGGAGCCGCGTTCTGTCCTAATTGCGGCAGACCTCTTGCTACGGACAAATGTCCAAGGTGTGGGGCCACTGTCAAAGGTGTCGCGTTCTGTCCGAATTGTGGAATGAAAATAAATTAATGAACCTATGAAAAGTAGTCATAGAATCGTCTCCTATCTGTTTTTTATAGCAGGTCTTGGAATAATAATATCGTCTTTCTTCTTGTTCCTGAAGGATTTGCAGGAGGAAAAATTGTTTTACCTTAATCTTGTAGTCTCAAATTTGGTTTATGGAGTGATCTTTCTGAGGGCTACGGATATTTTCGGGACTCTGGGCAAGGTGAGTGAATCCGGATCTGGCTTTGGCCTCAAATGGTATGCGGTCTGGACTTATGTTCCTCTGGCTGTGATTCTGATTGTACTGTCCATTATTATTGAGTGGCCTTTCAAGTTTTGCCTTGTAGGACATCTGATTCTTTTGTTCCTGCTTCTTCTCCAATTCTTCTTGGGGTCATTGGCAAAAAGCAATGTCAATGAGTCCAAGGAAAAAGTCGAGGCTCGGAAATCCGGTCTTAGGGAAATCAATTCAAGACTTGCACTTCTTGAAATCGCCTGTCAGACTGGAAAAGGTGTCATGTTCATGGATAATGTCTCAGATTTGAAGGATAGCATAAGGTTCGTGACAGCATCGGACGATGTGCTGGCCAGAAGTCTGGAAGATAGGATAATCTCGACAATTACATTGATTACAAATCAGATAGAGTGTTCGTCACAGTCTGCGGAAGTAATAAAGACGGAATTTGATGAATGCATCCACTTGATTGAACTCAGGAAGAAACAATACTAACTAACACACGAATCATGGAAGGAAAAATATTCAATGACTCATCGAACATTTATCAGGACCAAGCGAAGGTCTTGTTCGAGTACTACAAGAATGCCGCTGAGAAAATAGTCAATGAGGAAAAGATTCTTGAGGGGAAAATCAGCGACGCGGAGTATCAAGTCCGGAAATATCAGGATGACGTGGCCAAAGCGAAGTCGCTCAGGACAATTTACTGGATTATCTGCTGGACAATCGTGGGGCTGGTGCTGGCGTTGATTAAGAACTCTCAGATAAAAGAGTTCGAGCGGATGATCAGTGAGAAAGAGACCGAGATAGATGGCTACAGGCAGGCTCATAAGAACATATTCAGGGACTATCGCGTCACTAAGATAGGTGTCGCCTATGTCCCGGTGGCGAAACGGGTGGCTTATAATGACAAGAGTTTTGTGGTGGATCAGAGTGGCGTGACCGACAAGGAGAAGTTCACCCTTCAGGTTATCAGACAGAGTGAATTGATTGATGAGGCTGTGTCAGATCTTAGAAAATTGACGGTCAGCGCGCCGATTGTGGAAAGTTCAGACGAGACCGAGACAGTCGGTACCGGTGAGTTTTCCCGCTCCATCCAAAAAGTCAATTTCAACGACTATTTCGGTAAATTAGACAGGACTTTGAGGACAATCTCATACGGATTGGGAAATGTGGAGGAATATAATGTTGAACTTCCAGTGGTGTTCCCGGACACTGAATATGCCTCTTTCCTCAAGGAACATTCAGCCACAGACGTGACTGGATCACCGGTGTTCAGAGTTTTCGACTCTTCCCGTTTTGACGAGGATATTCAGAAATTCAACCAGTTGAACGAGACGCGAAAGTCTCTTTCCAACAAATCTGAACAGGTGGACAATGCCCTCAAGTCACTTATGGTTGACATGGCTGACACGGTTCAGTCAACAGCCGCCAAGAAAATCGCTTCGGCCAGCACTCTTGTGGAATATTCAAATAGGATTCTCTACAACATACTCAAGGCACCTTATAATTTCTATTCTCCTGTACTTGAGGCGGAGGAGATTGAGCGAATCAGGGATGAGAAGTTTGATTATGAGTCGGTTGATTATAACTACAAACCGTTTAACCTTAGGAACAGCTCGAAAGTTAGGCTTGATGTCCGCTCTATGAGCTGGGTCGCGGATGACGGAAGCCGCACGATAGTTCCGTTCGGTATCAATCAAATACAGTACGAGATCATCGCTCCAATAGTTTCTAACCTTCTTAAGGACACCAGAAAGGAGAGAATTGATATATACAACCATATCAAGGATCAGAAACTTAGTTATCTGAATAAGTGGCATCAGGACACGGAGGACTTCTATGGACGCAACAGGGCCGAGGCTGCCGACATCATCAATCTGATGCGTGGCACTCTTTCTGAATACAGTGCTGCCTACAACACCTTGACTGCTTACAGGAAGACAGAGCAGGCAATGAGTGCCAGTCAGACTTTGGAATCGGCGGTCACCGAGGCTGCGGACAATTCAGCGGAGGTTCTGGCTGGCTATCAGGCTCAGGCTCAGCAGGTCAGCGAGACGCAGAAGGAGTTCTCGGACTATATGGACCGTCTCCATGAGGACATTGATGCCAAAGCTGAGAAGTTCGGCTATGTGGAGTACTACGATGCATCTCTACGGGACAAGAAAGCCAGAGACACTGCTGTCGCCGCTGATAATGTAGGCATGTTGGAAGAGAGGCGAAAACCGCTTGTGCAGATTAATCCACTCCTTGCGCAAGACTCGGAATTGCCGCCTGTCCCTAGCATTGACAACGCGGCTTATGAATATGCAGGCATGAATCTGAACACAATAGCCCGTGAGGCTTTGGATGAATTGGATGACATGTCACGGCATGAACAGACCTCACACGTTGCCGAAGGGATGCCTGCCGCTGAAGCCGAGGTTTCGTCGGAGGCGGTTGAAACACCTGAACCGCTTGACAAACCTGAAAGCCAGTGCGAGGATATTGACCTTGATCAACTTGAGGAACTGCTTGGGGAACTGATCGAAAAGGATACTGAGGACAAATTTGGAGTTCAGGATTTGGCGGAGCGTTTTGTGGCGTTGAAGGATGCGATAGAGAACCCAGAGGACGTGGATGATATGAATGAGAGGAAATCCATGTTGAAGCTCCTTCGTGATGAGATTCTTAGAGTAGAGAGTGAATTGTCAAACAATAACTTACAGTAGTTATGGCTGATTTTAATTTTACTGTGGATACTTCTCCGATGGCTTCGACTATTGAAAGTGTCAAACATAGTGTGGACAATGTTTCTGGTGCAGTGGTTGGAATGCGGGCTGCCGTAATTGCCGCCGAACAGGCTGGTGCGGAGCATGTCTGTGAGAATGTCAACAAGGGCTTTTATTCGTTGATGCATTCCCAGATCTCTCAGAAAATCGCTCAGCTGACAAGTGTCGTGGAGGCCAAACTGTTGGAACTGGGGCAGTATGCCGCGGCATTGAAGAGTATCCAATCAAGGATGACGGCTGACTACAATATGATTTCGGCCAGATATACCAAACTGTTCAAGTCTATCAACAACAATTTGGAGGCGAGGGTGGCGGAACTGGACATGCCTGCCTTTACATTGGTTGACCGGGACATGAAATTGGCGGACAGCCGCAGGAAACTCAATTCGGCTCAATTCTCGACAAATCAATTGGAATCTGTGCTTTCTTCGCAACTGTTGATAGCTTCAAAGGTGAAGCAAGACGCCGGCGTGGCCTTGGATGAAATCGCAAGGTATGTTAAGGACAGTGAGGATCAGTCCAGAAAATCGGAGTCATCCATGCATGACAGGAGGATTGACTCAGTGGAGGAGATATACCTTCCGGTTTCCATAGTTGAGTCAACATCAGCTGTCGGCGGCCCTTCTGTCAACTATTATGTTCCACGTAGCGGCAATGGAGAAATCGACCGGAAGATTGATTCCTCGGTTCGTAATCAGGCCGTGGACTCTGTGTTGAACGGGTCTTGGTCTGCCATGGATCCGGAAGATTTCAGGGGAATTGAAGCCGAATTCTCAAAGTTGCTCTCAGCTTCATCCGAGGATGAGAGGATAAGAAAGGAGATTGGTAAGATGTTCGATGGAACAAAGAATGTTCAACAATTGAATACTGTGAGCGATGAGTTATAGACAGAGATACACAGGTTATGTCCGCTATTCTGGAACAGTAGACTATCCTCCAAGCCAGAATGGCGGATCCCAATCCTATTCCGGTGAGATTCCTGTCAATATTGAGATTGATGTTGACACAAGCACTTTTGATCATAGCGTTGATGTCTGCAACGATTCCATCAAGGGACTCACAACAGCAGTCATCGCTACCGAGGCCGCTCAGGTGGAGTCGAAACGCGTTGCATCGGATAAAATCGCTAAATCAATCGTCAAGGGGTTCTTCGACTATGTCGGTGCGGAACTTTCACAAAAGATGAAGGAATTGTCGTCAAAGTGTGAGTCCTTGTTCATCGCATTGATGGGACATAAGGACAACTGTCTGGCGAAACGCGGCCAGATGGAGGGTGACTATCACAGAATCACGAGAAGATACCTAAAGATCTTTGAGGATTTAGACAAAGAGACAGTTTCCAGGATTGAAATACTGGACAAGCCTACATTCCAGTTCGTGGATGAGGCTCAAAAGGTCATTGACAGGAATGCCGATTCTAAACTTCTTGGCATAGCCGCGGTTTCCTCTGGAGAGAATCTTGCATTGGAAACAGTCCTTTCGTGTTCTCATGTGAAACGTCAGGCGAATGAGCTTCTGTCAAAGGCGGATGCTTACCTTTCCGGTACATACAGGCTTGCCGTCGCGGTGAGAGACATGTTGGACGATGGCGTTGGCGGAAGTGAGATTTTCTTGCCCGTCATGTATGTTGAGTCTGTGTCATCAAAGGGCGGGCTTGAATCAAGAGTCTATGGCCCGGGAGAATCCAATGAACCTTTTGGAAAGGATATCGATCCGAAACTCGTGACGGCCTTTGGCTCAAAGGAGATGAAGTGGAGGAATATTCCGAATAATGAATATGATAGGATTGCTTCCTACTTGAATTCCGATGTGATTGCCTCAGGTCTGGATGAAAGAACTATAAAGACAATATGGGGCCTTATAGAAGGCCATGTTATCCAAACAATTAATGCATAATCAAGATGAAAGAGTTAAAAGACATACAGTTTGACCATGAAAACGTCATATTGAACTCAAACAAAGTTCGGGGTTCCATTCTGCCTAAGAATGTCGGGGAACTTGACAGAGATGTCAGAATCCAGAAGGATACGGTAGTGGAAGGGGCTGTCTATGGCCATAAGATCGAGATAGATGATGGTGATGTAGAGATTCAGGGTGCGGCTTTCGCCCAGCTTGAGATTTACATAAACAGCAGCGCAGTCGGTACCGTGAAGTTTGCAAAAAGTATCGGAGCGGTGGAATCAATTGTCTCGCATGCAAGAGGCTGCCGTGTGATGATGCTTTCTGATGTTAATGCAAGGGAAGTCAGATTGACAAACGCTTTTGTGGGCGGAAGCATATTCGCGGATGAGATTACTTTGGTTAATTGTGTAGTGATAGGTGGTGCGTTTGCCAATAAGGAGCTAACAATCAATAGTTCCATTGTGGGCACATTCAATTCTCAAAGTGTCACCATGGAAGGTGATAATTCGCTTCTCCTTCCAAGTGCGTTCTCCTTGTCTCCGGTCAACTATAATCCAGAGACTGCCACGCTGTCCAATCTGGCATTGGCGGATTTGGGCGCATTATATCGTGGAGTCGCTCCCGCGGCTAATTCCGGGAAGATAAAGATGAGGCTCGATACTGATGAGGTGAAGAGTACTTTGACAGCGGACAACAGGCAGTTGTCTGTCAGGTGCTATTCGGTGGTGGGAAAGGTTTTGGCCGCTGATCTGATTGACTGGGAGAAGATGCAGAATCATTTTCTTCTCACTGCCGCAAGTCTTAGTTCCCAGTTGCTGAGTGTCTATGATTTGGGACTTGACTCAAATGGAGAGAAGGCTGTGCTCACTCCTGAGAAGATTTATGATTTCTTCATGTCTCTGATGCTTGGTAAGATCACTGTCCCGGAGATTGATGGAACGTTCTCGATCAGTTCCATTTCGGATAATCTAAACAAATAGGTTATGATTGTCAAATGTCCTTCATGTGGAAAACTCGTTCCGGACAAGACCGGAACGTGTCCGAAATGCGGAGCTGCCTTGAGATTTTCTGCTCAGGATCAGGTTCCTGAACATGTGAGTGAAACCGTATCGGAACCGGAAACAGAACCTGTAAGGGAACCTGAATCGGAACAGGAACATGTGCCTGAACCAGAACTGGTAAAGGAGCCTGAACAGAAACCGACGCATGTGACCGAACCGGATCCGGTCACGGAACCTGAATACGAATTAAAAGAGGACACGAAGACTCTGGAAGATAAGAAAAGAAATAATAACACGTTCCCACATGTAGTGATTATTTCAACGCTGTCAACTTTGTTATTTGCCTCAGTCATCTTTGTCGTAGTCTCTTTTGTACGGGCAGGAAAGTCAGAGGCAAGGTTTGAGGAAAAAGTGGAAATCATTGAAAATCTATTGGAAAAGGGAAAATACAATGATGCAAGAAACATGGTTTTGAGACAGAAGGACGAATTCAAGCCATCTTTTATGTCTGGCCGGATCTCTGCGGATGTGAATGCTCTGTTGAACAAAATCGACTCCTCTCTTGATGTTTATGTGGCAGAGACAGTTGAAATGGTCAACATGATGCGTGCTGCCAATAGAGGCAGGATTGACGACTATTGTTGGGAACTTGTCCGAAAGGCTTTGGAGGAGGCACCCGATGACGAACGCCTTTTACAGTTGAGAGACAGATACATCGCACAATGACAATAACACATGAAACCAATTAACTCTTTTTTGATAATAGTATTGCTGGCGGTTCTTCCGCTCTCGTCCTTCGCACAGTCCACCTATATGAAGAGGGCTAACTCCGCCATAGCAGCCGGAAACTATCAGGAGGCACTGACGCAGCTTAACGCTGAAAAAGCCTACCTGAAGAGCAAGAAGGTGGATCAGAACTCCAAGGAATTCATGGATGTTGAGAAACTTATTCCCAAATTAGAGTCCTGTGCCTCGCTCGTGAAGTCAGCGACTTCGATTATGAAGAAATATTCTTGGGCGGCATTCGATGAGGAGTATGTCAGTTACTCATCGGCGGGAATCTTCAATGCTCGTCAATTGGAGAATATTCCGGTAATGGCAGACGGCTATGTGTCTCAACTGCAAACAGCCAAACGAAAGTTGCAACAGGTGGTCATAAAGTGCCCGTCCGACAAGAAAACCAAGTCGAAGATAGAGACGATAGAAAAGACGATATCTGACATCTCTCATGTCGTGTCAAACAGAGAGGAGTATGACGCTTGGAAAGAGGCGATGGCCATGGGCGCTTATTATTACTATAAGGAGTTTCTAAAAAGGTATCCGGACGGGTATTGGTCAGAATCTGCCAGAACAGCCATTCGTGAAGACTGTGAGGCTGAGCTGTGGGATGAATGTAAGAAAGACACAACTTTGGCTGTTTGTATGGAGTATAAGGCATATATACCCAACGGAGAACATATCGCCGATGTTGATTCAATATGCAAGGCGAGAGTCGCGGCTAAGGAGAAAGCCGAGGCGGATGCTCTTCAGAGAAGAAAGGCGGAGGAGGAAAAGAGAATCGCTCTGGAAGAATTAAACAGAAAGAAGCATGAACAAGAGGTGAATGAGGATAAAAGACTCTGGAACTCAATCAAATCATCATCCGATCCGGATGTTTTCCAGAAATACCTATCATCGTCCAGGTATCGTGATCCAGAGAATGAGAGTACCGCGAGGTTCATGTTCAGTGTGGCAAAGGCAAGAAAATCCTACGATGCCGAATTGTACGCTGAATCTATGAAGGAATATGACAAGGCTATGTCGATGAAAGCTTTAATGGCGGAGGATGCCGCTAAATATGAGATCGCCAAAGAGTATTGTCTGTATTCCAAGTATGCGGAGTCTCCTTCAATCTCAACTGCGACGGAATATTTGAAAGAGTACCCGAACGGTGCTTTCTCCACGATTGTGTGCAATACCATCTGCAGGAAGGAAACCGATGCGATGACCGTTTCGACAACATTGGATGACTACAACAAGATTCTGCCTTTTGCCAGAACTAAAGACGATCAGGATTACCTGGAGGCGCGTTTCAAACAGGTAAGGAAAGACGCTAAAAAGATTGCCAGGAGGTCTGGCGGCAGAGAACCTTTCCATCTGCTGTTCGGAGTCGAAGGTTCCGCTTTTTTCGGTTTTCAGACATTTTCGCCTGACGAATATTATGTCGAAGAAGAGACCTCTTCTTGGGTTTATGCCGACATGTTCAGCATTGTTCCTCTTGTTAGTTTTGGCGGACATAGCAATCGCTTCAACATCGAAGCAGGCTACGATTTCATCAACAACCAGATTCTTGCCAGGCCACGTTTGAACATTGTCAAGAAGAGTTTTGATGGTTTTGACCCATTAAGACGCAAAGGCTCTGATTATGGCTTTTTCGGTCTCTATGTCGCTCCAGAGGCATTTATCCGTCTGGATAATACTAAAGAAGACAATGAATTTGCCGTTGATCAGCCGCGCTTCAGCTTTGCGGTCCGCACTGGTATGAGTTTCAGTTGGTTCGATGTTTTTGCCGGTTACAACTTCAACACCAAACTTTATTATTTCGGTCTTGGACTTTATTTCGGTAATAAATAATAAACAATTAAATAACAATAATATTCATGAGTAAGAAGACAATCTGCATCGCTTTTGTACTGATGTCGTTTGCGCTGATGTCTTGTGGGGAAAAGAATGCCGATCAGCCTTATTTTGACAGAGGCTTGGGAACAGGGGATTTAAGGATTATTCCCATGATGACTCTTGATGGCGAGGCGGTGTTTGTAGACACCGGAACAGGAGAGGAGCTGCCAAATTTGGGAAGATGGGGGAAGGCCAGTCTCTTTTATGAGGGATGGTCAATAGTCTCGGACAGCACTGGAAAGTTGTTCTTTATGGACAAGAAGGGAAAGTTGCTGAATGAGGATAGACCTTATCACGATGCGATTCCTTTCAGCGATGGTGTCGCATGGGTCATGGAGGATCTTGGCTATCCTAAGGCGATAAATACTAAAGGAGAAGTTCTGTTTGAATTGAAGGACGCTTCTGTTGTGTATCCGTTTTACGAAGGTTCTTCAATGTTCTTTATTGCCCATGAGGATCTTGAAGGTGATATTGGTGCTTCTTTTGGTGTCGTGGATACTGATGGGCTCAGAAAGAATTTCACGTGTGAGGCCATAGACTATAAATTCCCGGTCTTTGTTGATGACCATATATTGATGAATGACTTTGGAACTTTGGGTTGGTGCCTTTTCAGGAATGGATCTGATGAGCTTGCGATGACAATGGACTGGGGCTACGATGGCTCTGAGAACTGGGACGAAGTGCTTGTTTGTAATGACGAGCGTGTTGACAATAAATATCGTTTCCTGAATAACTATGTCCAGACATTGCGCGAAAAACGTATGCCTATGCGAAGGCATGGAAAGTGGGGTGTCACCTGCTTGACCGACAGTTATGAGGACGAAAAGACATTGGTCGATTTCCGGTATGGTCGGATCGTGCTTGACGGGGACGGCTATTTGGTGAAGAAAGGAAATCTGTTCGGTTGGTTGGATGGTAACGGGGATATTTCAATTAATCTTTCGTTTAAGGATGCCCGGCCGTTCGGTGACAGCGATTGCGCCGCAGTCAAGGACAAAAGTAATGGAAGATGGGGATTTATCGGCAAGGACGGCAACTGGATAATCGAGCCGAAGTTCAGGGATGTCCGTTCATTTGAAAAGAGGGATGTCGCTCCGGCATGTGACAGGGAATGTAAACTCTGGGGATTGATTGACAAGACTGGCGAATGGGTGTCTCCTCCTAAATTTAAGACTATCCATGAGATTGGCATCCCGGACAGGTTTTTGGTAAAGAATGATGCTGGGAACGCAGGTATGATTGATCTGAAGGGAAACCTTATCATTCCTCCGAAATACGATGGCCGTAAGGTGCCCGCCGTTCTGGAAAACAACTATTACGGTTATATGGAAGAAGATTTGATGAGTATTGTTAACGATTATATAGATTTCGATGAAATCGCCTCATCGGTGCGGGAGTGTATAATTTATTTGAAAACAAGGACAATTGAGGATTTGATCCGCATATACGCTCTTGGAGAACATCTCTTTCCGGAATCTGGCGGAGTGGTCGAATTGGATGAGACGATCATTGCGGACTATACTTTTATTTCATTCGCGTTTAATGTGAATAATTCTTATGATTCTCTGGACAAGACAAGAAAAGTCAACCGATATGATGTCACTGTCACTTTGATACATGATGCGGTGGGCTATACTGATTTAGTGCTTAGAAAACTGATGGCCTTGGCGGACTCCGACAAAGATGGCATCTTGATCTTTGACAAGTGGAAAGTCAAGGTGAAAAAGATAACTGACAGCAAAATAATGATGTCGGTGGAAACTCCGGATTGATTCTGTGTGAGATAGATCTATTGTCATATGGTTTTTAGTAAGATTGCTGTCGTGCATGGTGTTCTGGCCGGTGTCATGATATTGACTGCAGGATGTGGAATGGCGCAGTCTCGAGGTACGGTAACGGTAGATGTTGCGGATTCCATATTGTATCCTACTACGGATTCTGTCAGGGTTGAGGTTGTACGGTTTCCAGACACGACATATTCATCCGTCGGAATGATTCATTTTTTAGTGGACACCCTTGACAAAAAGAGTTCCGGGATGTTGGATGATCTTGGCGATCAGTACGCCGGTGTTCCTGGGGTTCTGACATTCCGCGGAAATGCTGGACGATCGGTTCCGTTTGTGGGAAAGATTTCGGGAAGGCCATCTAAGATTGTGATTGATTGGATCTACAATACACCCTATGATACCGTCTCAACCTGTTTTGGCTGTTGGGGAGGTGGCACTGGATGGACGGGACAACCTCTTTATATTGATTGGCCGGATTCTCTTGTGAATGAATTCAGAAACAGAAAGCTGATGCGCCCTGAAGCCGGCAATGAGGAGATAATAGTCGCTTCCTTGGCAAGGCATCTGTACTTTCTGGATTTTAAGACTGGGAAGGAATCACGTGAACCTCTTTACACTGGCAATCCCGTCAAAGGAACGATTTCGCTTGATCCGTCTTTGAACGGAAGATTGTATGTGGGACAGGCTGTTCATTCCGGAGGTGAGTTCGGAGCTCTTGTGTTTGACCTGTTTACACATGATCGTTTCTCATTTTATGGTCGGGATCCGAAAGCGTGGAGAAGATGGGGCGCTTATGATTCCTCGCCAGTGGCGGCTGGGCAATTCATGTTCAGACCGGGAGAGAATGGAACCGTTTATAAGATTCCGCGCTACTCATCAGAATTCGTAGTTCATTCCACACTTCGTTACAAGGACGCTTCGGGAGGTTCACCTGGAATCGAGTCATCGATGTCTGTGTTGAGAAACTATGGATTTCTGTCAGATAACCATGGCAACATTTTGTGTATCAATCTGGACAACTTGAAGCCAGTCTGGGTTTATGACAATAAGGATGACACAGACTCTACTCCGGTCGTATTAGAGGAGAATGGCAACCCTTTTGTTTATGTTGGAAGCGAATTGGACAGACAGGGCTCTGTGGGAATGGTTAACCTTGCCAAGATTAATGGACTGACAGGCGATGAGATCTGGAGGTTGTCAATTCCTTGTCTAAAGCGTCATTGGGCGGGAAAAATCAGGGAAGGAGGAATGTTCTCCACATTCCTGACAGGGTGTGCGAACTGCGACAGCTTGATATTCACGAATATATGCTTTCCGGAAACCACGCCGGCTTCTGGTGAGTTTGTTGCGATAAACAGATTCACCGGAAGAATTTCCTATCGTGTTCCATTAGCCTTCTATGCTTGGTCCTCACCAGTGGCATTTGTCAACGAATCGGGTGAAATGTTTGTTGTTACAGGTGATGTGGCCGGAAACATTTATCTATACGATGGATATTCAGGAGACCTGTTGTTCAAAGAGAGAATAGGCGCTAACTTTGAATCATCTCCTGTCGTTGTCGGTGATGCTCTGGTCGTGGGCTCTCGTGGAACGAAGATATTTAAGATGCATGTTGAATGATAGCAGGAAGTATGAACAGAATAATCGTAGCCGTTGTTTTTCTTGCCCTATCGGCAAATACAACGCTCGCACAGTTGATTTCACACAAAAATATTGTTCCGGACTCTTATAATTTCTGGATATGTTTGCCGGAAGGAAAGAGCCCAGATGACAGTACAAAGATTCCGGCGGTCTTGTTCCTTCATGGTAAAAGTTTGTGCGGCAGTGATTTGAATCGTGTGAGACGCTACGGAAGCTTGGATGCGGTGGCTAAAGGACTGGATATTGACGCGGTGATCATCGCACCTCAAAACGGTGGAGGGGCATGGAGACCGGAAAAACTCATGAATATTCTGAAGTGGTCTGAGGAACATTATCCGATTGACACAAACCGAGTGTACGTTATTGGTATGAGTTTGGGAGGCTTTGGGACAATCCGATTCGCCGGGACTTACCCTGACAAGGTGGCTGCGGCCATGGCTCTTTGTGGTGGTGGCGATCTTAAGGATTATTCAGGATTGAGAAGAGTCCCTCTTTGGATCATCCATGGAACCGCGGACAGAGCTGTGTCATGGCATATGTCGCAAAAAGTGGTAGATGAGCTGAGCGCTCTTGGCGACACGTCCCGTCTCAATTATACTTTACTTAAAGGTGTTGATCACAGTAAACTTGCCAGATACTTTTATCGTCGTCATACCTACGACTGGTTGTTCAGCCATTCGTTGACGGACAGTCTTCGTCTGGTTACTCGTGATTCATTGACGCTGGAGAGCCTTGAGAATGTCTATAAGGATTTATCCCCAAGAAAGTTGAAGGTTTTTTCTTATTCAGTCGTTTCCGGAGAAGGTGTCATCAGTGACACTATGGAAAATACTCTTGATGATCCTGTTTACCATACCATCCGTCAAGGCGACACCTTGTCAGGAATCGCCAAACGGTATCACACCACAGTGTCTTCGCTATGCTCTCTTAACGGGATCAGAAAAGAAACGATTCTTAAAATCGGACGTCGTCTGCGCATCAGATGACAAGCGGTAGTGGCTTGCCGCCACCTGTTCATCTCGTTAGAGACCTAAGGACAACAATATTCATGAATTTTGGTTATTAGTCTCAAAACAAGAAACCAAATATAGGAAAATAATCCTAACTTTGCGACCTGTTTTTGGTTTACGTTAAAAATGAACGAAAAGATTCAAAAAGTCGCCGGGCTCGTGGCCACCGGCAAATTCTGGAAGGATGTTGTGGTCATGACCCTTGGCATGCTGGTCGCCGCCGCCGCTGTCTATTATTTCCTTGTGCCGAGCAAACTGATCATCGGAACCATCTCCGACCTTTCGATTGTCCTTTCGGGAATATGCGAGGCCTTCTTCGGCGTGCAGATCAAAGTCTCGCTTTTCGCCGTGATCATCAATGCGATACTTTTGGTTTTGGCCTGGTTCCTCATCGGAGAGGAATTCGGAGCCCAAACAGTCTATACAGCTATGATTCTCGGTCCGTTGATGGATTTCTGGGCATGGGTCATGCCTTACGAGACACTCATGGAGCCAGGCACCACATCGGTGATGGGCGGCATCTGGTCTCGGATCCGACCGGGTTCGATCACTGGGATATTCTTGTAGGACAGGGAGACTATTACAATCCTACTTTTATCCGTGACGGCGAGAGGGTGTGCAGGGAAGGCTATGCTACGAACATCATCACCGACCTTGCGCTGGAGTGGCTTGATAAGGAGCGCGACAAAGACCGTCCTTTCTGCCTTTTTGTCCACCACAAGGCTCCCCACAGGACGTGGATGCCTGATCTGTGTGATCTGGAACTGTTCAGTGACGCGGAATTCCCTCTTCCTGATAATTTCTATGATGAATATGATGGCCGCATCCCCGCCTCGCTCCAGGAAATGAGCGTCGTGAAGGACATGGATCTTGTCTATGACCTCAAACTCGCCGACAAAGAGAATGAGATCCACACCTCCACTGGCCTTGAACAGGCTGGAAGGAGTTTGTACGATCGCTTTACTCCCGCGCAGAAGAAAGTCTGGGATGCCCACTATGATCCGATCATCGAGGAGTTCAAGAGGCAGGGGCTGGACGGGGATGCCCTTGCCCGATGGAAGTACCGTCAGTACATGCGCGACTATCTCCGCGTTATCCACTCCGTGGACAGAAACGTGGGCCGCCTGCTGGATTACCTTGAATCAAATGGCTTGATGGACAACACGATGATAGTCTACACGTCCGACCAGGGCTTCTATATGGGTGAACACGGCTGGTTCGACAAGCGTTTCATGTACGAGGAGTCTTTCAGGACACCTTTGCTTGTCCGTATCCCCGGCGGTCGCAAGGGCGACATAGAAGAGTTGGTCCAGAACATCGACTATGCTCCGACGATTCTCGAATTCGCAGGAGTGGATGTGCCGGAGGACATGCACGGTGTCTCATTCCTGCCGTTGCTCGAAGGAGGGAAGACGGAGGACTGGCGCAATTCCATCTACTATCATTATTACGAGTATCCCGCCGAGCATGCGGTAAGAAAACACTTCGGCATCCGCACGGATCGTTACAAACTTATCCGTTTCTACGGTGACATCAACTGCTGGGAACTCTATGACCTCCTTGAGGATCCTTCTGAAATGCACAATCTCTACGGTGTCCCAGGCACCGAATCACTGACCGACAGCCTCAGAACAGAACTGCTTCGCCTCCAGATTCTGTATGATGACCCGATTCGCGAAATCCCGCTACCCTGATTCCCGGCAGTAGTCCCCGGATGCGCTGCGGCCCCGTGAGCGGAAATCGCGGCGAAAGTCGCCTGCTGAGTCCCCGTTGAGACCCTGCGAGCGGAAATCGCAGCGAAAGTCGCCCGCGGAGTCCCCGTTGAGACCCTGCGAGCGGAAATCGCGGCGAAACTCGCCAGTGGAGTCCCTGCTGGGACATGGGGACTATTCAGCCTCCTCTCCGGAATCGGATTGCGGCATGTCGCGGAGGTAGGTATACTCGTAGAACACGCTGCCGGTGTCCTGGGCACCGAATGTCAGAGGACCGGACAGAGGGGTTACCAGATACCCTGAGTTATCGGAGGTGTGTCTGAATGAGCCGGCCAGATTGATTTTCTCAGAAGTGGCCATCATGTCTTGGGAATAGTGCAGACGCTCGAAGAACACGTATGAATATTCAAAGACATGGTTGTCGTAGTCTGCTTTCAGTGGACGGATGCGGCCGCGGTACTCTTCGATCGGGTCGCCTTCGAACCAGGATGTTGAGTAGGTGATCTTCCAGTCTTGGGTTATGACTATCTTATGCTCGGTGATCTTGCCATCGTCGTTATTCTGTAGGAAGGAGATCTCCGCGTTCAATGATGGGGTGAGCTCGATCTCCTTGGCGTTGCCGTTCTTGTCCAAGGCGAATATGGTGACGTAGGCTCCGGCGAACTCTCCGTCGACAGTGTCCACCACTGTGCTGTCCTTGAACGCCTCGATGTCCTTGAAGCCGTCCAGAGGGCCG
>OQVT01000939.1_pt1 | contig 17747 bp, 14 predicted proteins | sample 1691561 | NCBI WGS metagenome assembly OQVT01 (sample SAMN03418260, study PRJEB22391) | human gut metagenome | biome: human-gut; feature: organic feature; material: feces | host: Homo sapiens | place: Tanzania | collected 2013-01 | reverse complement strand
TTATTCTACGGCGTTCGCGCCGGGGCGTAACTTTTATAAATTAACGAACTATTGAATAGTATTACACCATAAAAAACCCGGGAGCCGTTCAAGACTTCCGGGTTTCTTTTATTATACCGTTCCACTACCCCATCATCATCAAGATGACGAGCTGGGCGGAGATGACTCTTAGAAAGATTCCGGCAGGATAAACCGTAGCATAAGACACTGAAGGCTCATCGTCCTCGACGGTACTGAGCGCGTAATTAAGCGCGATAGGATTGGCCATAGCACCGCAAAGCATTCCTATGTTAGATGCGTAGGAAACACCGCAGAATTTAGTGGAGATGATGCCGATTAGAAGCACCGGAACCATCGCGAAAAGCAAGCCAACCACTATCCAGAGCAAGCCCTCCGGCTGGAAGACGGTCTCGAAAAAGCCCGGACCCGCACTCAGGCCCAGACCGGCCAAGTAGATCGTGAGTCCCAGCTGGCGAAGCATCATATTGGCACTCATAGTGGTATAGGTGGCGACGTGGAATCGCGAGCCGAACGCTCCCATCAAGATACCGATGATGATAGGGCCGCCCGCAAGACCCAGCTTGACAGGCACGCTCATTCCCGGGATGGAGAGCGGAATGGCACCGACGACAAGGCCGATGATAACACCCACGAAAATCGCGAAGAGGTTAGGATTGCGAAGCTCTTTCTCCTGATTGCCAAGCACTGCCGCCACGCTGTCGATAGCCTTCTCCTGACCCACGATGGTAAGCTTGTCACCTGTCTGAAGACGAAGGTTGCTCGACGGCAAGATATCGATACCGGCGCGATTCACACGAGTAATGTTGATACTGTAGGCGTTACGAAGATGCAAATCGCCCAACTTGGCCCCGTTAATCTTCGATTTGGTCACCAAGACGTGACGGGACACGAGTGAGCCGTCTATGTGGTTCCAGTCGATGTCCTTCTTATTCCAGTCCTTCTTAACCTTCTCTCCGAAAAGCTTTTCCACCTGGTCTACCTCACTTTCCTTAGACATCACCAACACGTGCTCGCCCTTTTCCAAGACTGTGTCTCCGTTAGGAATGATGACTATGCCCTCGTTAGCATCGTCTTCATTAGCTCCGGTAAATTTCCATACTCTGGACACCACCAGATGGGGATGAACCCCTCGCATTATGGTCTTTATGTTCTTTCCGCAAATCGCCGGATTAGTCACGCGCAATTCCGTCACGAAAGTAGGATTCTCGTGCACCTGCTTCGACGACTCCCCGCCCTTACAGAACATTGAGCGAAGGATTACGATAGATAGAATCACGCCTATGATACCGAAAGGATAAGCCACGGCGCAGGCCATAGCCATTTGGTTCGACACGTCGGTAGCCTCGGGATGAATTTCGAGAAGGGACTGCTGAGCGGCACCGAGCATAGGGGTATTCGTAGCGGCACCTGTCAAAAGACCGACGGACACCGGCAGGGTAATCTTAGTCACGAGACTCGCCACGACTGCCATCAGAGTGCCTATCACCAGCACGCCGAGAGACAGCAGATTCAGCTTTATTCCGCCCTTTTTCAGAGACGGGAAGAAGCTGGGACCTACCTGCAGGCCAAGCACATAGATAAACAGCACCAAACCGAAGTTCTGTGCCAGCGCGAGCATCGCAGGATTAATGTTGAGCCCCAGATGTCCGGCCAATATGCCCGCAAAAAACACGAAGGTTATACCCAGGGAGACGCCCTTGATCTTGATTTTACTGAGGAGAAGACCTACCGCACATATCAGCGATAGCACCACGATAGCCTGAACGAATGACTGCTCTACGAAAAGATCTGTAAACCACTTCATACCTTAGGAATGTAATCTTCTACGAATATCCGACTTTATATTCAGATTACCAAAAATATAAACCTATCTACGCAGAAAAGGGATGTCCAAATCTCTCTGGTCATCCCTCTTCTAACTTTTTCGAGAAGATTAATAGCGATCTTCTGAAGAAACGGTTAATTTCTTACGACCGTGACGGCGACGTGCGTTAAGAACTCTACGTCCATTAGCAGAAGCCATACGCTCACGGAAACCGTGCTTATTAACCCTCTTGCGATTTGATGGTTGGAATGTCCTTTTCATATCTTATTCTTTTTTATATTTGCACTTTTGGGAGGGCAAAGATACTATTTTCTTATCTCAATTACAAATTTTTCAGCAAAATAATCGTCAGAAAGCCAATTCGAAATAGGCCAAGCCGTTATCTGCGATGCTGAAAGCCCGAATTTGCGACAAAGTTCGGAGATTTTCCGGACATAGCAATAACTCAATGCCGTCCACGAGGTGCTTTGAAGCCGTCTTTCTGCTGACGAACCGATTAGCGGACATAGATCACGGTCTCGCCGGAGGTAAATTCGCTCGTGTCGGCGGCGTCCTCGTGCAGGGCGCCGATCAGTTCTATCTCCGTGTTCTTCTCGTTGATCACCGCATCCAGAATGTTCGAGTAAGCCTCGAGCATATTCGCTGCGTTCTTTATCAGTTTCGCGCCGCTGAAGGCACTCAGGCCCAATTCAGGCAAGGATAGATTCGCGTTCGCCTGGGAGAGTTTCATCAATGCTATGTCCATCTTCAGCTGTTTTGCGATTCTGATGATGAACTTGTTGTAATTCACCGCGTCAGCAAAACTCATGGGCTTGCCTCCGGCTGTCAGTTCCACTTTCCTGTAATTGGTACCGTCACTGCCCGTCACATAAGTCGCGCTGGTAGTGAAAGGGGAGTAGTACCCGGCATCCTCTATCATGTCCATATTATCGCTTCCAAGCAGGCTTTCTATGAATCTTCCGTGCGAAGTCTTGCCAGAGCCGACGAAACTGTCGATTCTCTTCTTGAGCTGCGAGCATTCGTGGAAATAGTCGTCAATGTATTCGACATTGCACCTCTGGGGTTTCTCCCAGGCTACGGGATTGCGCTCTATGCCGATGACCGGGATCTCGTATGGGGCCAAGGGCGCTTTCAGTCCGGTGTTGCCGCCGTTTGACGAAACAGCCGTCGCTGCGGCGCCCTTGGAGACCTTCACATTATAGAACAGGTAGTTCGGAGAGGTCCAGTCTCCGCATTTCAGCCAGAACATGAGCTGGTAGCATTTGTTGATAGGTAAGGTGAAGGTAGTCGGCTCGGCATTGATGTCCAGTTCGATCTCGTGCAGCACCTCATGGTCGCCGCCGATCAGCAGGGTGGTCTTGCTCTCGTAGTTGTTCTTATCTTTCTGGGTGTTCACTACGGTAAATGTTACCTGGTCGTATTCTCCGTAGGTGTTGAACGCCGCGCATGACGATTCTTGCGCTGTCCCTCCTGCCGCCAGGGCGAGGAATGCGCCGAATGGACTTATGGCTGTGATTGTCACGCCGCCGACCGCCCCAACCAGCACGGAAGAGCCTATCGCTCCGGCCACGATGCCGGTGCCGCCTCCGTCTCCTCCGAGCGGCCCCATTTCGAGGTCAAAGTGTACAGAAGTGCTTAACACGAAGCCCTTGTATACCCTCTCACCATTGAGCAGGGTGAAATACTCTTTCTTCAGGGAGCCGTCGTAGAATTTCGGCGTGTTGTGGGCCAGCCCTTTGACATAATGGATATAAGGAGCTCCGAGATCTATGAGGTCTATTTCGCTCGGGGTTTCCGGCTTCGGATGGACGAAGAGGGTATTCTCCACAGGTTCGCCACGGTAAACCACCATGTCAGCCACGCCGAAGGCAGGGTGATCCAGGGATACCAGCCCGCACTTCTCGATCATAAGCTTGCGGCATTTGTGCAGAGGGACGATTATGTGCTGGTTCGGGGCGGTGGCCATCAGTGGCATGTCCAGGACGACTTCGTCGTCGGCGTAGATTTTCAGCCTGTCGTTCTTGAGTACGCCGCATTTGCTGACCCATCCCACGGTGAAACTCAAGTAGTCGAACTCTCCGCCCAAGTTGAAGAGGGCATGGGCCATGGTGTTGTCATTGAAGAAACTAGTGCTCGACTGGAGGATGAGCCCCTCCCAGAATCGCACACCTCCCATTGAGAAGGTAATGTGCTGTGATTTGCCATTATAAAGATTCTTCTCGGCATCATTAACGCCGACCATCGCATAAGGCGGGATGTTTGAAATCAACTTGCATACATCAGGTAGGTGCTTAAGATTCTGATTGTCGTTAAGCCGCTCCACGCCGATTTCGCTTTCATTGAGGACAGGCTCGCTTCCTTCCGGATAGGCGGTCATGTTCACGACAGCTAAGCTTGAGCTGCCGCTCTCCTGCTCGCTCTCTATGGTAAGCTGCCTGCATCCCTCCACATCCAGCACCACATCCTTTGCCAACTGGTGCTCATCTATCTCATATTCAGCTATGACCTTGCCGTTGCTGCGCACTGTGAGCCAAGCTTTACCCAGGGTGCCGCCGGAGGTCTTCACCGGCCCGAACGTGAATTTCAGCTGCTTGTACATGCCTCCGAGATTAAACTCCGTCCAAGCGGTGCCGGCCCCGATGATCTGCATGTTCGCATTCATCTGCATGCCGTTGTCGTAATTGACCCCCGAGACGTTCACTGTCTTGACTTCGCATTCCGGGCCGACCTCATGGTGGAAATTGGAAACAAAATATGGTCTCAGCTCCTTTACCAGCATGGTAGTCTTCTTCCGGGCGTTCGTGATTCTCCCGGTTTCCCGTGGGGTCTGTGCGGCTGTCCACAGGGTGGCTTCGGTGACGCCTACAGTCACCCACCCGGTCACTATCTCAAATCTGAGAATATCGACTCCGGTCACGTCAAGTGTGATGCGTTCAGGCGCACTGTTGGAGGTTATTACCTTATCCAGCAGAGTGTTGCCATCTCCATACACAGCGAATACGCCCTTCGCCCTTTCCGCCTGATAGAAGGGTGAGGTACCCATGATGAACGATAACTTGGAATACTTCCCCTTGAGGCTGTATTCCACGAAACCATGCTTGGTCGGACCTTGTAATATCCAGAGCCCGAATCCGTTAGTGTAGTCTACGCCGCCCAACGTAATTTTTCCGTATATAAATTCCTTTGCGGGTTTATAGGCAAGTTGCTTGGTCGGTTTCATCGAAGTCAGATAGACTTGATTCTGGGCGCCTGCGAATGTGCTTCCCGCGAACAGCATCAGGAAAAGCGCCAGTAGATGTGCGAATGCTCTTTTCATGTTCATAGATTTCAATCGAATATTACTCTCGGGTTCATCTCGCCTGGAGTCCTCCATTCAAGTCCCCGTCTCGCCAAAAGGGCTTTCTTCATACTCCAGAATTCGAAGCAGAAACCCATGCAGCGGTTTTTGTCCTTAAAGTATTCGTAGAGTTCTTTTTCTACTTCATCGATCATGTCCTCGAACTCCTCACTCCATTCGATCGGATCGCATTTCAGAAAGTCAAAGGGCATTATCTCATCCCATTTCCCGTTGTCCGCGAACCATATATTCGACTCCAGCGCGCTTATCTCCCGGGACAGGTCGCTGGACAACTCCAGTTCGCGTCCGTCGCAGGATGCTGATTCTATGCGGTAAACGACCTGCCTGAAGAATCTTTTGAAGCGTGCCATGAGGCGCGGATGGCAGTGGACTGTCTCCGCCATGCGTCCACAGGCTGAGTACAGATCGTTTAACAGGTAATCGTAGCCTTCAGCTTCTTGGGCGAGCACCAGGAATTCCTCCATGAGAGCTGCATTTTCGTGCTCCATGTAGAGGCTCAGATTCTCTTCCGCGACGAGAACGCACCCGAAGCAGATTTCCATGATGGCTTCAAGGCGCTCTTTTTGCGGTGGGTCACCCGCCAGAACCTCCCGGTTCCGGGTCATTTCTAGCAGGTATTTTTCCTTATTGGATATAATCGGCTCCATGTCTTTGACTAATTTGCTTACAATGTATGGAAATAGAGTTCTGTCTTACTGAAATCCCTGTGTGCAAGGGAGTTGCTGTCCATGATAAAGTTAATCATGCCTGAGTCGAAGAATCTCAGACCCCAATCATCATCTTCGTCAATCTGCAGGAGGGATGTGTCGGAGGGAACCTCATCGAAAAATGGTCGGCCGAGGAGTTTGTGGCCGTATGCGTCGTCCTTGCAATTCTCAAATCTTATCCCGCAGACATTCATGGCGGCGGGGGAATGGTCTTCAAAATATGTTTTATGGGTGAACAGTTCTGCTATGTCTCCAGTATACAGTACGCGGAAAGAGTCCTTGCTCCAGAAGCCGCTGCCTTCCTCGAGTTTCCCGGACCATCCGAGAAAATAGTCAATCTGAGCGAAAAAATATAACATACCGCGTCGTGGAAGGAGGTTCAAGTCCGGAGCGTCGGAAGCCTGCGCGTGGAGTTCCTCCATGTTGATCTGGCAGATGAAGCACATCGGTTCACCGTCCTTATAAGGGAATTCCATGCCGGCGGGCATGTCCGGGAAGCCCCAGAACTTGCTCTTCCCTTTGAACTGTCCGTCTTCCGGGGTGTAACTGCGTGTTTTCTTCAGTGCTATTGCCATGGCCGATTCTGTATAATTGCCAGTAAAGTCCTGAGCGGTATATTCCTATCAATCAAGGTTTACAAAAATACACTAATTCTTTCATATCTACAAGATTCTTCTGGGTCATCTGCTTCGGCAGGGACTACACCTCGCATATTGTTCTTATCTCAATTACAAATTTTTCGGCAAAATAATCGTCAGAAAGCCAATTCGAAATAGGCCAAGCCGTTATCTGCGATGCTGAAAGCCCGAATTTGCGACAAAGTTCGGAGATTTCCTCCAGCACATCTCCTCCTTTTAGATACAAAATGCTCTTTTTATACTTCCCCTTCACCCACGGATAAAAGTTCACTAATGAAGTCACCGCGCGAGACACTACATAGTCGTACTCCCCTTCGAGGCTTTCTGCGCGAGCATTCACGCAAGTTACGTTCTCGAGGCCCAACCCATCCGAAACGCTCTGCGCCACCTTCACCTTCTTTCCTATGGAATCGCATAAGGTAAACCGGCACGAAGGCATAATCATAGCCAGCGGAACTCCCGGAAAACCTCCACCAGTTCCGACATCCAGAATGTCAAGTCCTTCCGTCGACTCGCCTCGCGAAATCAAATACTCGAAAATCGAGAAGGAATGCAGAAAGTGATGCTCAAAGACGCTGTCTATATCCTTTCTGGAAATCACGTTGATTTTAGCATTCCATTCCTCGTAAAGCTCACAAGCACGTGCGAAATCTTCTCTCCTATACTTCTTCTGATTCATCTTTCATATTTTCTATCAAATCCTTAGCCCTACGAATACGAGTGCGTACCGTATTCAGCCCTAGGCCCAGCTCCTCGGCTATCTCCTTATACTGAAGCCCTTCTACAAGACGCTTGCGCGCTACTTCCTTATACAGAGGAGGAAGCGCATCTATGCATCTTCGCGTATGCGAATCGTCCTCGTCGCGTATAATCGATTCGAGCGGGGTATCTATCTGGTCTATGACGGAATCCATCACGGAATCTGCCGTAGACGACTCGTCCAGCGACACTATCTCCTTGTTTATGCGCTTTTCCCTCTCGAGTATGTCCAGAGTGGTGTTTCTGGCTATGGTAGTGAGCCAAGTCGAAAACGAACTCTTGGACGGGTCGTATGTATTTATCTGACGGAAAGCCTTTTCAAAGCTCCGCGAACAGATATCGTCCGAGAGAAACTCGTCGTAAATGTGCATAGAGGAGGTAAGATAGCCCTTGAGCGCATCGATATATGCGTCCCAAAGAGCCGTGAACGCCATTCCGTCCCCTATTATCGCCCTTCTTATTAGCTCGTCAATGGGCTTCAAGCCAGTCTTTCCCATAATTACACTCGACAGTCAGCGGAACCGACAGTTTCACCACACCCTCCATCTTCTCCACTAACAGATTTTTAACTTGTTCTATCTCATCCACAGGCACTTCCAGCACCAATTCATCGTGAATCTGAAGCACCATCCGAGAACGGAGCCCCCTCTGATGCAACTCCTTCTGCACCTCTATCATAGCCAATTTAATCACATCGGCCGCAGTGCCCTGAATCGGCGCGTTGATGGCATTTCGTTCAGAGACCGCACGGACATTCCCGTTACGCGAATTTACATCCGGAACATAGCGTCTGCGCCCGAACAGCGTCTGCACATAACCATTCTTCCGTGCATTTTCCAGCACCCCGTCCAGAAAGACCCTGATGCTCGGGAAGGATGCGAAATAATCGTCTATCAACTTGGCCGCTGCAGTGCGGGATATCTTCAGTCTCTGGGCCAATCCGAACGCACTGATTCCGTACATTATTCCAAAATTGGCAGTCTTCGCCATCCTTCTCTGCTCCGGGGTCACGGCATCGAGCGAAGTGGAGAAAATCTTGGCAGCCATAGACTTATGGACGTCTTCTCCGTCGCGGAAAGCCTGCAGCATATGCTCATCGCCGCAGAAATGTGCCATTATGCGAAGCTCTATCTGCGAGTAGTCGGCAGACATAACCACGCAGCCCTCAGGAGCCACGAAGGCGCGGCGAATCTGCTGCCCCTCTTCCGTGCGGATAGGTATGTTCTGCAGGTTAGGGTTAGAACTGCTCAACCGGCCCGTAGCCGTAAGTGCTTGGTTAAAGGTAGTATGCACGCGACCGTCGCGCTCCGAGATATACCCCGGCAGCGGCTCTATATAGGTCGAAAGCAGTTTCCTGGTGCCGCGATAGTCCAATATGTCTTCTATCACAGGGCTCCTGTCCGACAGTGCCGAGAGGGTCTCCTCATCGGTAGGCCAGCTCCCCTTGTTAGTACGCTTCCTCTTCGGGTCTATCTTCAACTGCTCGAAGAGCAACTCTCCCAACTGCTTGGGCGAAGCTACGTTAAGCGTCGGATTACCGGCCAATTCCCTGACCCGGGATTCGCATTCGTTCATCCTCTTGCGAAGTGAGTCGGCGAAGTCCCTGAGCACCGAAACGTCTATGCGAACTCCGTTTCGCTCCATCTCGAAAAGCACTCTCGCCAGAGGCTCCTCTATGGTGTCATAAACGGATTTCATAGAATCGAGGGCCTCGTAAACCATAAGAGCGACCTTCCATATCGCGCTCACCTCGTCGTATTTCTCCTCTTCTGTGACAGACTCTTCGGGAGCATCATCGAAAAGGCTGAGAGTCACCGCCTTACTTTCGTCGTGAGCATTTATGTCCACGCCTATGAATTCCTTCACTATATTATCCAGATGATGATTCCTCTCCGGATTCAGCACATAATGAAGCAGTTCCACATCCATAAGACGTCCATTAAGCCTTATTCCCTCTTCGAGTAAAACTTTCATCTGAGACTTTATGGAATAGCCTCTTTTCTCTATGGAAGCATCTTCGAAAACGTCCTTAGCCTCTACTATCTTACACTTGCACACTTGGCCTTCTACGCACAGCATCAGCGAGTTCCCTTCGCGGACAAATGCCAGTGCTCCACGCTCCCTTGCAAGACGCATCACCTCACCCGCGGGCTTTTCCACATAATCGAGGCTCTCCGCCTGACTTATCGGAGCCTGTGCGCTGAAGATGTCGCCTCCTTCATTGATCTTCCAGATGGAGGATACCGTCTTCGAGAGCGAGCGCAGTTCGTAAAACTCTATCAGCGAGATTATCTGCGAATCCAGCTCCTTACTTAATGCCAATTCGGCCAATTCCACCTCCACCGGCACGTCTATCTTGATGGTGACCAGCTCCTTACTGAGCCCGATATGGTCCTGCGCTGCCCGAAAGGCCTCTTGCTGCTTGGCTGTCAAGTCATTAAGATGGGCATAAATGCCTTCGAGCGTGTCATACTTGGCCAGAAGACGCGAAGCGCCCACGGGACCCACGCCCTGCACTCCGGGTACATTGTCGGCAGAATCGCCGCATATCGCGAGCATATCTATGACCTGCGAAGGACTGGATATGCCGTACTTCTCGCAGACTTGGCTTTCGCCGAGGATTTCATTATCCGCACCTCCCTTTCCGGGCTTGTACTGAAAAATGTGGGAAGAGATGAGCTGGCCGTAGTCCTTGTCCGGGGTGACCATATAGACGTCCATAGCGCTTGCGAAGCGCTTGGCCACCGTTCCTATCACGTCGTCGGCTTCGAAGTCGGGGACCATCAGCACCGGGATGTCAAGCGAGCGCACTATCCGGGTCAGGGGTTCGAGCGCATCTATCACGAGCTGAGGAGTCGCGGAGCGATTGGCCTTATAATCAGGGAAAAGACGGTTTCTGAATGTTCCTCCCGGCGGGTCGAAGGACACTGCTATGTGCGTGGGCTGCTCCCTATGGATGAGTTCGAGCAGGTATTTGGTAAAGCCAAATATGATGGAGGTGTCCTCCCCCTTGCTGTTTACCATAGGGCGACCTAAAAACGCATAGTACATCTTGAATACCAGCGCGTGTCCGTCTATTAAAAAAAGTTTCATCTCTTTGATTTAAAATAGTCTGTCACGATTTTAGAGCATTCGTCGCCGAGCACTCCTGACGTCACTTCGGTCTTCGGATGAAGAAGCGACGGGGAGAAGAGGCTGAAACCACGCTTGGGGTCTGCCGCGCCGTAGACTATGCGTCCTATCTGGGCCCAACAAAGGGCTGCGGCGCACATAGGGCAAGGCTCTACCGTAACATATAAAGTACAGTCGTTAAGATACTTGCCTCCCATAGCCTGAGTCGCGGAAGTGAGCGCTATCATCTCTGCGTGGGCCGTGGGGTCCTTAAGCCTTTCGGTCATATTATGGCCCTTCCCGATGATCCGACCGCGACAGATGATTACCGCCCCGATAGGGACCTCGTCTTCCGAAGCGGCCTCACTCGCCTGAGCGATAGCCATCTGCATATACCTCTTATCGTCTTCCATCTATTCCATCAACTTGCGATACTTGAATCGCTTCGGCTCGACATTGCCAAGTCGCTGTTTCTTATTCTCCTCGTATTCGGAGTAGCTACCTTCGAAGAAGTAGACCTGTGAGTCTCCTTCGAATGCCAATATGTGCGTGGCGATTCTGTCGAGGAACCATCTGTCGTGGCTGACCACCACTGCACATCCGGCAAATCCGTCGAGACCTTCCTCGAGGGCACGTATGGTATTTACGTCCACGTCGTTAGTAGGCTCATCGAGCAGGAGCACGTTTCCTTCGTCCTTAAGAGTGAGGGCGAGGTGCAGACGATTTCTTTCACCGCCGGAAAGTACTCCGCAGAGCTTTTCCTGGTCGGCGCCGGAGAAGTTGAATCGGCTCACCCACGAGCGGGCGTTCACATCCTTATTACCGAGCCTTATCCACTCGGAATTGTCGGCTATCGTTTCGAACACGGTCTTGTCCGGGTCTATGCTCTTATGCTGCTGATCCACATAGGCTATCTTCACCGTGTCGCCCACGTCTATGGAGCCGGCGTCGGGAGTGTCAAGTCCCATAATGAGCCTGAAGAGCGTAGTCTTACCTGCACCATTCGGGCCTATCACACCCACGATGCCTGCAGGTGGGAGCACGAAATCGAGATTCTCGAAAAGGAGCTTGTCGCCATAAGACTTGCTAACATTATGAAACTCGATGACCTTGTTACCCAAGTGCGGTCCGTTAGGGATATATATTTCCAGATTATTTTCCTTTTCCTTGACGTCGGCCGAAGCGAGCTTCTCATAAGCGCCCAAACGGGCTTTCTGCTTGGCCTGACGAGCCTTAGGGGCCATCCTAACCCATTCAAGCTCTCGTTCAAGGGTCTTTCTGCGCTTGCTTTCCTGTTTTTCTTCCATAGCCAAGCGCTTGCTCTTCTGGTCGAGCCAGCTCGAATAGTTACCCTTCCACGGAATGCCTTCGCCTCTGTCCAATTCCAAAATCCATCCTGCCACATTGTCGAGGAAGTATCTGTCGTGGGTCACGGCGATTACCGTACCCTTATACTGCTGCAAGTGTGCTTCAAGCCACTGGATACTCTCGGTATCGAGGTGGTTCGTAGGCTCGTCGAGCAAGAGCACGTCCGGTTCACGAAGAAGCAGTCGGCACAGAGCCACTCGGCGACGTTCGCCTCCCGACAAGTTTTTAATCAGCGCATCCGATGGCGGACACTGAAGGGCATCCATGGCCCTTTCGAGCTTGGATTCTATCTCCCAGCCCTGGCAATGCTCTATCTTTTCCGTCAATTCTCCCTGCCTTTCTATCAATTCTGCCATCTGTTCGTCCGAGAGCGGCTCGCAGAATTTCATACTTATCTCATTATACTCTTCGAGCATATCGACCACTTCCTGCACGCCTTCCTTAACCACTTCGATGACCGTCTTTTCAGGATCCATCTGAGGTTCCTGCTCGAGATAGCCTACTGAGTAGCCAGGAGCCCATACGACCTCTCCCTTATAGGATTTTTCCACTCCTGCTATAATCTTGAGCAAAGTGGATTTACCGGAGCCGTTAAGACCGATAATGCCGATCTTGGCCCCATAGAAAAAAGATAGATAGATGTCTTTCAGAATGACCTTATTATTATGAGGAAGCACTTTCCCCACGCCATTCATCGAAAATATTATTTTTTCGTCTGCCATTTAGTTAAACGACGCAAGATATTAATTCAAGAGGTTAGTGAGACAGCTTGCGTATTACCCGTCACACTTCTCGCCAAACTCCATAAAGATAAGGAAAAAATCTCGAGACAAAAAATCTTTTACCATACGGGTAAATAATCGCGAAAAATAAGTATTTTTGTGCGCATTATGCAAAATAGATATACCCACCTTCTTTTCGACATTGACGGTACTTTGGTCGACACGGAAAAGACCGGCGTAGAATCGCTTCGAAAGACCGTTAAAACACTGATGAACAATGAAATGACCTACGATGAGGGCTACCGATTTTTCGGCATCCCCAGTCATAGGGTACCTGGTATTTTAGGCTACGGACAGGCCGAGGAATTCATAAAGAATTGGCAGTCAAACTTTATGGAACTCAGCTACTATATGACGCTGTTTCCGGGAGTGTCGGATTTGCTCCACGAACTAAAGAAACAGGGATTCAAAATGGGTGTGGTAACCTCGCGCTCTCGCTTCGAATTGGACTTCGACAAGAACTTCACGCAGGTAAAGGACTGTTTCAACATAGAAATCACCGCCGATGTCACCACGAAGCACAAACCGGACCCAGATCCAGCATTGGCATATATGAAGATGGCCGGGGAGATGGAGGGTCGCACGATTAGCGCAGACGAGTGCCTTTTCCTCGGAGACACCATCTACGATTACCGCTGCGGACACGATGCCGGATGCGATTTCGCACTGGCGGACTGGAGAAGTCGCGGGCTGCAGGACATTCCGGCCGAGCACAGATTCACATCGGCCGACGACCTTCGAGAATTGCTTATGCCAATTCCTCCTCGAGACGCTTAAGGCGTTTCTTGATGAACCAATCGTGCGTTTTCAGCGGACGGAGTTCCTCCATAGGAGGGAACTCTATCTCTTCTGCGGGAAATTTGCGCTCGTAACCTGCCGCTTCCAGGGCAGCACAGGCATCGGAGTAACCGCGTCTGAAAAGTTCCGGGATGTTCGAAATGTCATAAACACTGCATCCGTCGGTATTCAGTTCGATATAGATATCGGCCAATTTCGAATCCGCCATAATGTTCGACATAAACATCATACTGTACGCGCGAGTGGCGGTGTAGAGAAGATTGTCCTTATAGGCCTCCGGTTCCATACGGCGAACGCTGAAAGCCATCACCTTTTTACACATATTCCTGATGGCCGGAATCGGAAGGTTCTGGAACACGCCTCCGTCGATGTAATGGACTCCGTTTATTACCATAGGCTTGAACACTATAGGAATGGAACAGGAGGCTACCAGACGGGGCGCTATCTTACCCTTAGAGAACACTTTAGGCTTTCCGTGGTCCATATCGGAAGCTACTATGTAGGTAGGTATTGGAAGGTCTTCGATATTAGTATACGGCATCTTCTCCTCGATAATCTCCAGTAGCGGAGTGGAGTCGAAAAGACCGCCCTTAGGTTTGGATGGAGTGACGATGTCCTTAAAGAAGTTCATCTTCAAGAACATATCTATCATTTCCTTAGGTTTGAAACCGGCGGAATAGAATGCGGCTACCAAAGACCCGGCGCTCGTACCCGATACCACGTCCGGCTTTATTCCGAACTCATTAAGTGCTTGGATGGCTCCGCAGTGTGCAGCACCCTTCGCGCCGCCTCCACTGAACGCTATGCCTAATTCATACTTTTTCGATGACATATCTGTTATCTTCCCGAAATATTGGGACTCCCAAATACAAAGTTAAAAAAACAATTCTGCATTTTTCTTATCTTTACGCACACTTTTAAAACCATCCGGAAATCTATGTACACAGAAGAAAGATTGAGGCAGATAGCGTCTGCCTTTCAGATTAGGGAGAGCATTGACTCCATCAAGCCGCTGGGAGAGGGCTTGATAAACGACACCTTCAAGATAGGCACGAAGGGGAAAAACTATGTACTCCAGCACATTAACACGAACATCTTTCCGGATGTGGAACTCTTGCAGCATAATATAGAGGCCGTGACCGGCCACATAAGAAAGAAACTGCTGGAAAGGGGCGAAAGCCAAATCGACAGAAAGGTTCTGGAATTCATAAAGTGCAGCGACGGCTCAGGAAAGACCTACCATAGGGACGAAGACGGACAGTGCTGGAGGGTGTCCGTATTTATCGAGGATAGCATTACGCATTCCAGCGTGACTCCGGAGTATTCTCGATGCGCCGGAAGAGCCTTCGGCGAGTTTGAAGCCATGCTGGTAGACTTGAAGGAGCCCATAGGCGAGGTAATTCCGAACTTTCACTGTATGCCGCTTCGTCTGGAGCAGCTCCGTCAGGCGGTGAAGGCCGACCCTGTAGGAAGACTAAGGGAATGTAGGGAGATGGTCGAATTGGCCGAAAAATATGCAGGCGAGATGTGCAAGGCAGAAAGGCTGCACGCGCAGGGACTGCTTCCGAAGCGCATCTGCCACTGCGACACTAAGGTAAGCAATGTGCTTTTCAACAGCGACGGGGATGTGCTCTGCGTAATCGATCTGGACACGGTGATGCCTTCGTTCGTCTTTTCAGATTTCGGAGACTTTATGCGCACTGCGGCCAATCCTGTTCCGGAGGATAGCCCTGAATACGACAAGATCGATTTCAATATGGACATTTACCGGGCCTTTACCGAAGGATACCTATCCACGGCCAAGGAGTTCCTGCTCCCCGTGGAAATCGAAAACTTACCATACGCTGCCAGGCTCTTCGCCTTTATGCAAAGCGTAAGATTCCTGTGCGACTATATAAATGGAGATGTCTACTACAAGGTCTCTTATCCTGAGCACAACTACGTTAGAGCCCGAAATCAGATGAAACTTTTCCTCAGCGCCACCGAAAAGGAAGAGGAGATGAAAAAAATTACTTACAATTTGTAAGCAGGAAACAAAAATATTACTATATTGCACTACTATTTAAAATTTAGTAGTGTATGAAAAAGTTAGTTTTTTCCGCCATCGCGGTTGTCGCAGTGTTGTCATCGGCCTGCGACAAGACTCCAAAAGCCATTTTGGAAGCATCTACAGAAAGCATTGAGGCAAGTTGGGAAGAGCAAGATCTTTCTCTGACAGTAACTTGCAATAATGCTTGGACTATCGCACCGGTTAACGAATGTAACTGGGTAAATGTTTCACCTGAAGAAGGGGAAGGTGATGCAGAATTAGTGTTCTCATTTAAGGAGAATACCGAAAAAGAAGAGCGAAATATCGAGTTTAAGCTCACCTCAGCGGGTATCGAGAAGACTATCACCGTAAAACAAAAGATTTACGAAGTCCCTGGCGAAGCTATTAATTTGTCTGAAAACGGCACGGCAAACTGCTATATTGTAAAGCCTGGAAGCACTTCCGCTTTCAATTGTAAAGTTAAAGGCAATTCAGCCGAAGAAATCGGCAAAGTCGAAGGAGTACAACTAGTATGGCAAGACGAGAAGGGACTTGTAAAAACCCTGAAATATGCGCCGGCCAGCGAGCAGATAGTAGTAGAATGTAGCGAAATCGCCGGAAACGCACTTGTAGCAGCCGTCGATGCAGAAGGCAACATACTTTGGAGCTGGCATCTGTGGATAACCGACTATGACCCTGCTGCGACTCTCTACACTACGGAGGCAAACGCATCAGGCACTCAATGGAGCTTTATGGACAGAAATTTGGGAACTACGACTATGGAAAAAGGCACATTCCGCAAGAATGCAGGCCTGATATATCAGTGGGGTCGAAAAGATCCTTTCCCTGCTGCGATCAGCTACACCGTCCAGAATGAAGATTACTCTTACCAAGTAGATGGTGAGCCTACACTATATGACATATCGAACAACGAACTTCCAAAAGTCAGCAGCAAGGCCAGCTACGAAGGCAGCATCGCACTTGGCATAGCCCATCCTGACGTATTCTATAAGGTAGGAAGCCGAAACACAGGTAATGTGGACGAATATGGCGATCCTATTTACGAGAAAGTACCTCGCACTGCCGACTGGTCAGACACATCGGACGACGATGCGTGGGGCGGAGTTTCTATGAAAAAAAGCGTATATGACCCTTGTCCTGTAGGATACAAAGTTCCTGTCTGCGATGCAGATGGCAACACCCCTTATGCTTGGATGATTTATAATGAGATGGTATGGGATAGCGAATACAAGGGTGCTACACAGAACGGACAATGGTTCCCTACCATAGGAACCCGCGTATATGCGTCCGGCGGGCTTGACTATACGGAGGCTTATCCTTACTCGGGAATGTGGATAGGAACCGCAGGAAAGGCTTCCTCAAATCTCGAGGAATACCCTACCCTGTACGGTCAATATATGTTTATAATAAACGGCAAGAGAACCTATAAAGTCAATAAGGATTGTCGCGCACAGGGCCTTAACCTACGTTGCGTAGCTGAATAGGTCGTTACATTCCTGCCTCCTCTAAGAAGGCGCGGGTGCGACGTAACGTTTTATCGGACATAATTACTGAAAACGAAGGCAAAGTTCAAGCGCAAGCGAGCCGTCCCATCGACTTCGGCGCAGCGTTTGAACTTTAGATGCCGGAGACTGTTTATTCTGACTGCGGCGCATATTGCTGACGTGTACACTTTGCTCTGTGCGCTTTTCCACTTCTTGAAACATTGCTTTTTGTTTCGCTCGCAGCAAAAGACGCCCCTCGGACGGGCCCTCCACTAAGCCGTGGATAGCATTGCCCTCAGGGCGTATTGCCGACTCGCTGACTGAATCTTAAACCCCATAACGCTGCGAGCTGTGGTCCGTGTTGTTTACTTTATAAATCTAAACGCTTTATCCAAGCACTTCTTCTTTTGTTCCAGATTTGGATGGACATACAGGTTTAGGGTAGTCCCGATGTTTGAATGTCCCAACAATACACTTACCGTCTTATAGTCACAATTGCTTTCAATACATCTGGTCGCAAAACTATGCCTTAGCCCGTGAAACTTGATTTCCGGCATCCCGAGCTTACGCATCAAAGTCTTGTAATAATTTCGATAAGTTCGTGGTTCAATTGGCTTATTTTCATTACTTAAGACATAATACGACGGATTTACGAGTCCGCACAACGGCTTTATCATTTTCATTAAGTTTCCAGTTATGGGAATGTCGCGAACCGAATTTGCGGTTTTGGGCATTCCCTCTATCAGCATAGTCCTTCTCGGCTCTTCGTCCATCACATAAACTCGTTCCAGTGTCTTTTACCTCTACCACCTTGTAGCCGTAGAAAGTACCAACCGACTGCCCTTC
>OQVT01000937.1_pt1 | contig 17768 bp, 19 predicted proteins | sample 1691561 | NCBI WGS metagenome assembly OQVT01 (sample SAMN03418260, study PRJEB22391) | human gut metagenome | biome: human-gut; feature: organic feature; material: feces | host: Homo sapiens | place: Tanzania | collected 2013-01 | reverse complement strand
ATAGTAAGTTTTCAAGTCACTATTGGACGGACTTTTCAGCATAAACCGGATTATTTACGGATACCCAGTTTAGCAATGATTGCACGATAGCGCTCGATGTCTTTAGAAGCCAGGTAGTTCAGCAGGCCACGACGTTTACCTACCAGTTTCAGCAGGCCACGACGGGAATGATGATCTTTTTTGTGCTCTTTCAGATGCTCGGTCAAATATTTGATGCGTTCGGTCAGAACTGCGATTTGTACCTCAGAAGAACCGGTGTCACCTTCATGACGTGCGTTTGCCAGAATTACTGCTTGTTTAGCTTCGCTAGTTAACATTGTTTGTTTCCTCCTAAAATTTCAAATTGCCATAAGCGTAGCAGCCGTTGGAGAATCGAACTGCCAGGCCTTGGTTCAAATACTATGATAGTATACCATATCTTGCCACTGTATAGCAAGTATTTTGTAAAGATTTTTATAAAAACAGCTTTAATTTACCGCAAAGCCGCTTCGCAGTCGTTTTTATCCTGCGCCAGCTGCTGTTTGAGCTGCTCAATGCCGGCAAATTTTACTTCGCCGCGGATGCGCTGCACAAACTGCACTGTGAGCTGCTGACCGTACAGGTCACCGGTAAAATCAAAGATATTCGTTTCCAGACGCGGTTTGGCAACATCGCCAAAGGTGGGATTGTAGCCTATATTGGCCATGCCGTGATAGCTTTTGCCATCGGCAATCACCCGCACAGCATACACTCCCCCCAGAGGAACCGCAACATGAGCATCCTCAAGCTCAATGTTGGCTGTAGGATATCCCAGCAGTCTGCCGCGCTCGTTGCCATGCGCCACAGTGCCGCTGATGCTATAGCTGCGCCCCAGCATAACAGCAGACTCTGCTACCTTGCCTGCGGCAATCAGCTGACGGATAGCGGTGCTGCTGATAACGGTTGCGCCCTCGCTTACCAGCTCGCGCACAATCAGCTCAAAGCCCATGGCCATGGCGGAAGCAGCCAGCGTATAGCGGGTTCCCTGTCCGCGGCAGCCGTAGGTGAAGTTGGCACCGACTACCAGACAGCTGTAATCAAGCTGCTGCAAGCGCTGCAAAAACTCCTGCGGCGAAAGGTCCGCCACCTGCTGATTAAAGGGAATGTCTACCAGCACATCCACGCCCAGCTGCTGCAGAAGCTCCTGCTTTTGCGCGCCTGTTATCAGCGCCGGCGGCACCATGCTAGGACGAATCCATTCAAAGGGATGGTTGCTGAAGGTAAATACCGCCAGCTGCGAATTGCATTCACGCGCCTTGTCCCTTGCGGTTTCAATTACATCAAGATGACCGCGATGCAAGCCGTCAAAGGTACCCAATGCTACCACACAGGGAGCGGAAAATTTATGCAGTTGTTCTAAAGAAGTAATAATCTCCATGCTTATTCCTCTGGCATCGGGTAATGCTCTAAGATTTTTTCTGCCTGCAGGCGCTCCTGCTCACAACGGACGATGCCTAAGAATTCATCCCCCGGCCCCAACAGGACGTATCTGCCGTCGGCAGTCTGCGCCACCGTGGTGCGCACACCGTTGGTGATGCGTGCCGCCTGACGGGCATTTACTTTGAGCTTGGGCAGCTCTGCAACGGCAGTCAGCGGCTCTGCGGCACAGGCTTCGGGATTCTCCGCTATTTCCTGCAACGTACAGGCCTTGTCAATCGTGTAGGCTCCCACCTGCGTGCGCAGCAAAAAGCTCATCGTACCGCAAGTACCCAGCGCCGTCGCCAGGTCCTCGCCCAGAACACGGATATAGGTGCCCTTGGAGCAGGCCACGCGCACGGTAAAGCTGTTTGCCGTATAATGCAGAAGCTCCAGCTTATAGACCTCGATGGGGCGTGCGGTGCGTTCCACCTCTACGCCCTGACGTGCCAGCTGATACAGCTTTTTGCCATTGATTTTGATTGCCGAATACATGGGAGGCAGCTGCATTTGCTTGCCGGTAAATTGCGCCAGCACCGCTTCCAGCTCTTGTTTGCCGAATGCGGGAACAGGCATCGTTTTGACAACCTCACCGCTGTCATCGCCGGTAACTGTCTGCGCTCCCAGCGTAAATTCGGCAATATATTCCTTGCGGCCTTCTACAGCAAATTCCAACAGACGGGTTGCACTGCCCGCAAAAACAGGAAGAACTCCTGCCGCGTCAGGGTCAAGAGTTCCCCCATGTCCGATTTTCTTTGTGTTAAGCACGCGCCGCAAAAAGCCGATAACATCATGCGATGTCATCTGTGGTGGTTTTAATACATTAAAAATTGCGTCCATATTAAACCAATTTGCCCAATGCCTCCAGCAGCTGAGTGCGAGCCTCCTCTACCGGTGCATAAATCGTACAGCCTGCTGCCCGCAAATGACCGCCGCCGCCGAAGGCTACAGCCACAGCGGATACGTCAACGCTCTTGGAGCGCATGCTCACGCGCGTTACCGCCGGCTCAACGGCCTTGAACATAATAGCTACGTCAACGCCCTCAATATAGCGCGGGTAGGACACAAAGCTGTCGGTCTGGACTTCCTTGTCATATAAATCGTTGGTGATTGTGAGATAAGCAATTTTGCCATCATAAGCGAAGGTCAGCGAAGGCAGTACCTTGGCCAGCATCTCTACCGTATCACGGGAGCGCACGTCCAGTGCATCGCTGATTTCGTTAGGCTGCACGCCGTATTCCAGCAGCTTGGCAGCGTTACGCATAGTTTTCGGCGTAGTGTTGGCATAGCGGAAGGAGCCGCAGTCTGTGCTGATAGCTGTGTAAAAACAGGTAGCAATTTCCTTATCTAAGGGCCATTGCATAGCCATGAACAGATCACACATTACCTCGCCCACGGCTGCTGCCTTAGCATCCAAGTAGAGATATTCGGCAAAGCGTTCGTTGGAAATATGGTGGTCGATGTTCAGCAGTGCTTTTGCTTCTACAACCTCGGACACCAGACCTACACGGTCAAAGGAGCTGGCATCAATAACTACCAGCAAATCCGTCTGCAGCTTGCTGCCCTCTACCGGGCGTTCACACAATTCAATACCAGGAATAAAGCCGAAGCTTTTGTTGATAACGTCATCACAGAAAACAGTAACCTGCTTGCCCTGTGCCAGCAAAAAGCGTGCCAGTCCCAAAGTGGAGCCCAGGGTATCGCCATCCGGGCTTACATGGGTACACAGCACAATTTTTTCTGCCGCCAGCAGCATAGCGCCTGTTTCCTGCAGACTAAGCTCCTTACTCATGCTCTGCTTCCTCGGCTGCAGGCTTTTCTTCCTGCTTAATCTTATCTAAGATGCTCTGAATATGCGCACTGTATTCTGCGGAGGTATCCTTCTGCAGAATCAGGGTCGGTGCAAAGCGCAGGCGGATGCGTTTGGCGATTTCCGTACGCATGAAGCCTAATGCCTTGTTCAGAGCCTTCCAGGTTTCATCCTGTTTATCCTTGGGACCATACATGCTGATGAAAATCTTTGCATAGCTCATATCATCTGTCAGCTCCACGCCGGTTACGGTAACAAACTGAATGCGCGGATCCTTAACATCATGCAGCAGCATTTTGCTGATTTCGTGCTTGATGGCCTCCTGTACTTTTTCTACTCTAAGTCTTGCCATTTTCTTTTCCTCTATATATAGATACAGACTGACGTACAGGCAGCAACTGCGGGGAATGTGGCGTATACGGCCGGCATTCCTGCGCAATGTGCCTTATGCGGCAGACTATTCTACTGCGATTTCTTCCATGTCGTATACTTCAAAGATATCGCCCTCTTTAAGGTCGCTGAATTTCTCTAAAGTAATACCACATTCAAAGCCTTGGGCAACTTCCTTCACATCGTCCTTGAAGCGGCGCAGAGATTCGATAACGCCCTCGTGAACAACGATACCGTCACGGACAACACGAACCTTGGAGCTGTTGGTAACCTTGCCTTCAACTACATAGCAGCCGGCAATCTTCAGCTTGGAAATAGTAATCATCTGACGGATTTCTACGCGGCCTTGGATAACCTCTTTGAATTTAGGAGCAAGCATACCTTTGATAGCAGCCTCAACGTCGTTGATTGCGTCGTAAATAACGCGGTAGGTGCGTACGTCAACCTTCTCGGTTTCGGCAGCCTTGCGCGCGTTAGCGTCAGGACGAACGTTAAAGCCGATAATCAGAGCGTTGGCAGCGGATGCCAGCATTACGTCGGACTCGGTGATAGCGCCTACGCCTGCATGGACAACGGCAACCTTAACCTCATCGTTTTTGATTTTCTCCAGGGATGCCTTCAATGCTTCGATGGTACCCTGAACGTCAGCCTTAACAACGATGTTCAGCTCTTTGATTTCGCCTTCTTTAATGCGTTGGAACAGGTCATCCAGAGAAACCTTGGAGTTCAGCTTGATTTCCTCTTCCTTCTTCTTAGCGATACGTTTTTCAGCAACGCCACGGGCAGTCTTCTCGTCGGTGCTGTCCAGGATATCGCCGGCAGCCGGTACATCGTTCAATCCCAGCACCTCTACAGGGGTAGAAGGCAGAGCCTTCTTAACCTTTTCGCCGCGGTCATTGATCATTGCACGAACCTTACCATAGGAGGTGCCGGCAATAATGGTATCACCGATATGCAGTGTACCGCGTTGTACCAGGACAGTAGCAACCGGGCCACGGCCTTTGTCCAGCTGTGCCTCGATAATAGTGCCGTGAGCAGGAAGATTCGGGTTAGCCTTCAGCTCCTGCATTTCAGCAACCAGCAGAATCATTTCCAGCAGGTCGCTGATGCCGGTCTTCTGATGTGCGGAAACCGGTACCATAATGGTGTCGCCGCCCCAGTCCTCAGGAATGAGCTCGTGCTCAGCCAGCTGTTGTTTAACGTGATCCGGATTTGCGCCCGGACGGTCGATTTTATTGATAGCTACAATGATAGGTACCTTTGCAGCCTTAGCATGGTTGATAGCCTCGATGGTCTGCGGCATTACACCGTCATCTGCTGCTACAACCAGAATTGCAACGTCGGTTACCTGTGCGCCGCGGGCACGCATAGCTGTGAAAGCCTCATGGCCCGGGGTATCCAGGAATACAATCTGCTTGCCCTGGTAGTTTACCTTATAAGCACCAATGTGCTGGGTAATACCGCCGGCCTCGCGGGAAGTAACGTTGGTTTTGCGGATAGCGTCCAGCAAGGAGGTTTTACCATGGTCAACGTGACCCATAACGGTAATAACCGGCGGACGCGGAACGCGTTTTTCAGGCGGATCGTCAACCTCAGGAATCTCAGTCGGATCCTCCTCAGGTGCTCTTTGACCAACCTCTACACCAAAGTTGTCGCCAATAAGCTGTGCAGTATCAAAATCGATATCCTGGTTGATAGTAACCATTACGCCCAGCATAAACAGAGCCTTGATTACTTCATTAACCTCACGCTTAATGAGCTTGGAAAATTCCTGTACATTGATGGATTCGCCGATTTCAACGTAGGTCGGACGAACGATTTCTACCGGAGCCTGTTGTTGCTTCGGTGCGGGCTTCTTGCCGCCGCGGTTTACCGGCATCTGATGGCCGGCGCTGCGGTTCGGACGGCTTTCGCGAGTAGCGTAGCTGCCCTTAATCTGCGGCTTGTTGTTATCCTTACGGCTCTTGCCTGCATTGCGACCGCCCTGACGGTTATCGCGAGCGCCTTCGCTGCGGCCGCCATTGCGGCCTTCGCTACGACCACCGCTAACCTGTGCACGGCTTTCGCCGTGTACGCTTTGGCCGGGTTGCTGGCTCTTGGGGCCTACAAAGATACCGCCCTGGCGTTGTTGGCCATTACGGCCACCTTGACGGTTGCCCTGCTGGCCGCCACGATTTTGCGGACGACCTTCATTACGGCCACCTTGATAGTTACCCTGGCCGCCTTGACGGTTGCCCTGCTGACCATTGCGATTTTGCGGACGGCCTTCGTTGCGGCCACCCTGACGATTTTCGTTACGCCCTTGTTGAGCGTTGTTGTTGCGTTGATTTTGTTGCTGATTTTGTTGCATATTCCTCTGTCCGTTATTCCTATTCATATTGTTATCGTTTCTTTTAGCTGTAGCCTGCGGATGCGCAGGAGCAGCCGGTTTGCTGACATCACGTTTTTCCGTCTTCGCCGGTTTGGGCGGTTCTGGTTTTTTATCGTAAGCTTTACGGATAACAGACATAGCCTTGTCATCAGCTGCACTAAAATTAGTTTTTTCGATATTATTTTTCTTCAAAAGGTCAATGACCTCATTTACCGGTTTGCCATAATCCTTGGCAACCTCATATATTCTTTTATTACCCATTCATCCACCTCCAGACCAGATAATAAGAAGCAGACTCATCTGCGGAGCTCGCGCAAGCTGCGCAGACAACTGTGATTTAACTTTATTATTTTTTCAGCAGCATATTGGCAAAGTTCGCGTCGGTAATAGCAACAGCTATTCTCGGTCCTTTGCCGATTGCATAGCCCAGCTCATTGCGCGTCAACAGCTCAATGACCTGCACGCCTGCCATCTCTGCCAGGAAATAAATTTCCTTTTTTGAATTAAGGGCAGCATCTTGTGCCAAAACAAGTACCTTGACCTTGCCGCTTTTTAAGGCAGCACGCACAGCTACATCGCCGGAAGCGGTTTTGCCGGCTTTTTGCGCCAACCCTAAAGCAAAAGCAACATTATTGCCTGCCATGTTCGAAATCCTCCAGCAGCTGCTTGAGTACATCCTCACCGATAGGCTTCTCCAAAGCGCGCTCCAGACGTTTCTCCTTTACGGCCTTGGTAATGCATTCCTTATCGGGGCAGACATATGCGCCGCGTCCGTTCTTCTTGCCTGTAAGGTCAAGGCTGACCTCGCCCTCAGGCGAACGTACAACGCGCAGCAGAGCCTTTTTATCCTTCATTTCATTGCAGCCTAAGCATTTACGCTGCGGAACTTTTTTAACCTTCATCATGCTTCTTCCACGGGAGCCGACTCAGTAGCAGCCTCTTCGGCAGCCTGAGTTTCGCTCTTAATATCAATCTTCCAGCCGGTCAGCTTAGCAGCCAGGCGGGCATTTTGGCCTTCCTTGCCGATAGCCAGGGACAGCTGGTAATCCGGTACGACAACGCGGCAGATTTTGTCTGCTTCGTTAACGGTTGTCTTAACAACCTTTGCCGGGCTCAGAGCATTAGCAACGTATTGTGCCGGATCTTCACTATATTTTACAATATCAATTTTCTCGCCGCGCAGCTCGTTAACAATAGTCTGCACGCGCATGCCCTTATGGCCTACGCAGGCACCTACCGGATCAACATTGCTGTCATCGGTATATACGGAAATCTTGGAGCGCATACCGGGCTCGCGGGCAACGGATTTGATTTCAACAACACCGTCATGGATTTCCGGAACCTCCAGCTCAAACAGGCGCTTCAGCAGGCCGGGATGAGTGCGGGAAACCATAATCTGCGGTCCCTTGTTGGTGCGCTTAACCTCAACAATATAGGTTTTCATACGCTCATGGTATTGATAGATTTCACCGGGAATCTGCTCGTTCGGAGTCAGCACGGCTTCAACCTTGCCCAAATCGATATAAACATTTTGGTTTTCCATGCGCTCGATAATACCGGTAACGATATCGTTGGCACGGCTTTGGAAGCGTTCATATACCTGTCCGCGCTCTGCCTCACGGATACGCTGTACAACAAACTGCTTAGCGTTTTGGGCAGCAATACGGCCGAAGTTTTTCGGAGTAACCTCAACCTCTACGATATCGCCTGCAAGATACTGCGGGTTGATTGCCTGAGCATCCTCCAGAGTCATTTCATTAATGCCGTCAGCCTCGCCTTCAACTACAGTGCGCTGAGCATATACATGGATTTCACCGGTTTCTTTATTCATTTCAACACGGACATTCTGGTTTGTGCCGGTGTTCTTCTTGTAAGCAGCAACCAAAGCGTCATCAACAGCCTGGAACAAAAGCTCGGGGTCAATACCCTTTTCCTTTCCTAATTCCTGGATTGCTGAGATAAAATCTGCGTTCACTTAATAAGCCTCCTATTTCTTAAATTAAAAGTCTATATGCGGTCTGATATTCGCAATCAGCCTACGTTCAATGCGGTCAGGATTTTTGAATTCCTTACCTTTAATAATCTTTTTAACCTGTACAGCTTCGTCATCATGTGCTACCAGAATGCCGGTCAGATTTTTCATTCCCTCCCACGGAGTATAGAACATAATGTCAACCTTGGTGCCGTAGGCAGCTTCAAAGTCCTTGTCCTTCTTCAGCGGACGGTCAATGCCCGGAGAAGAAACCTCCAGAAAATACTTGTCGGGAATAGGATCCTCTGCATCCAGAATCTCCGTCAGCTTTTCGCTCACCATCTGGCAGTCATCAATTTCAACTCCACCAGGCTTATCGAGAAAAATCCGTAGGTACCAGTCCTTTTCACGCACATATTCTACATCAACCAGAGTAAGTCCGGTATCCTGCAGAAGGGGTTCTACCATTGCGGTAATCAGTGCTTCAACTTCTTTTGCCTGCATCATTTTCACCTCCATATTAAGTTTTTCTTTCTGCATTAACCTTGCGGTTAACAGCTGCCTCCGCCGCCAGCGCGTCAGAAACATCATAATAAGCGGAAAGAGCGGGCTTTAAACCCACTCTTTCACAAGTCATACTTATTTTGGCTATCCTTATTATAGCATCTGTTGACAAGTCTTGCAAGTAGCTTACGCTATATCTAGTTATTATATGTTAAATTTTATACAGAAAAATGCTAAATCTGCCACGTAAAATGTATACACTATGCTTTCCCTTGTCAGTGGCAAAAATATCTGCTACAGTAATATAGTAAACAGATAGAGATTGTGGAAAAAGTGTCAGTTTGGACAAGGGCGCTTTATCGACAAGCTTTTTATGAAAGGTGGTATTTTTATGTCCTATAATTTTGATGCTGCTGTTTCTCCCTTTATTAAAGCACTGCCTCCCTCAGGTCTGGCAAAGTTTCTTGATATTATGGCCGCTAACCCCAACATCGTACCTCTCAGCGTCGGCGAACCTGATTTTGATATCCCGCAGGCTGTCAAGGATGCTGAAATCAACAGCATCTGCGAAGGCAAAAGCTGCTACACTCCCACGCTCGGCCTTTTGGAGCTGCGCGAGGCAATTGCGGATGATATCCATAAAAACTACGGCGTTAAATACGACCCGAAAACCGAAATCATGGTAACCGTCGGTGTCAGCGAAGCACTGTACACCACTATTACTACCATTATGCATCCCGGTGACGAAATTATTCTGCCCGAGCCCTGCTACGTTGCCAACAAAGCCTGCGTTATTCTGGCAGGTGGCAAGCCTGTTTCTGTAGAAACATATCAGGAAAACGGCTTTGTGCCTACTATCGAAGATTTGGAAAAGGCTGTTACGCCCAAGACTAAGGCTATTATGCTTGGCTACCCCAATAACCCGACCGGAGCTATTATGAGCAAGGAACAGATTAAGGCTATCGGTGACTGGGCTGTGAAGCATGACCTGATTGTCATCAGCGACGAGCTTTATGCTCATCTTACCTATGGTGGCAAAACGCACACCATGTTCACCTCCTTCCCGGAATTCCGCGACCGCACCATTATCTTCAACGGCTTCTCCAAGGCCTACGCTATGACAGGCCTGCGTCTTGGCTATATCATGGCACCGGCGGCAATCATCAACGCTATGAACATCCTGCATCAGTACGTTGTGCTCTGCCCCAATGTTACGGCACAATACGGTGCGATTGCGGCACTGAAATACTGCCGTCAGGACGTTGACAATATGGTTGCCGAATACAGCCGCCGCCGTCAGATTATGATTGACGGCTTCCACAAGATGGGCCTGCCGCTGTATGAGCCCGAAGGCGCCTTCTATGTGTTCCCCTGCATCAAGGAAACCGGCCTTTCCAGCATGGAATTTGTTGAAAAGCTGCTGGAGGAGCAGGAGGTTCTCGTAATCCCCGGCAACATCTTCGGTGCCGGCGGCGAAGGCTATATCCGCTGCTCCTATGCTTACAGCGAAGAAATTTTGCATAAGGCGCTGGAGCGCATCGCCATCTTCGTAACGAAATACAGAAATCTGAACAAGGCGAAATAACTGTTATGCTGACTCCTTATTGGACAAGCTGATTTGCTGAGGAGTATAATATAAACAGCTAATAAAATATTAGTCGACGATTTTGGTATTTATCTAATCCCTTCCACTTCGTCTCACTCCTTCCGTGAGACACAAGGCAGAAAAAACACGGTGCATAATGCCCGTGTTTTTTTCTTTTGCATCGATATAATCATCTTCTTAACCTCGATATTTCTCCCGAAAAGTTAAAGCTGCCAGCCCCGGCCCGAGCCGGAGACGGCAGCTTTTTGCATAAAAGCATCTGCGTATAATTTTTATCTTAAGTTAAAGCTTACTGCGCGCGTAACGCGACAGCGTGCGTTCTGACCGTACTTATCTTTGGCAGGACTGAAACGCCATTTGTTGACCGCCGTCACAACGCTGTTATCCATAGCGCTGTTGCCGGAAGAACCGACTACCGTTACATCCTCTACACTACCGTCAGCACCTACCAGAATGCGTACAGTTACCACACCGGTAGCACCGCTGTTGCGTGCGGACGCAGGATATACAGGCGCAATCTCACGCAGCAGACGTGGCGGCTTGACCGGCACACCGCGGCCCTCGCCACTGCCACTACCGTTACCATTGCCGCTGCCATTGCCACTGCCCGTTCCGCTGCCCATACCTGTGCCTGTACCATTACCGGCAGGAGCCTTCGGCCCGGGGGCTGCAGTTGCTTTTTTCTTAACAATCTTCTTCTGTGGCTTAGGCTTCAGCTTTTGGTCAATAATATCCTCCAGGCTTTGGATGATAGGCTCTTCCTGCTGCTCCTCTTGTTCGATTTCTTCCTCCTGAGCTTCAGCACCGCCACCGCCGCCTTCCAATGAAACCTCCAGAATTTCCGGAGGCGTATGCACAAAGCGGTAGCCGAAAAAGCCAAGGCCGGCGGCAAGAACAAGATGCACTGCCAGGGCTACAGCAAAACCCTTGCCAAATCGCTTCTGTTCATCCTTCATTTGCTCTCACCTGTATCCGTAGCCAGACCAAAGCGTGTGACACCTGCTCCCTTCATTTTATCCATCAGCTGGATAATAGTTTTATAGGGCGCTTCGTCCTCTGCTCTGATAATAACCGAGAAGGAGGAATCATGCTTGCTTTCAATCGCAGCATTCTGAACCAGCATATCCATCTCGATTTTATTTTCATCAAGATAAAGGCTGCCGTCCTTTTTGATTGTTACATTAAAGTTGCTCTTGCTGACATTCTCCGAATGCCGTGCAACCGGCAGGCGGATAGGAATTGTCTTGACCTCGCTCATATACATAGTGCTGACAATGAAAAATACCAGCAGCAGGAAAATCATGTCAATCATCGGACTGAGCATTATCGACGGTGGGGTAAGCTCTCTTTTACGACGTCTGCGCATTTTTCAACACCGCCCCTCATTTGCTCTGCTCGTTAGCTTTGAAAATATCAACCAGCGTATCCGCTACTTCGTTGATATTCAGAGTTTCGGTTTTGATTTTACTTGTAAGATAAGCATGGATACACATACCCATAATAGCAATGCACAGGCCGAAAACGGTAGTAATCAGCGCTTCGCCGATACCTGCGGTAACAGCCATCGGGTTCTGAGTTCTTTCGTTCAAAGCATTAAAAGAAGAAATCATACCGGTAATTGTACCGAGCAGACCAAGCATCGGCGAAAGACCTATAACAACGCTCAGATAGTTGATATTTTTCTCCAGGCTGTCGATGATGCGGTCAGCCTTAGTATAGACAATAGTTTCCAGACGCTGGCCGAGGTCACCCTTAATATCCAGAATCTCCTTAGCCATGGCAGCAGCCTCGCCTTTGCTCTGCTCTGCCAGCTCACTGGCGCCCACTATATTGAAATCGTTCATCATGCGGCAAAAGCTGCTCGCGAACTTTTCTCCGGAAATAGCCTTCTTATAGAAAAGATATCGTTCCACACCAATAGCAATAGCGGCAAAGGAACACATCAACAACGGCCACATACAGGGACCACCCTTAACAAAATAATCAACAGCTCCGGCAAAAATACTCATACTTAAACCTTCTTTCAAAAATAACGCTGCAATTTTTTATTTTGCGGCAAATCGCAAGCTCATTATCCGCCTATACACAGCAGAAGAAAGCCGCAAGGCTTCCACATCTGATACTTGTTGCTATTTACTAGATATTTATATTATAGCCTCTTTACTAATCTGCGTCAAGAAAACACAAACTATATAAACAAAGGCAGTACAGGGAAAATTCCCCGTACTGCCCAAAGATTTATGTTATTTGAAATACTTGGCGAAGGCCTGCGCCGCCGCCGACTGCACCTCTGCATTAAAGGCTGTATACCGCTTGAGCAGCAGGCGTCCCTCCGGCGTCAGCACACTGCCGCCGCCGCTTTTGCCGCCTGCCGTGCTGCTCACCAGCGCAAAGCCCAGGTCTGCCTCCGCGCGCCGCAGAATCTTCCACGCCTTGCTGGCCGACATACCCATAGCCTTGTAGGCAGCACTCAGCGAACCGGTGGCCTCAATGCGCTGCAAAAGCTCCGCCACGCCCTTGCCGAAATCAATGCTTTCGTTATACACGCGCACCTTCACATGATAATGCTGTGGCTCTGCATAGGTCATTTTACCACCCCTTGCCAAAACCGCAGGCAGGATAGGTGCACACAGCGCAGTTCAGGCACAAACCGCCTTCGCCCAAGGCTGCCAGCTCGTCGGCCGTAACGAGGTCACAGGCCAGCACACGCGGCAGCACCAGATCAAAAACAGTGCGCTTAGCGTACATTACACAGCCCGGCAAGCCCATAACAGGCACCTGCTTTTCACCGTAGTAGGACAGCAAAAACATTGCGCCCGGAAGCACCGGGGCGCCATAGGAAACAATGCGTGCGCCGGTATTCTTGATTGCGAGCGGTGTGCGGTCATCCGGGTCAACGCTCATGCCGCCGGTGCAAAGCACCATTTCTGCGCCCTTTTCCTCAATTGCAGTTTTAATTGCAGCGGTAATCTGCTCCGGTTTGTCATCCAGCACCTGCTTATAAACTACCTCCACGTTGAACTCTGCCAGCTTTTCCTCCAGCACGGGCGTGAAGGTATCCTTAATGCGTCCGTGGAAGACCTCGCTGCCGGTCGCCAGTACGGCAGCCTTTTTGATTTTATACGGCAAAAGCTGCAGCAGCGGTTCATCACCGCACAGCTCACGCACACGCTGCATCTTTTCCTTTTCGATAACCAGCGGGATAATGCGCGTACCGCAGAGCTTATCGCCCTTCTTCACCGGCGTATTGCCGTGACGCGTCGCAATCATCATCTGTCCGAAGCTGTTCACCAGGCGCAGACGCGCGCCGTCTACCTTAAACAGACCGTCGGCAGCGGCGGCCAGCTCAATCTTGCCCTCTTTCACAGGCGATTCATCCATCATACTATTTTTGCAGATGTCGCACAAAATGCGTGCGGCATCATTTTCATGCAGCATGCTTTCATCAGCTTCCCACACATATAAATGCTCCTTGCCGATGGAAAGCAGCACCGGAATATCCTCCGGCTGCACTACATGTCCCTTGCGGAACACGGCATCCTTAGTAACGCCCTTGATAATCTGTGTCAGGTCATGACAGAGAACACTGCCGACCGCATCTTCAGTACGAATTAATTTCATGTTTATCTACCTCTTATTTAGCCTGCGCAAAGCCGTAGGCAGCAAAAATCTTCATAGCTTCTTCGGTCTGCAGGAAGGCAGCAAAATCCTTGGCAGCCTCAGCCTGCGGAGCCTTCGCCAGCACGCCGATAGGATAAATTACCGGCTTCTTTAAGGAGCCTGCCGGAGCCTCGGCCACAACAGTTACCTTATCCTTCAGGAGCGCTGCATCGGTAGCGTAAACAAGGCCTGCATCGGCACTGCCTTCGGCAACCCAGTTCAAAACCTGCGTTACGTTAGTGCCAAGGCTAACCTTAGATTGAATACCGTCCCATTGGCCCAGCTTGGTCAGCGCTTCCTTGGCATATTGGCCTGCAGGAACGCTGGCAGGATCGCCGATAGCAGGATGCTTAGCCTTGCCGAAATCATTGAAGCCTTTGATTTCGCTGCCGCTTTTAGGCACAATCAGCACCAGCTTGTTTTCCAGCAGCGGCTTTACCGTGCTTTTATCCATATAGCCCTTGTCGCTCAGCGTGTTCATCTGCTTGTTAGCCGCAGAAATAAACACGTCAGCTGCCAGACCGCTTTCAATCTGTGCCTGCAGCTTGCCGCTGGCATCATATACGCCCTCAATTTTGATTTCCGGATGCTTTTGCTGATACAACGGAATGAGCTTTTGCGTAAACACCTTTTCCATGCTGGCAGCAGCTGCCAAACGCAGTGTTTTGCCTGCCTGCGGCGCAGCAGCCTGCTTCTCACCGCCGCCGCAGCCTGCAGCCATAACAGCTAACATCAAAGAAAATACTAAGCATAAGAGTTTTTTCATTTTACTCCCCCTGTTGTTGTTTAGTTTTATATAAGTAAACATTAAGACCGATAACTACCAAAAGGCAGATGCCCACAATTACAGCCACATACCAGCCTGCGGCATCCCAATCGCCTGCCGCTACGGCAGAATAAACTGCCAGCGGCAGTGTGCGTGTGCGTCCTGCGATATTACCGGCAATCATCGCCGTAGCGCCGAATTCACCCAGACCGCGGGCGAAGGCCAGCAGGCCGCCTGCGATAATGCCGGGCAGTGCATTAGGCAGATGAATGCGCCAGAAAATGCGCCATTCCGTCATGCCCAGCGAACGCGCCGCCTCCAGCATGCCCTTGTCAACCTGCGACAAGGCTCCGCGCGCACTGCGGTACATGAGCGGCAGCGAAATTACTGCTGCTGCCAGCACGGTTGCCAGCCAGCTGAAGGCTATTTTTATACCCGTCAGCTGATAAATAAGCTGGCCCAAAAAGCGGTTGTTGCCAAAGAAATATAAGAGAAAGAAGCCTGCTACCGTCGGTGGCAGCACCATCGGCAGTGTTATTACAGCGTCGGCAAAAATCTTCAGGCTTTGGCTCTGCAGCCGTTCCACCCACCAGGCAATAATTACGCCGATAAAGAAAACTATAACGATTGTTGCTGCCGCAGTGTGCAGCGAAATCCACAGCGGTGACCAGTCAATTGCGCTCATTTTCTCGCACAGTCATGGGCGCTGCCCTTCAGGATACGCAGTCCATGCTCCAGCTGCGGCAAAACAATCGCCAGCGCTTCCTCCACCGCCTTGGTACTGCCGGGAAGATTCACAATCAGCGTCTGTCCGCGCACTACGCTCACGCCGCGGCTCAGCATTGCCCGCCGCGTAATCTTCAGCGATTCCGCACGGATGGCCTCCGCAATACCGGGCACATTGCGTGTAGCCACCGCCATAGTTGCCTCCGGTGTGACATCGCGCAGCGAAAGGCCTGTACCGCCTGTGGTGATAATCAGATCCACCTGTCTGCTGTCCGCCAGACGCATCAGCTCACGTTCGATTTTCTTCTGCGCATCGGGAAGCAAAACCTGCTCCACAATTTCGTAGCCTGCCTCCGCCAAAAGCTGTGCTGCCCGCGGGCCGCTGGTATCGACACGCTCACCCGCTGCCCCCTTATCCGAAAGCGTCATTACCGCCGCACGCAAGGGAGCGTCGGCTGCAGGCAGCGTCACCTCCAGCTCCATGCCGCTGCGCAGAACGCCACCATGCTCTACCGTGGCAAAAACACCTTCACGCGGCATAATGCAGTCACCCACACGCGCAAAAATCGTGCAATGGCTGTGGCATTCCTTGCCAATCTGCGTCAGCTTCATCACTACTTCACCGCTGCGCATGATGCTGCCTACCGGCAGCTTTTTGAAGTCGATACCGCTTACCAGAATGTTTTCACCGAAAGCACCGATAGCAGCGTCACCGCCGCGTGCATTGAATTCATCCACCTTTTCCGCACTCAGCAAACTCACCTGACGGTGCCATTTGCCGGCGTGGGCATCACCCTCAATGCCGAAATTTTCTTTAAGAACAATCTCATTAACAGGATGCTTTTCCGTACCCTTCTTTTCGCTGATACAAACAGCCTTGATTATGCCTCTGATGCTTGCTTCCATACAAAATCACCACTCTTTCCGCCTGCTTTGCTCAGCAGATGCACATCTGTAATCACCATCGCCTTATCCACGGCCTTGCACATATCGTAAATCGTCAACAAGGCAATCTGCACGCCTGTCAGCGCCTCCATCTCCACGCCTGTCTTGCCCGTAGTTTTTACCAGGCACTGCGCCTGCACAGCGTAGCTGTCGTTTTCCGCCAGCAGCTCAAAATCCACCGTACACTTCGTCAGCTGCAGCAGATGGCACAGCGGAATCAGCTCGCTGGTGCGCTTGGCCGCCATAATTCCGGCAACACGCGCTACGCCCAGCACATCACCCTTGGCCATACTGCCGGCAGCAATTTTTTCATATATTTCCCTGCTTACGCAGATTTTTCCCTGCGCCACGGCAACTCTTGCGGTGTCAGCCTTATCGCTGACATCCACCATCAGAGCATTGCCCATAGCGTCAAAATGTGTAAATTCACTCATTGTCTGCTCCTTCAAAGCCTGTATTTATCCGCCAATCTGGCTCATATTAAAGTGCGCTGCTTTTACATCAAAGCTATGTCCCGCAGGCTTGGCGTAAATAATATCCTGCATCGCCTTAACTAGATCCGCATCACTTACGCCATCACGCAGCAAGTGCTTGAGGTTCATGCCCTCGTCACTGTAAAGACAGGGCTTCAGCATGCCTACGGATGTAAGACGCACTCTGTTGCAGACAGCGCAGAATTTATTATGCAGCGGTTCGATAAAGCCCACCGGCATTTTATAGCCGCCGATGCGCCAATAGCTTGCTGGACCGTTGCCGTAGCGCTGCGCGTCACGCTGCAGCTGTAAGCCTGCCTGTTCCAACAAACTGCGGATTTCGCTGCCGCTCAATCCTTTTAGATCAGTGTTGCATTCCAACGGCATCAGCTCGATAAAGCGCAGCGGTGCATTATACCTGTGTGCCAGCTTCAACAGCTGCATGATATCTGACAAACCGGCTTCCGCCAAGGGAACACAGTTCAGCTTGAACGGTATCCCTGCAATCTGCAGCTCCTGTAGTGATTGCAGCACGCTGTCCAGGCTGCCGCCGGTCAGCTCTGTATAATACGCCGCATCCAGCGTATCCAGGCTAACGTTGATGCTGTCCACACCTGCTTCAATAAGCGCAGGCAGCTGCTGCGCCAGCAGTGTTCCGTTAGTCGTCAGCGTCACCTGCTCTACACCGTCCAGCTGCTTCAGGCTGGCGATAAAATCACTGGAGCCCTTGCGCAGCAAAGGCTCGCCGCCGGTGATTTTGAATTTGCGGATGCCAAGCTGCAGCGCAGCGCGGCAAATACGCAAAAGCTCCTCGTAGCGCAAAATTTCATTATGCGGCACATGTTCGCTCACCTCCGGCCGGCAATAGCGGCAATGCAGGTTGCAGCGGTCTGTAAGGGAAATGCGCAGATAATCTATTTTGCGGTTGTATTGGTCATACATGATTGTAGTCCTTCCATCGTGTCATTCTCACCCGAGAATAACGCTTGCCAAAACAAATGTGGTCTTGCAACCACATTTGTTTTCAGCCTATTAAAATCTTATTCTTCGTCAACGCCCATAGCAATTTTTTCCGGTGTAATCGGTAAAGTCATAAAGCGTTTGCCGGTTG
>OQVT01000936.1_pt1 | contig 17772 bp, 16 predicted proteins | sample 1691561 | NCBI WGS metagenome assembly OQVT01 (sample SAMN03418260, study PRJEB22391) | human gut metagenome | biome: human-gut; feature: organic feature; material: feces | host: Homo sapiens | place: Tanzania | collected 2013-01 | reverse complement strand
TGATCCCCACAAAATGCAGGATGCCTTAAAAGAGGCAAAGGTAAAGGGCAGGATCGAGCTTATCAAGGTATCGGATCAGTTTACGCTGATGATCGATTATGCACACAATGCCATGGCTTTGGAAAGCTTACTTACCACATTAAAAGAATATCAGCCAAAGCGTCTGGTATGTCTGTTTGGCTGCGGAGGCAACCGTTCCAAGCTGCGCCGCTATGAAATGGGTGAGGTAAGCGGCAGACTGGCAGATCTGACGGTTATCACCGGCATGGCGAAAACGAACGGAAAGTACGTGGAAATCTGCGACCGGAAAGAAGCCATTGCCTATGCGATTCATCATGGGCAGCCGGGAGACATCATCGTGCTTGCCGGCAAGGGACATGAGGATTATCAGGAAATTGAAGGAAAGAAATATCCGATGGATGAGCGTGATATTATCGCGGATGTTTTGGCGGGCAGGCAGCAGGCACCGGCTGCTGTAGAAATACACCCTTGATCCGGTTAAAGGAAAGATATGAGTTATAAGTTTGCAAATATATGTGTGGATATTTCACACGAAAAGGTCGACAGACCGTTTCAATATAAAATACCGCCTCATTTGCAGGATGCCCTAAAGCCGGGCATGCAGGTGATGATCCCATTTGGAAAGGGCAACAAAACAATCCGTGGTTTTATATTGGAGCTGACCGATTTATCGGAATATCCGGAGGAGCGGTGCAAGGAGATCATAGATGTGGCAGGCACCGGCATTCCGGCCGAGGGGCGTATGATAGAGCTGGCGGCGTGGATGAAAAAAAATTACGGATCCACATTGATCTCATCCTTAAAGACCGTTTTACCGGTAAAGGATAAGGTCAGACAGATTGAGCAAAAAGACATTCTTTTGGCAGCAACCGCTGATGAATATCAGGAAGCGCTGCGTACAGCCAGAGAAAAGCATCATGTGGCAAAGGTGCGGCTGTTGGAAGCCTTTGCGGATGCTGACTGTCTGGGCTACGAATTTGTGACCGGAAAGCTGAATGTGTCGGCACAGACCATCAAAGCACTGGAAAAACAAAATGTGATCCGGATTGAGAAACGGACAGAATACCGCAACCCGATCAAGATCAAAGCGGACAGATTGCAAAAAGCAGTTTTAAACCCAGAGCAGCAGAAGATAGCAGATGCTTTTTCAAAGGATTACAACGAGGGTATCCGCAAGGTCTATCTGTTAAGAGGTGTGACCGGAAGCGGAAAGACCGAGGTCTATATGGAAATGATCGATACTGTTTTGTCAAAAGGCAGACAGGTCATTGTCCTGATCCCGGAGATCGCACTTACCTATCAGACCGTATTGCGGTTTTACAAACGGTTTGGAGACAGTGTTTCAGTTATACATTCCAAGCTTTCCAAGGGAGAGCGCTATGATCAGTTTGAACGTGCAAAAAAGGGTCAGATCAAGATCATGATAGGACCGCGCAGCGCGTTGTTTGCACCGTTTCCCGATCTCGGACTGATCGTCATAGATGAAGAGCATGAGAATAGCTACAAGAGTGACAGCATGCCAAAGTATCATGCAAGAGAGGTTGCAGAGCATATTGCATCGGTGGCAGAGGCCAGTGTGGTACTGGGAATTCTATCGACGAAAGGAAGTCTGTAATGGAGCATAAGAATATTGTTGCAACAATTTATTTAAAGGATGGTCGGGCTGTTGCCTCGATGAAGGATTTTACTCCGGTCGAGGATGTATATAAGCTTTGCCAGCTTTACAATGACAGCGGAATTGACAAGATCATTATTTTTGATCTGTCAACGAGCGACGAAGAACATGAGAAAAATATTCATACAATTGAAAATATAAACCGAAACATTGAAATTAAGGTATGTGCTGGCAGCAACATGAATTTGAATATCTTTTTCATAATTGATTTCATTTAATTAAATCTTGTTTCCAAACAATTAATATTTTGGGTTCTGATGCATGTTAGGATTGTTTTTGATCTCATTGTCTGGAATAGGATAGACGTCATAGTATGCAGGAATACCTGCGCCATTTTCTGCACCACCCTTGTAACTCCAGAGATACTTAGAACCAGTGAACAAGCCAAAGCGAACCAAGTCTGAACGACGGCGACCTTCCATATAGAACTCACGGCACCATTCATCGATAAGAGTCTGCTCATCTACTGATGTAGCTTTCGAGACACGGTTGGCACGGTCCTGAACCTTCAGGATGTCATCCAAACCATCCTGACCAAGGCGATACTTAGCCTCTGCACGGGTCAGATAGATTTCTGCCAAACGGAACACAGGAAAGTCGGTATCAGAATAGTTCTGGTCGTGCTGTGTGGTACCATCTGCGTGGAGATTGCTCCACTTTACAAAAGACGCACCATTCAGAGGACCTGTGATAGCCTCACCAGGATTGATTGTACGAACTTTGCCTTCTTCGCAGCCACCTACACCCATATACAACAGGGCACGATCATCTTTAGCCTTTGCGATCACGTCGGCAGTGCCGATACCCTTCTCGCTATCTTTTGCAATCACCTGTTCTTTTGAAGGATTCTTCAAGACATCATCAACTGTAGCCATAGGGATGTCATTCTTGTTAGGGAAGAACTTCTCAACCATGTTTTCACGGGCAAAAAAACATTTCCATGGGTCACCTGTGCTTGCATAAGGCATACCGCCGATAGTGGCTGCCGATACGAGGTAAGTGGTACCTGCATACGCACGGGCCTTCAAACCATCCTGACGGATAGGGAAGATGATTTCCTTCATGGCCTCTGGGTTGCAGTCATTGTCGCCCATGAACAACTGCTGATAACCGCTATAGCCATTCTTTTCTGCACGGCAAAGATTGTATTTACCTTCGCCTTCACCTACGTTGTTGAGAATCTTGTCGCAATAATCGATAGCCTTCTGGTAATCCTTCACCTTACCCTCGGTATAAACTTCAGAGTTAAGAGCCAAACGAGCATGAAGTGCGTATGCTGCGCCACGGTCGGCACGTCCGAATTTCTCACTGTTATTATAAGCGCCCACCTCAGCCATCAGAGGCTCAATGGTGGTCAACTCATTATCCAACCAGTCGTAGAGATCCTTTCCCTTTTTCTCGGTAGGGAGACTATCATCGAAAGTGAGCTTGAATGGAGCCCTGCGATACAGGTCAAGGAAATAATAGTAGTTCAGTGCACGGAGGAAGCGAACTTCTGCGATTTGGTCTTCGCTCAGGCTGCCTGACTGCCCCGGTTAGTTGCAATATTGTTTTAGCTGATAAGTCCACAAAGCATATTATGTCTTTAGGGCAATGGAAAGAAATATTAGCTAAGTTAAATCAAGCCAATGAGTTTCGCATTTATGGCTTTGAGGCGTGGTTCCAAGCGCAGAAAAGTCTGTCTGTTACCGAAGACGAACTTTTTTCCTTTTTTAGCGAATTGGATAAAATGGGAAAATGCTTCCATATTTATCACCCTCCTTTACAAAAATATTCTTAATATGGTTGTATAGTGCTTCCAGTTCGAACACGATCATTGCCACACCGGCAATAGGAATCGGAAAATACATCCAGAATCTGGATACGGAAGGCATGCTTACATAGCTTCCCTTGGCTCCCAGGGTAGAAGCATATTTCCAGCCAACCACTACCATTACAATGGCCAGTGCAAATACACAGAGATCAGATAAAATATCCAGTACCTTGATCACTGCAGAAGGCAGATATCTGTCAAATGCTGTCATACGGATATGTGCATTTCTGCGGATGGCCAGTGCTGCGGAAAGTACTGCCATATAAGACATCAACGTAAGTACTACCTCTTCTGACCATGCAGGATCGGGAATAAACGGAACATATCTTCCGAGAACACTCATGCAGGTGATCAGAATATCTGCGACCAGCAATAATTTGCATAAAAACAGAACAATTTTGTATGCAACATCGTAGACCGGTTTGAACTTATCCACTGCCTTAAAAAAACCTGCCATACTATTTAACCTCTTTCTGCCGGTATCCACCGGCTATTTAACATAAGAAAGGCACAGGAAGTGAACTTCCTGTGCCTTTCTTCACTTCTCACTTATTACAGAGCTCTATGATTTCAGCTATTGTTTACTGCATATCAACGATCTGCTGGTACAGATCTTCCTGACCCTTGATATTCTCAGCAATCACATCCTTAACAGCATCCTGCCAGGGTGTCTTGTCATCTACATCGATTACAGTCACGCCGTCTGCCTTCAGCTCTTCCAGAACCTCGTTCTCCTTCTGCTCGGAGATCTCACGGTTGTACTGGGATGCGGCTGCGCCGGCTTCCATCAGAATGTTCTGCTGCTCTGCGCTCAGCTTGTTCCATGCATCATCGGTAATGATGACCTGTACGGCGCCCAGGGTATGTCCGTCTAACATCAGATAAGGTGCTACCTCAGGGAATGCGTTGGACTTATAGTTGGCGATTGGCTGTTCTGCACCGTCTACCACGCCGGTCTGCAGTGCGGAGTACAGTTCACCGAAAGATACTACGGTGGGAGATGCGCCTAAACCTTCTACCAGACCGTTCATAACAGGGTCATTGGATACACGAAGTTTCATTCCCTTAAAGGATGTGATATCTGTGATCTCACTCTTGGTAAAGAAATGACGGAAGCCTTCCTCTGCATAGAACAGACCTCTTACACCGCTGCCGTTCTCAGAAGGCTCCAGCAGGAACTCCTTCGCCAGATCAGAGGTTGCAAAGTTCCAGAAATGCTCACGGCTTACAAAGGTGTAAGGCAGGGACAGAAGCATGGACTTCTTTCCGCCGTATGATGTCAGTGCGAATGCGGAAATACGGGACATATCAATGGTGCCGCCACCGCCGAGCATGGTATCCAGAACATCATTCTCGGAACCGAGAACACCGCTGGCCTGCAGGTCAATCATGATAGAGCCGTTGGAACGGGACTCAACTTCTTCCTTGAACTTCTGGTCCGTCATACCTACGATGGTATCCAGAGGATTTACTTCAGCCATTACCAGTGTGATAGCATCTGTTGCCGGTGCCTGTGCCTCTTCCTTGGATTCAGTGGTTGCTGCAGTGGTGCTCTCCTGTGCAGGGGTGCTTGCTGCCGGGGTCTGAGGAGCACTGACGCCGCAGGCTGCCAGTCCGCATACCATAGTTACACATAAAAGAGCTGTTAAAATCTTTTTCTTCATTTGGATTTCCCTCCCTATATTTTTGCGACCTTACCGGTCCTTATGTGCTTATTATACCGATAATGATTGGGATAGGAAATCGGACATTCTTAAGTTTCCTAGCACGTTCTTAACATCTTTTTAACAGTTTCTTTATATTGTATTTACAAAATCTTTATTTCCTCAGAGTACTTGACATTTATTACCATTTTTCATAAGGGCAGACATTATTTTTCATAACAGCCCGCAGTTCCACAAAGCAGCCGCAGGCACCGCACAGTCCCTCATTCAGATACTTACATTCCTTACATACAGCAAGGCGGTCTTCATAGACCGCCTTGTCCGCTTTACTATCCTCTTCGATCCTGTCTATGTAGGCGTACAGATTTTCCATATAGGCATTTTTGTCCATTTCCCGCAGGAGACATTTTCGACAGGGATATTTTCTTGTTACTTCTATCGTTTCTTTTGCTTCTTTTGTTTCTTTTTCTTCCATAACTGTTCTTATCGCTTATTTTATCCGGAACATAACGACACTGCATGCCGGCATGGTAAAGGTGATCCTGCCATCTGCGATCTTATACTCCGTAAATACTTCTTCGTGTACCTTATCGGGATCCTCAAAGGTGTTGTAAGCATGCATATCATTGGTCAGTATCGCAGCGGTCACGTGCTTTGGATCACACTCTGCGAAAGCGATCTCCACCTCTTCTGCCTTATCGATGGACAGGTTGTTCAGGGTGATGGTCACGACACCGTCCTTATCCACGGAAGCAGATTCCTGTAAATGGGGAACCTTGAACTTTTCGTCTTCACCGATCTGCTCCACACCATCAATAAAGCTCTCCACCAGATCCGCATCCTGATGGTATTTGTACATATGGAATACATGGTAAGTCGGGGTACGCAGCATCTTCGGTCCCTCGGTCAGGATCACTGCCTGCAGTACGTTGACCAGCTGTGCGATGTTTGCCATCTTCACACGGTCACAGTGCTTGTTGAAAATATTTAAAGACAGTCCAGCCACCAGGGCATCACGCATGGTACTCTGCTGGTATAAAAATCCGGGATTGGTGCCGGGTTCCACATCATACCAGGTACCCCACTCGTCACAGATCAGGCCGATCTTCTTCTCCGGATCGTATTTGTCCATGATAGTAGAATGCTTATTGATCAGTTCGTCCAATTTAAATGCTTTGGCCAGAGTCTTGTACCATGCTGCATCATCGAAATCCAGTGCACTGCCCTTATGAGACCAGTCATCCCCCGGCAGTGTATAGTAATGCAGGGAAAGTCCGTCCATGAAGCCATGCATCCATTCCGGTGCATTTTCAAAACAGGTCTTCAGCACATTTTCTGTCCAATACGTATCTCCCGCATTGGGACCACAGCATACCTTGAAAATGGGGTGCTTCTGATCATAATTTCTCACATAAGTCTGGTATCTGCGGTACAGATTGCCGTAATAGGACGGGGTCATATTGCCGCCGCATCCCCAGTTCTCATTGCCGACACCGAAGTAATCCACCTTCCAGGCTTTATCACGGCCATTCTTCCGGCGTAGGTCTGCCATGGGGGATACTCCATCAAAGGTCATATACTCTACCCACTCGGACATTTCCTGTACGGTGCCGCTTCCCACATTACCGTTGATATAGGTCTTACAGCCGATCTGCTCACACAGTTCGAAGAACTCATGGGTACCGAAGCTGTTGTCCTCGGTCACACCACCCCAATGGGTGTTGATCATTTTCTTGCGGTTCTCCTTCGGTCCGATACCGTCCTTCCAGTGGTATTCGTCCGCGAAACAGCCACCGGGCCAGCGAAGCACCGGAAGCTTCATCTCCTTGAGTGCTGCCACTACATCGTTACGCATGCCGTTGGTATTGGGGATCTCAGAATTCTCTCCCACATACAGTCCTTCATAGATACATCTGCCCAGATGCTCGGAAAAGTTACCGTAGAGTTCCGGGTTGATATGTCCCTTCTTGTTTTTTTCGTTAATATACAGCTTTGCCATATTGATCCTTTCTGCAACAGGGATCCGTTTCCTACCACTGTTGCGGCATCACGCCATTCCATCGCAGTGCGATTCCTCAGAGTGTTTATTATTGGAAGCCCTTCACTTCATGCCAGTTCTCCGCAGGCTCCGTACTTTCTTCCACCTGTACATTCTCATATACTACACTTCTTAACTTGTCTTCCGAAAAATTATCCACTCTTGCCCGGATCCGCAGATCCTGCAGGGTAAAATCGGAAAGCAGATATTGGCTCTCATCCGGCATCACATCAAAAAAGGTATCACAGACGCAGTCACAGTCCTTCATCGTGATATGATCCGCATAAGACAGCGGCCTGTCCTTCCGGTCCTTCAGATCATAATACTGGGTCCAGGGATAAATCTTGAGGAACTCCTTTACCCGGCCTTCGATCTGCTCCATCGTGATATATTCATAGTGCTGCGGGGTGTCCGGCCGCATTTTCAGCCACAACAGTCTCGCTGCTCCCTTGATCTGAATCCTGCGCATGATGATATTGCGGTTATGTACTGATTCCGAACCGCAGGTGAGACACCCATGGCAGAAGCCATAGACACAATCCTCCACCAGAATCCGCTCATTGGAGCCGTTCTCCGGCTGACTGTCCGCCCAGGGGCCCTTACCGCCCTTCAGCACCACAGAGTCGTCATTGACTTCCATATAACAGCCCTTCACCAGCACATCCGTACATACATCGATATCAATGGCATCCGTACTGGGTGCCGCAACAGGGCCTGCAGGGGAATAAATATGGCAGTTCAAGTATTTTACATGGTCACATTTATAAATATGTGTGGTCCAGAACTGTGAATTCTGTAAATTCAATCCGGCGATCCGCACATTTCTGCAGTTGGACAGATAGACCAGTCTTGGTCTCTGTCCGTCCTTGTTGGTTCCGTTGCTCCATTTCCAGCGCAGCCAGCAGGCTTTCCAGATTTTGAGACCGTTACCGTCAATAGTGCCCGGTCCGCACATGGTAAATCCGTTCAGACCGTCCGCATTGATCAGTGCCGTAAAATACAGGCAGGTCTCTCCCTCGATCCGGGTCTCGGCCAGATCATAATCCGAAATATCGTCACTGCCTTTTAACGTTGCACCGGCGGAAACATAGAGATTCACTCCCTGCTTAAAATAAAGTGCTCCTGTCAGGTAGGTTCCGGGCGGCACCACCAGGACACCACCGCCCTCTTCTGCCGCCAGGTCGATCACCTTCTGGATCTCTTTGGTATAAACTCTTCCGTCGTCCCAGATCCCGTACTCTGTGAGGACATAGGGTCTGCCCAGTTCCTCAAGCTCCGGCATCCCTGTATCATAAAACCAGTCATCTATGGGAGTTCCGTCCGGGAAATATTCCGTAGGTCTTGCTTTTTCGTTATGCATTCTCTGCCTCCTTTGTGTTCTGCTCCCTCAGAAAACGAACACAGGATTTCCGCCCTGATCGTTATCGTTGGTTATCTGATTTCTACAAAGGTAGTGTCGTAAGGTGCAATGGTTACCGTACATGCGCCTGCTTCCGTGGGGATAGTGGTGGTCTGCTCGGTGTCACTGTTGTTGATGACTACCAGTTTTTTACTCTCCGGGTAATAAGCACATTCCGTATACAGGTTATCCGTCATATAGTTGCCGGAGATGCCTTCTCCACCAGCATAACGGATGAACTGGTACAGCATTCTGGTATTCCACAGGTTCACCTGGAAGGAAGACAGATAGATTCCCAGTCCTTTGCCGAAATGATTCATGGTGATCAGTGGATTCCCGCCGTCTGTCAGAAGTACCTGTGCTTTTCCATCCGTCAGATACCGGTTCTCCTTCGCTTCCACACCTGCGCCCTCTGGGATCAGTCCCTCCGGATCCGCTGTCTCAAAGGTCCATCTGCCGTGGCAGACTCTTGCGCCGGTGTCCTCGTCAATTCCCAGCACATGTGCCATCCGGAAATACGTATCGTATCCTTCCACAGCGGAAGGCTCGTTCACACCGATAAAGCAGCCGCCCTCGTGTACCCACTTTGTAAGTGCGGTAACAAGCTCCTCATCCTTCCAGGCATCCCCGCCGCTCCAGGCGCTTCCGGCTCTGCCTGCATTGATCACGACATCTACGTCCTTCAGTATACCATTTTTTACATCCTCGAAGGAAATAAATTTCACATCCACAGGCAGTCCGGACAAAGCTTCGTTGATGTGGATCAGGTCATGCATATAAGTCTCATGGAAATGTCCGGACAAGGTCCAGGAACGTAAGCTTCCCCAATAATGCAGCACTGCCACACGGGTCTTGATACGGTAAGGCTCTCCTGCATCGTGGAAGCTTCGGATCAGACGGAACTCATCTGCCACTTTTTCAATATAATCGCAGAAATCCGGGAAACCCTCCACCAGATGAAGGTATCCGCCGAGACCGATCCGGTCGATCTTCGCACGCAGCAGGGCACGTCTTACGCTGTTCCAGTATTTTTTCGCATCCAGTGTGGGATTGCCGCCCTCCATGAAGGTCGGAGCACCACCCAGCCCCACCGGGAACAGATAGGGGTGCAGACGCAGTTCATGTGTAGGCACATCCACGCCCGCACACAGTCTGGCTTCATAACCGGAGAATACACATTTGATCAGTCCGTCAAAACCAAACTCCTGAAATCTGCCATTATAAGGCTCCACACCAACCCAGCTGTCATCATAGAAGACATACGCTTTCTTGCCATAGGAATGTACCATATCGATCAGTTTCTTACCGAAAGAAATGACAAAATCATTGATAAATGCCATCCAGTCGTACTTTTTCGGATTGCCGGGCATATGTGTCACATGCAGCTGTCCTTTATTGATAAAATCTTCCGCTGTCATACGGTATCCGTATTGTTTCTCGAACTCCTGTAAAGCAGGAACACTCACAGTGAAATCATAGGAACCCCAGTCGGAGAACAGATTCCGGTTCCTCTCACTGCTGCCCCAGATCCATACGAAATTGTAGAACATGGAGGTAAAGCGCACCACAGTGGTATCCGGATGAGTCTCACACCAGTGCTTCATCCAGCCCAGCAGATACTCCTGAGTCTCAGGATATCTGGGATCGATCTGCATCAGATGCTCCTTGTCCCAGTGGTTCGTAGTATGATTGTACATAGAGATTTCTTCCCAGATACGATAGGCTAAAAAGCTTACTGTATACTTATGAAAAGGGATAATGCCGCTCAGGGACACGCTTCCCTCCTCTTTGTCATAGCTCCAGTCCGCATTGTCGATCTTCACATTGGTGGTTCTGTCATAGACTTCCCAATATTCCAGACTCTCTGCGCTGTCATTGATCCGGAACTGCTCCGCAAAAAAGCTGTCCATCAGTCCGATGGTCAGGGTATCACTCTCTGCTGCCTGAGGAGGTGTGCACAGGAAGGTCTGCTGTAATTTGTCCTGATTCTCCTTTGCCCAGGCATTGTGATCTCTGATAATACAAATGGTAGAATAGATTCCGTAACCGGCATGGGTGATTTCGTCGGAAAGCACGGTTCCATCACTGTCACGGATCACATCTGCTCCCCATTTTTCCGCCATTTTCAGAGTCAGTTCTTCATATCCTGATTCTCCCGGTAAGGTAAAACCACCTTTTCCCATTTCGAGTTCCTCCTCATATTCCTGCTTTTTTCTGGTTATTCTTGCTTATTTTCTTACTTATTCCCTTTACAGAAGCTCTTCTTTCAGGCACAGCCTGACCACACGTTCCAGCTGTTCTGCCTCGGACAACAGCACCTGATCTCCCGCAGGATCCGGAATGTCCTGATAAATCTCCGGCTTCTTTGGAACAGTGTTCTGCCCCACAGGCTCCCATGCGCCGAATCCCTCCGTCACACACTCTGCCAGATAAGCATAAGCTCTCTCCACATGGCCTGTGCATTTCTCCCGGATCTCTCCCGCCACATAACCAGCCATTTTGTAAGCGCCGAAGTCATTGGTATGAGTATAATCCCCTGGGAAAAAGATAGGTTTTGCATCCTGCAATCCCTTTTCCAGAACGTATTCTTTACTGTGGGCATGAAGATCCAACACCGGAATACCGTACTGTGCTCCCAGTTCCAGACACACATCCGCAAATTCCTCCAGCAGATCCAGATAGGTCTGATCCCGCAGTCTCCAGGTATTTCTTGCAATGGGTGTCACCAGTACCGGATAGACCCCCTTTGCCTGATTTTCTTTGATATAGCGTTGCAGATTCGCCCGGTATCCGCCCTTTGCCTGCAGCTTTGGAAGCTTCTGATCATTATGCCCGAACTGGAAAAACACATAATCTCCCGGCTTGCTGTACTGAGAGATCACCGCATAATGCCCTTCCTTGCGGAAGCTATCGGTAGTCAGTCCGGAGTGGGAATGATTCGACACTGCCACACGTGTGTCAAAATATGCCGGAAGCATCTGTCCCCAGCCACAGTAACAGGTGCCTGGATAATAAGGATAATCTCCGGGCTGATCTGTCACTGTGGAATCTCCCGCCAGGTAGACCGTAGGACCGTTCACCTCTTCTACCGTAAGAGCACTGATCCTTGGTCTGTCCGCCAGTACTGCGATATCCACAGTCTTATCCGCAAAAATCCGGGAATAACCCACAGGTACAATATCGCAGACATTTGTGATCATTGTATAAGTGAACTCTCCGGCTCCCACTCTTCCATGAAAAGCAAGACGTCTTCTGCCGGTAAAGATCAGTACCTCTCCTATCTCCTCTTCTGTGCGGATAGTCAGCGTAACCTTATAATTGCCCTGCCTGGGCACATCCACCTTGAACAGTAACGGGATCCGCCTGGGTGATCCCGCCATCTTCTCTCCTGACTGCGCCTCCAATGCTGCCACTTCTTCTGCAGAATCCAGATAACAGCCATTCTCATCTTCTCTAAGGAAGGTCAGATCCTCATTCTGATACCAGTACATTGGTTCAAAAGACGAATTCAGTTCCCGGATCTGCAATCCTTCCTGTTCTCTTCTGTTTTTCTCCGTTACAAAGCCATAGCCTTTTCCGGGCTGATAGAGGTCGTCACTGCCCACATCGATCAGATTGGCAGTTCCTCCGTCCTTCCCGAACAGGAAATTTCTGCGAAACATTTATAATGCACCGTCCTTCTCAATCTCGTCAGATACTAACAAAGTTGCAAAAAATGATAACGCCAATCCCTGTCCCCAGCCCTGGATATACGCCTTAGGAATACCTCTGTAGCCTTCCTTGTCCCTCATGACAGCGGTTCCACCGGAGACATTCATCACCTTGCCGTCCTCACTGACATTGGCAAGCAGTCCCTTGATGGCCTTATTGATGTATTTGCTATGTAAAGGATTGCCTCTGGTCAGCATTGCTGCGGCTATTCCCGCAGATGCGGAGATCTCTTCATAAGACTCCGGATCATCCACTACAGTTCTCCACAGTCCGTTCTCCGTCTGGTATACCTTCAGGGCTGCCAGCTGCTCATTTAAGGAGCCTGCCACGTCGATATACTTGGGATACAGATAGCACTGGGGCAGGATGCCTCCTACCTGCGACATGGTAAACGCTGCCCAGGCATTGGCTCTTCCCCAATAGATACCGGACATATGATCTCCGGCAATATTGTCATAGCCGTGATACCACAGTCCGCTGCTGGGATTCTGTAAATATTTGATATGCCAGTAATACTGGTTCAGAGCATCCTCGATCAGTTCGTCGTCATGTTCCATCACGCCTACACGCAGCATCAGAAATGCCGCCATGAACAGAGTGTCGCACCAGCACTGCTCGGGGAAATCATTGTTGGCAGATACGGTGTGCTGCAATACATGATCCCCGAAACGTAAGGCATCCTTTCTGAGATATGCGATCTTGCTCATGAGGATATCATGGTACTGCTGCTCTCCGGTAGCCTGGTACAACGTGATCAGGCAATGGCCCATGGCACAGGCATTTACGGTCCATACCTTGGGCAGTCCCAGATCGATCAGTTCGTCGATACGATCCTTTAACAGCTCCAGATATTCCTTTTTCCCGGTCTTCTCATAAGCATCACTGATTCCGTAATATGCCACACCGCAGGGCCAGTCCCAGGTAAGATCCATATTCATGGTTTTTTTCACGATCTTGTCAATGACCTCTTCTATTTCTTTCTTATCATATTCCAGCTTTAACATAGTTCCTCCATTTCTGCCTTTCAGCTCTTTATGTTCTTTTCCCACAGTTATTTTCATTATAAAACAATCAGTCGGAAAAAAATATAAAGCATCTTCAACTATTCAGAACCCCATTCTCAAAATCGCTCTGAATAGTTGCATTTTTTAATATAGCCCCCAAGCCAGTTATGCCTGGGGGCTGTATGTACTTACTGTAATGTTTTTACTGCTGTTTACTGAAGTCTGGTGGTATTGCCATCATCCAGTGCAGCCTGTCTCTCATCGATAACTTCCTGGTAACCTGCCTCCAGGTACTTCTGGCTCAGTTCGTCATACAGAGCGTCGAACTGATCCTTAGAGCACATGGTCAGCTTATCACGATACTCAGTATACAGATCATACAGAGTCTGGTTGTACTCGGTCACTGCATCGATAGATGTTGCGAACAGACAGTCGGAGTTAGCCTTGCCTGCATCATAGATAGCAACCTGTCCGTTGTAGTTAGCCAGGATCTGATCATAGAAATCCTGAGGAATACCCTGAGGGGTGATTGCCTTGATGTCCTTCTCGATAGAACCAAGGGTCTTAACTGCGGTTACTGCACACCAGTAGTCTACGTTGTTGTTGTGTCCCTGCTGCTCAGCCAGACCGGTCTGATCTGCTACTGCTACAGGATCGCCATTGTCATCATAGTTGAAGTTCACGCCTTCGACACCCCACTGCATGGTGAACAGATTCTCCGGCTGGTTCAGCCACTCAAGATACATCATAGCTGCCTTTACTTCATCCTCGGTAGCATCATTAGCAAAGCCGATCATCATACCGAAGTTGGTGCCGGGTCTGTAAGAAGCGGAAGATCCCCATGTTTCATCCTGTGTCCAGGTGGAAGGTGTCACTGCTACTGCCAGCTTGCCATCGGGATTAGCATCATAGAAGGAGTTCAGCACATTCATGCTGGAAGATACATATCCGGTCCAGGTAAATGCTTCACCGTTGATGAAGTCTGCCTCTGCCTCGGAAGCATCTCTTAAGTAATACTCAGGATTGTAGTAACCATCGTTGTACAGCTCGTTCTCCCATTTTAAGAATCTCTTCTGAGCCTCGGTGGACAGTGCGGGAATCTGATAGTCACCGGTGGTTGCCCATGTGGTCTCATCCTGAGGATAATCTCTGTAACCGTAGTTCTGGTCGATACCTGCGCCGCTTACTTTCTTACCGCTTAAAGGATATTTGTGGCCGTTCTCTACCAGTTTTGCATACAGCTCTAACAGCTTGGTGTTGTCGCCAACGGGATACTCAGAGAATCCAGCTTCTTCCAGCCAGTCCTGACGATAGAAAGTACACCAGGTATAAGTGGTATTGCCGTAAGGTCTGTAACCAAGTACCAGATAATCTTCATCAGACAGCTTGGTGTAAGCGTCGTTGCCATGCTCTACCATGGTCTCCCAGTAGGTAGGAGCGATCTGCTTGAATGCTTCTACATCATAGGTCTGCAGATAGCCGTCTGCCTGCCAGCTTGCCAGCTTATCGTAGTCATATTCCATACAGATGGTAGGAAGGCTCTGGCTTGCTGCCAGCATAGCGTAATCAGTCATAACATCACTACGGGTAATTCCTACATATTCTACCGTGATGTTGTACTTATCACCGAAGTTCTCCTGTACCCAGTTGGTCCAGTAGTTGTTTTCTACATCAGAGCATCCGTTTCCGGAAGAACCACGATCGTATACGGGAATCTGTAAAGTAACATTGCTTGCGAAAGGCTCCCAGCCATCAATACCTGCTACTGCTGTGGAAGTTCCTGCATCAGTGCTTGCTGCAGGGCTCTCTGCTACGGACTCCTTTGTCCCGGCATCTGCGGTTGTGTTATCAGTGCTGCTGCCGCATCCGGTCAGAGTGCTCATTGCCATAGCACCAACCAGTGCTGTTGCCATTACCTTGTGAAGAGTATTCTTCTTCATAAATCAATCCTCCTTGTTTTTCCGAAGGAAAAATCCGAGTCCCTTGGCGAGGAGAGGATTTTCCTCCTTAAAATTATACATAGTTTTATGTGTACCCCCGGTTCCGGGGAAAACTAACATGGTTGCTTTTGTTTCTTTGAACTCTTTTAACCCTTTACTGCTCCGATCATGGTACCCTGTACGAAGTACTTCTGAAGGAAAGGATAAATAATAATGATAGGAATCGTTACAAACATGATACTTGCTGCCTGTAATACTTCGGGAGTGGACTGGATCGCACTGCCGGTATCTGCCAGGGAGGACGTCTGTGCTTCTGCTGCGGATGCAACCAGCTGATACAGCTTGTACTGGATCAGCTTCAGATCAGCACTCTTGGTGTAGTACATGTTGTCTGCGTAGGAATTCCAACGGCCTACGGCATAGAACAGAGACAACGTTGCCAGGATCGGTTTGGACAGCGGCAGCACGATCCTGCTCAGGATCTGGAAGTTGCTTGCGCCATCCAGAAATGCGGACTCCTCTAAGCTGTCGGGAATCGTACTCTGGAAGTAGTTCTTCATGATCAGCATGTTGTACGGGGAATAGATTAAAGGCAGTATCAATACCCACATGGTATCCAGCACATGCAGCTTCTGATATAACAGATAGCTGGGGATGATGCCGGCGCTGAAGTACATCGGTACCATTAACAGGAAGGTCAGTAACTTTTTACCCTTCAGTCTCTTCTTGGAGAGAGGATAAGCGGCACAGGTACATACCAGCATTCCCAGAGCGGTGAAGATCACGGTAACGATCACCGAGAAGATCATGGAGTAAGTCATGGAGCTGTCTGCGAATACTTTCTTGTAAGCATCAAAGGTGATGTCCTTGGGCCAGAAGTAAACGCTCTTGGACATTACTGCGGTATTACCGGAAATGGATTTCACTGCCACATGCAGGAAAGGTAATACGCAGCTTGCGCAGAGGATGACGATCACTGCCATCATAACGAAATCGCTGATACGGAATTTATTGACCGCATGGGCTCCGCCTGCGGAGGTAGATTCTTCATTGATATTAACTTCTTTTTTCTTCATCTCACTCACCTCCTACAGCAATCCGTCTTCGCCAAGCTTCTTGGCAAATTTATCAGACAACAGAACCAGGATCAGTCCGATCAGTGACTGGAACAGACCAACTGCTGTCGCCGCACTGAACTTTCCGGCTCCGATACCTTTGTTGTAAATGTAGACAGCCAACTGATACTGGAAGTCCTTGACCTGTGAATTCTCTAATGCGGTCAGACGCTCCAAGTTACTTCCCATGACACGTCCGAGATTCAGGATCAGCAGTGTTACTACGGTACTCTTGATACCGGGAAGTGTAATGTGCCACATTCTCTTCCAACGGTTCGCACCGTCGATCATGGCTGCTTCATACAGTTCTCCGTTGATACCGGTGATCGCCGCCAGGTAGAGGATCGTGCCCCATCCCATCGTCTGCCATACACCGATCAGCAGATATGTAACTGCCCAGTGCCATTTCTCATTCAGGAAAGGAATTCCTTCGGAGATCACTCCCAGGTTCGTCAGCAGGATATTCACCAGACCGGAGTTCGGACGGAACATTGTCATGGCTACGCTTCCGATGATAGCCCAGGAAAGGAAATGTGGCAGATACAGGATCGTCTGTGATACTTTCTTGAATCTGGGATATCTTAATTCATTCAGGATCAATGCCAGAATGATCGGCATCGGGAAACCAACTAACAGGTCTGCCAGATTGAACACTACGGAGTTGCGGAGCGCTCTCATGAAATCGGCATCCTTAAATATTTTAATGAATGTCTTCATCCCCACCCATTCACTGCCTGCATATCCCTTCGCCGGCTTGTAATCCATGAAGGCCATCCGTAGTCCCGGGTATGCTCCGTAGCTGAATACAATTACCATGATCAACGGAAACAATAACAGCAGATACAACTGCCAGTCTCTTTTAAAAGCTTGTTTCCAAGTGGTTTTCGTTTTCACACCCACCACATTGGCTGCATTCTTCTTCGCCATGTCGAACCTCCTCAAGTGTCAGCTATATTTTCTAGTCATTTTGTACACTTTTTGTAACCTTGTAAGCATATTATCATACATGTATGTTTTTGATTTTAAGTTGTACACTTTTTGTTGGTTTGCATTCGCTGTTTCGTATGGTTCGTGTATCTGGGGAAAATATTGTTGATAAAAATATAGGTTATGCGTATGTTTTAGATAAAAAAGATATAGAAGTTAATGATAGAGAATCGGATTCAGATACATATTATGGACTAAAAATAAAATCAAAAACCGAAAGTGGAAGTAATGTATTTGTAAGTGGAATTGATAGTTTATATGTAAATCATTTTGAAAAAATTAATGTTGTAAAAGGAAGTGAGGAGGGGCTGAACAAGGTTCTTAATGAGAATGCCAATTCTATTTTAATGCCTGAGATTTTTGCAGCATCAAGTGATATTGGAAAGACAATAAAAATAAACATGG
>OQVT01000934.1_pt1 | contig 17793 bp, 14 predicted proteins | sample 1691561 | NCBI WGS metagenome assembly OQVT01 (sample SAMN03418260, study PRJEB22391) | human gut metagenome | biome: human-gut; feature: organic feature; material: feces | host: Homo sapiens | place: Tanzania | collected 2013-01 | reverse complement strand
GGTGAGTTCGTGGCTGGTCGCATTGAGGATATCAACTTCCTACAACTGACGAAAGGTCAGGACTTTACGATTGCCAAATCGGTGGCTGACGCTATCGAGCAACGTTTAGGCTGGGCCTTCCTGCTTAACTCCGCTGTCCAGCGTAATGCTGAGCGAGTGACTGCTGAAGAGATTCGTTACGTTGCTGGCGAGCTTGAGGCGACTCTGGGTGGTGTGTACTCCGTGCAGTCTCAGGAGATGCAGCTACCTCTGGTCCGTGTGCTGATGAACCAGCTTCAGTCTGCTGGCATGATTCCTGACCTTCCGAAAGAAGCGGTAGAGCCTACGGTCTCCACTGGTCTGGAAGCTCTGGGTCGTGGTCAGGACTTGGAGAAGCTGACTCAGGCGGTGAACATGATGACTGGACTTCAGCCTCTGGCTCAGGACCCGGACATTAACTTGCCGACCCTTAAGCTGCGGCTCCTTAATGCTCTGGGTATCGACACTGCTGGTCTACTTCTGACGCAAGACGAGAAGCTGCAACGCATGGCTGAGCAGTCGTCTCAACAGGCAGTCGTCCAAGGTGCTGGTGCTGCTGGTGCCAACATGGGCGCTGCTGTGGGTCAAGGTGCTGGTGAGGATATGGCTCAGGCTTAACTATCACTATAGGAACAACAGGTCAGACTCTTGGCCTGTTACCTATTAACTACGAAAGGAGAGACTTAATGTCCCAATCAGTTTATGCCGAGTTCGGCGTTAGCTCTAATGCAATCACTGGTTCCGTTGAGGACCTGAACGAACACCAACAGTCTATGCTGGAGAAGGACGTAGCTGTCCGTGATGGCGATGACGCTATTACCTTCAAGCAACTGGAAGCTGAGCAGGAAGAGGCGACCGAAGAAGACGAGAACGTCGAAGAAGCTGAAGGTGAAGAGACCGAAGGTAACGAAGACGATGAGTCCGAGACTGAAGGTGATGACCAAGAGTTCATCGAGCTGGGTGATACTCCGAAAGAGCTGACCGAAAGTGTCTCCGCTCTGGATGAGAACGAAGCTGCATTCGATGACATGGTGTCTGCTGCTGTAGAAGCTGGCAAGGTCACTGCTGATGACATCACCGCGATTAAGGCTGAATACGCCTCTAAAGGTGAGCTGTCCGAGGCATCCTACGCTAAGCTGGCTGAGGCTGGCTACACCAAGCGTTTCGTCGACTCCTTCGTCCGTGGTCAGGAAGCTCTGGCTGAGCAGTATGCTGCTGGTGTGGTTCGCTACGCTGGTGGTGCTGAGCAGTTCAACCGCATCCTGTCTCACCTTGAGGCCAACGACAAGTCTACCAAGGAAGCACTTGAGTCTGCCATCATCCGTAAGGACTTGGTGACAGCTAAGGCTATCCTGAATCTGGCAGGTCGTAACCTCGGTAAGGCTCGTGGCGTTCAGCCCCAGCGTACCATCACCACTCAGGGTAAACCAGCGGTCTCTGCACCGAAGGTCGAGACTGAAGGCTTCAGCTCTAAGGCCGATATGGTCAAGGCGATGAGCGACCCTCGCTACCTGCGAGACGCTAAGTACACGATGGAAGTACGCGCCAAGGTTGCAGCGTCAAGTCTGTAAGGACTTAACTATCACTATAGGGAGACCAAGAGTGTTTGACTCAAGGTTTCCCTGTAACTTCAGTCCATACGGATTGGGCACAACGAAGTCACTAAACTTTATCTTTCATTCGAATAGGAGAATTATCATATGGCAAACGTACCGGGTCAGAAAATTGGTCAGAACCAAGGTAAAGGCATTTCCAATACCGACCAGCTCGCACTGTTCCTGAAGGTCTTCGCTGGTGAAGTCCTGACCGCTTTCACTCGTCGTTCTGTGACCGCTGACAAGCATATTGTCCGCACCATTCAGAACGGTAAGTCTGCTCAGTTCCCGGTCATGGGTCGCACCTCTGGTGTGTATCTGGCTCCGGGTGAGCGCCTGTCCGACAAACGTGTTGGCATCAAGCACACCGAGAAGGTAATCACCATTGATGGTCTGCTGACCGCTGACGTGATGATTTTCGACATTGAAGACGCTATGAACCACTACGATGTGGCTGGCGAGTATTCCAACCAGCTCGGTGAAGCTCTGGCTATCGCTGCTGATGGTGCGGTACTGGCTGAGATGGCGATTCTGTGTAACCTCCCGGCTGCATCTGATGAGAACATCGCTGGTCTGGGCAAAGCGTCCGTACTGGAAGTTGGTAAGAAAGCCGACCTGAACACTCCGGCTAAGCTGGGTGAAGCAATCATCGGTCAACTGACTATCGCTCGTGCGAAGCTGACCTCTAACTACGTACCTGCTGGCGACCGTTACTTCTACACCACGCCTGACAACTACTCTGCGATTCTGGCTGCTCTGATGCCGAACGCTGCTAACTACGCTGCGCTGATTGACCCCGAGACGGGCAACATCCGTAACGTAATGGGCTTCGTGGTTGTTGAAGTTCCACACCTGACTCAGGGTGGTGCTGGCGAAACTCGCGGTGCTGACGGTATCTCCATTGCGTCTGGTCAGAAGCACGGCTTCCCGGCTACCGCCAGCTCTACCGTTAAGGTGGCTCTGGACAACGTTGTGGGCCTGTTCTCTCACCGTTCTGCTGTGGGTACTGTTAAGCTGCGTGATTTGGCGCTGGAACGTGACCGTGACGTCGATGCTCAGGGCGACCTGATTGTCGGTAAGTACGCGATGGGTCACGGTGGTCTGCGTCCAGAAGCAGCAGGCGCACTGGTTTTCAGCCCAGCAGCTCCGTAACAACCCTTAAGATGACCGTGGCTTCTGCTCCGGTCGTCCAGACTGTTAGTGGCACTGTAGGCACAAGCATTAAGGTCGAACTCTCAGAACTTGACCCAGCGTCTGACTGGTCTCTTCTGACTGTAGATGTAGACCCGGCTGTGACCTATAGTCGCCGCACCAATAGTCTGTACTTTAAGGCTTCGGTGGCTGGTGACTACCAGATTATCATCGGCTATGATGGTTCGCCTGTGCGTTCCTTCAAGCTGCAAGTCACAAACTAATTGAAACCCCTTGGGTGCCTTCGGGTGCTTGAGGGGTTTTTTTGCTTAAGGAGGACTCATGGCAGTCTATATCCCACTTAACGCTAACGACGATTTAGACGCTATCAATGACATGCTGGCGGCTATCGGTGAACCTGCGGTCCTACAACTGGACGAAGGGAACGCCGACGTCTCCAACGCAATGCGCATTCTACAGCGCGTCAATCGTCAGGTCCAAGCTAAAGGCTGGAACTTTAACATCAACGAGGCTGCGGTCCTGACTCCAGACACCACGGATAACCAGATTCGCTGGCTACCGTCTTACCTGCGGGTCATGACTACAGGTGCCACCAGCTATTACAGCAACATGGGCGGGTACGTGTATGACCTCAGCACTCAATCCACAACCTTCACGGCTGCAATCACGGTCGAGCTGGTAGAGCTGAAGCCTTATGGTGAGATGCCTGTGGTCTTCCGGGACTACATCGTGACCAAGGCCAGCCGAGAGTTCAACGCTAAGTTCTTCGGGAGTCCTGAGGCCGAGATGTATCTCCGTGAGCAGGAAGCTGAGCTGTATCAGCAGGTGATGGAATACGAGATGGACACCGGGCGTTACAATATGATGTCTTCCATCGGTCGAGACTAATAGAGGAGGTGCTATGCCACTTATTACGCAATCAATCAAGAACCTTAAGGGTGGCATTAGCCAACAGCCTGACATCCTGCGGTTCTCTGACCAAGGTGAAGAACAGGTCAACTGCTGGTCATCCGAGAGTGATGGCCTACAGAAGCGACCGCCTACCGTCTGGAAGCGCCGACTCCAGATTGACGTTGGGTCAGCCCCTAAGTTTCACCTGATTAACCGAGACGAAGTTGAGCAATACTACATCGTCTTCAACGGGTCGAACATTCAGGTCGTGGACCTCGAAGGGAACCTGTACGCTGTCTCTGGTGACATGAGCTACGTTCAGTCCGGGAACCCAAGGGACGACATCCGGGTAATCACGGTGGCTGACTACACGTTCATCGTAAACCGGAAGGTGGTGGTCCGGGCAGGAACCGACAAGGCGCATCCGACCTACAGCTTCAAGTCCCGCGCCCTGATTAATCTACGTGGTGGACAGTATGGTCGAACTCTGAAGGTAGGCATCAATGGCGGACCTATGGTAGAACATAAGCTGCCACCGGGCGATAACGCCAAGGATGACCCACCGAAAGTGGACGCTCAGTACATTGGGGCCGAGCTGATTAAGCTGCTGATTGTTGCCTACCCGAGCTATGCGTTCGCTCTGGGGTCCGGGTACATCGTGATTGCTGACAATGGTGGCGGTCCGATTAACTCGGTGGAGACTGAAGATGGTTATGCCAATCAGCTCATCACTCCGGTCCTTGACACTGTGCAGACCATCTCTAAGCTGCCTCTGGCTGCACCCAACGGCTACATCATCAAGATTCAAGGCGAGACCAACAGTAGCGCCGATGAATACTTTGTGCTGTATGACGCCAACACTAAGACGTGGAAGGAGACCGTGGAGCCGGGAACGGTGATTGGCTTCAATAAGGCCACCATGCCACACGCTCTGGTCCGTCAGGCCGATGGGTCCTTCATCTTCAAGGAACTCGACTGGTCTGGGCGTGGGGCAGGCAACGATGACACTAACCCTCTACCTAGCTTTGTGGACTCTGCTATCAACGATGTGTTCTTCTACCGTAACCGCTTAGGGTTCCTCTCTGGTGAGAACGTCATTATGTCTCGTTCGGCTGGCTACTTTGCGTTCTTCCCTAAGTCGGTGGCGACTCTCAGTGATGATGACCCGATTGACGTGGCTGTAAGTCACCCTCGAATCTCCATCCTGAAGTATGCCGTACCGTTCAGCGAGCAGTTGCTCCTGTGGTCCGACGAGGTGCAGTTCGTGATGACCAGCTCTGGAGTCCTGACCGCCAAGTCTATCCAGCTTGATGTAGGCTCCGAGTTCGCTCTGGGTGATAACGCCAGACCTTTCGCTGTAGGACGTTCAGTCTTCTTCTCAGCCCCTCGTGGGTCGTTCACCAGCATTAAGCGTTACTTTGCGGTAGCCGATGTGACAGACGTGAAAGATGCTGACGATACCACTGGTCATGTACTGTCCTACATCCCTAACGGAGTGTTTGACATTCAGGGGACCGGGACGGAGAACTTCATTGTGGTTAATACCTCTGGTGCTTATAACCGGATGTACGTCTACAAGTTCCTGTTCAGGGATGGCGTACAACTTCAGGCATCGTGGTCTCACTGGGAGTTTGAGCCTAACGAGAGAATCTTAGCGTCCGCTGCTATCGGGTCGACGGTCTACATCGTTAAGCAGCACTCTCAGGGAGTGGACATTGAGCACCTGAAGTTCATCAAGGAGGCAACGGACTTCAGTACCGAGCCATATCGACTCCACGTTGACTCTAAGGCGACCATGCAGATTCCTATGGATAGCTATAACCCGGACACGTTCGTTACTCTGGTGAACATTGGGAACGCCTACGGAGGCAATGCGCCGCCGAGAGGTGACTACTTCCTGATTGACTCTCAGGGTGCCTATACGTCTCTGGGTCTTCTGGATGGTCAGACTCTGGTCAACCTGAAGGGTGATTGGTCAGGACGTGTGGTCTTCATCGGTCGGTCCTACAATATGCGCTACAAGTTCTCTCGCTTCCTGATTAAGAAAGAAGATGACTCTGGGGTGCAGACTGAGGACACTGGTCGTCTACAGCTTCGTCGAGCTTGGGTGAACTATCAGGACACTGGTGCTCTGCGACTGACGGTCTCAAACGGTCAGCGTGAGTTCGTCAACATCCTGAACGGCTACACCTTGGGTCAGCAGACTTTAGGCACCAGCAACATCGGTGACGGTCAGTTCCGCTTTGCGATGAACGGTAACGCTATGACCACAAGTCTTGTCCTTGAGTCCGACTATCCGACCCCAGTGTCCATCGTTGGGTGCGGCTGGGAGGCTTCATACGCTAAGAAAGCGCAGCGAGTCTAACTTATTGATTGGCCTATAGATTCACCTTAACTATCACTATAGGGACTATAGGCCCTTTAAGTTATAATACTTTAAGAGGAGACTTTATGTATATTCGTAAAGCTACTGAACCTGATGTACACTACTTATTGTGGCATCTCTCACAAGATGACGTTAAAGAGTGTCAAGCAAACTTCGGGTCGACTAAAGGTCTAACCGACAGAATGCTCAGTCATCTCACTCCGTCATCTGTGGTTTTGACGAATGGTGTAGGCGAAGTGTTTGCCTATGGTGGGAACCAAGGGGATAACGTATGGTTCCTGACTTCAAGTCTTGTCGAACGGTTGAGGCCGAAAGACAAGCGGGAGTTCATTCAGCGCATCTCTGAGTACAGGGACTTAATGTTAGACCAATACGGGACCATCTGGAACTACGTGTGGTCAGGCAACAAGTCTCACATTAGATTCTTGCGGTTGCTGGGAGCTAAGTTTCACCCTGAGGTGACTATCAGTCCGGTAACTGGTGAGAGATTCCAATTATTCACTATCTCTAAGGAGGACGTATGTGTGAACCCGTGAGCATTGGTATGGGCATCATGGCAGTAGCCGGGGCCGCTATGTCCGCTTCGAGTCAGGCTAAAGCTGAGGGTGCTGCTATTGACGCTCAGAACCGACAGGCTCAGGAGATGATTAAGCAGATGAACTACTCTGATGCCAACCTGAAGATGCAGGAGCGAGACCTCAAGGAACAACAGGTCGTTGAGCTGACAGAGACGACTCTGAACGGTATCCGTAATCAAGGCATGGTCCGAGCTGCGGTAGCTGAGTCTGGGCTGGAAGGTAACTCCATGAATCGCATCGAGCGAGACGTAGAGGGACAAACAGTCAAAGAACGTGCGGGCATCACCGAGAGTTATGGTCGTGACTATGCGGCTATCTTCGGGAACCGTATTGCGAACATTGAGAACACCAAGTCCGCTATCAAGGGTCAGGGTAAGATTCTCAAGACCAGCCCACTGGCTCATGCGCTCAACGTGGCAAACGCTGGTATGCAGGGCTATGCTGCTGGTAGTTCTATTGCTGGTGCTGCTCCGTCGAGTGGCGCTGCTCCAATTAGTGCTGCGAAAGGCACACCTACAGGTCATAGCTAACAGGAGGACCAATGGCTAGTAATATCGAATCAGCATTAGCTAACCGGACTATGGGCCGTGGTCGCGCTCCGGGTAAAGCTATCAGTCTGGATTATCAGGCGGCAAGCGTACAGGGGCAGACCGGGGACTCTGGTCTTGCCAAGGCGCTCACGGACTTCGTGTCCACTGGTGCTGGCGTCTACAAGCAATTTCAGGAGAAGGCCAAGGACCTCGGAGACGAACGGTCTAACGAGATTATCCGTAAGCTGACTCCCCAGCAACGCCGTGATGCCATCCAGAATGGGACCCTGCTCTATCAGGACGACCCCTATGCGATGGAGCAACTCAGAGTCAAGACTGGTCGTAACGCTGCCTATGCGGTAGACGATGAGATTAATGTCAAGATTCAGAACGGTGAGTTCAGGACTCGCGGTGAGATGGAAGAGTATCGCCACCAGCGACTTCAGGATGCCGCTAAGTCTTACGCTGAAGAGGCTGGGATTAACCCGGCAGATGAGCACTTCCAGCGGGGCTTTAACGCAGACATCACAGACCGTAACGTAGCCATCTATGGGTCGTTCAATAAGTATTTCTCTAAGCAGTCCGAGAATACCGCTATGCTGAACACCCGTGTCGAGATGAACTCGTTCCTGAATGATGGGGACCTGATGCGCTCACCTGAAGCTGGTAAGTCCTTTATGGGCTACCTGCGTGATGGGCTGACCACTGCTGCCATTCCGTCTGACCAAAGGGCGACTGAAGTCATCACCCAGACGGTACGGGATGCAGTCCAGAAGTCCGGTGGCTCTAACTTCCTCCAGCAGATTCGACACGAGCGCATCACGCTTAATGGTGTGGACGCTACAGTCGAGGAGATTGTAGGACCTGAGGTCTTCAATGCTGCGATGATTGAGGCCCAAGGCACCGAGTACAAGCTGGTAGCCAAGTATCAGGAAGACTTGTCGCTGGGAGTTCAGTCTGCGATGCTTCAGGATGACCCGACCATTGGTCTGGCCCAAATCCAGAAACTCAAAGCTCAGAACAACCAGCTTCAGCCGGGTGAGGAGATGACGCCACAACGTCAGATGCTTATCAACGCCGAGGCCAGCCTCTTAGAGTCCGTGAAGCGTAAGTCCGCTGAACAGGCGAAGGAGAACACCAAGCTCATCCAGACGCAGAACAAGCAACTGGTCATCGACCAAGTGTACCAGCGTCGACTGAATGGCGACAATGTGTCCACCAACTACGAGGACCTCCCGGTCTCTGACGCTACTGGTGAGTTTAAGCGTTCGGACATGAACAACTACGCTATGGGTAAACTCCAGCAGATTGACCAGATGGACATTCCGCAAGGTGCGAAGGATGCTCAGAAGGTGGCCCTGCTGCGAGCTGATACCAATAACGGCCCATTCCGTAACGCCTTCCAGACGCTGACTCAAGATGCTGCTGGTGAGTGGCAAGCTGCGGTCATCCGTGGTCAGTACGACCCGGACAAGATGCAACGCTTTGAGTCGCTGCGCAAGGTCTATACTCAGGACCCTTCCAGCTTCGCGGCTCTCTACCCTGACCAAGCCCAACTGTTCACCACTTTCGAGCAGATGGACAAGATGGGTCTGGACCCTCAGACGATGATTGACGCTGACAAGCAGGCTGCAAGTCAGTCCCGTGAGATGCGCATTGAGTCTGACAAGGCGTGGCAGGAGTTGAAGAATGACTCGAAGAACAAGGACCTCTCGCGGCTCCCTACGAGTCTGGACGCAAGTGCTCGTAAGGTCTGGGACTCATGGTATTACCGTACAGGTAACGCCGATGCAGCGACCCAGAACACCCAGAAGTGGCTGAACGAGAACACCGTGACTTTCAGTGATGAAGGTCAGGACGGTAAGTCAATCGGCATGGTATCCAAACATCAACTTATGGTCGGGGATAACCCTGAGTCGTGGCAGGTGGGTCGAGACATTATCGACACCGCTCGTCAGCAGCTCATCAAGACTAACCCTTGGGTCGTGAACTCTCAGCTCTCCGTGGTTGAGCAGAACGGCTCGGTCTTCCTTCAGGACGCTACCGGGACTATCCGTATCAAATATGATAAGGGAGTGGTAGGCAAACTGTACCGTGAACAGCAGAAGAAAGCTGAGGATAAAGCCTACGCTGAAGCCGAACGTAAAGCCAACACCCGCGCTCGCATTGTCGAGACTAAAGCGGCTGGTGATAAACGTCGAGCCGAGCGTGAAGGTAATATCCAGAAACGGGGCGGTATGTACAAAGACGTCTCGCTGGAGGGTATCGCAAACACCTTAATTGGTAAGGAGTAATAACAATGGCGACTCGTGGTATTCGCAATAATAACATCGGGAACATTCGTGTTTCCAAAGACCAGTGGGAAGGAGCTACAGGAGACGATGGGTCTTTCGTAACGTTCGACACTCCTGACTCTGGCGTCCGTGCTCTGGCGAAGAACCTGATGTCCTACGGTCGCCAAGGCTACGACTCCATCGAGAAAATTATCACTCGTTGGGCACCTCCGTCTGAGAATGACACCCAGTCCTACATTCAGTCCGTGGCTTCGGCTACGGGCATCCCGGCAACCCAAAGTCTCGACCTGTCAGACCCTGATGTCCTCGCCTCTCTGTCTGAGGCTATCGGCTACCATGAGACTGGCTCCCGCTACGATAAGTCTGTCTATCAGGCTGGCGTGGGTCGTGCTCTTGGAAACGGTATCACCCCAAAGTCCCCACCAGTAACCGCTAATGTCTTCGACGCTCTCACGGAGGGCTTGAAGTCTAAACCTAAAGTCGCTCTGGGAGAGAACCTTCCGGGCGTTACTGGCATGAACATCGAAGGTCAGGAACCTGAGGCTCCCAATGAGTCTTTCGGAGAGATGTTCTATAAGTCAACTGGCGAGACGCTGGACCAAAGGGCTGACCGCTCTACGTGGTTCGGCTTCGGTGGTGCTGCTGAGGCTGAGGTGAAGAACTCTATGGTCGGCGTGGCTATCCGCGCTGGTCAGACCGAGGATTCACTGGACGTCATTGGCGATGTGTTTAACCCGACCCGCTGGAACAACCACAAGTGGTCCCGCGAAGAGTTAGACCAGATTCGTAACGCTGGAGTATTGCCTCAGTATTACGGAGTCATCACTGGCGGTTCCCCTCAGAACCTGACTGAGCTGATTAACTTGGCGCTGGAGAACCAGAAGTTAGACGCTGAGAAGGCTAAGGCCGGGACTGGCGCTCAACTGGCGGCTGGTGTGATTGGTGCGGGTGTGGACCCTCTGACCTACGTTCCTATCGCTGGACAGGTAGGCAAGGGTGGTAAGCTGGTCAACAAGATGTTCACCGTAGCTGCTCAGTCTGGTGCGTTGGCTGGCGCTTCCGAGCTGGCCCGTACCTCTGTGGCTGGTGGTGATGCTCATGTTGCTGAAGCTATCATGGCTGGTGCTCTCTTTGGTGGTGGGATGACCGCTATCGGGGACGGTATCGCCAAGGCTCTCGGTAAGTCGACCAATGAGTTCGCTGGTCCCGCTACACGTCTGGAGGCCCGTGAGACTGCTCGTAACGTCGATGGTCAGGACCTATCCCGTCTGCCAATCCGTGAAGGAGAGGAGACCTTCAGTCACCAAGGCGTTAAGTTCGCTGACGTACCGAATGAGCCGGGAAGTGTTCGACTTGAAGACGGTTCAATCCTGATTGGCGAGAACCCGCTGAACCCTAAGACGCGCCAAGCGTTCGACGAGGTGATTGAGCCTGAACGTGCGGCTGCTGGTGTCAACCTTGGTGGTCTCACTGAGATTGGCCTGAAGCTCCTGAGGTCTGAGAACCCTGAGATTCGCGGACTTGCCGCTGACTTGGTGCGCTCACCTACAGGTATGCAATCAGGTGCGAGCGGGAAGATTGGGACTACAGCGTCAGACGTATTCGAGCGACTTCGTGCAGTGGACCATCGGTTCTACAACGATATCGACGATGCGGTCACTGAGGCCCTGAAGGACCCGTACTTCCAGACAAACTTCAACCGTGACAATGGGGCGTTCCGTCAGGACATCTACCAGCGTGTATCTCTGGCTATTGAGGATGGGAGTGGAAACCTGAAGGCTGAGCTGACTCCGGGTGAACTGAAGGTCTACGACCTGCTGAAGAACCAGTTCGACTCTAAGCGTGAGATGATGGAGAACCCGGCGATGTTCGGTCGAGTGGACGCTCAGTCTATCTTCCCCGGTAGCCGCTTCAAGGGGACCTACGTTCCTCACGTCTACAGCAACCAGATGAAGGAACTGTTCATCAAGGAGCTGGGAAGCCCTGAAGCTCTACAGGAGGCCATCAAGAAGTCATGGCTCACGAGCTATGCGTCACGACCTGAAGTCAAGGCCCGTGTCGACGAGGCTCTGCTGGAGGCTAACCCAAACCTGAAGCCTGAGGAACTTGCGGCTGCGGTCGATAAGTACGCCAACGATAAGGCTTACGGTATCTCTCATACCGACCTGTTTGAACGCTCGTCCGTAATGGAAGAGAACATCAACGGACTGGTGGGTCTGGAGAACAACAACTTCCTTGAGGCTCGTAACCTGTTCGATAGCGATATGTCTATCATCCTGCCTAATGGTCAGCCGTTCAACGTGAACAGCCTCCGTGAGTGGGACATGGATAAGATTGTCCCGGCGTACAACCGTCGAGTCAATGGCGACATCGCTATCATGGCTGGGACCGGGAAGACCACGAAGGAAGTGAAGGACACAGTAGAGACCATGATGAACCGCGCTGGTGATGACGGTAAGTTGAAAGCTGAAGTCTCGACTCTGCGTGATACCCTGAAGATTCTGACTGGTCGTGCTCGCCGTGATGGTGCAGACGACGCTGCATTCTCTACCGTGATGCGCACCATGACCGACCTGTCCTTCTTCGCCAAGAACGCCTATATGGGTGTACAGAACTTGACGGAGATTGGTGGTATGCTGGCCCGTGGTAACGTCCGAGCGATGCTGCATGGCATTCCGATGTTCCGTGACCTCGCCTTCCGTAACAAGAAGATGGGAGCCTCGGAGATTAAGGACCTGCACAACGTGGTCTTCGGTAAAGAGCTTGACGACTCAATCCGTCCGTCCAAACAGGATGTCATCGACCGTCTCCGTGCTTACAGTGACCTGAGTAAACCTGTGGCTACTGCTTTAGGTTCTGCCAAGTATTACACTGGTGAACTTGCAGTCCGCTCTCCGTTTACGAAAGTCCTGAACGGGACGACGAACTACCTGTTAGACGCCGGACGTCAAGGCTTCTTGTCTGACATCGTGGAACACAGCCTGACCGGAAGTAAACGCAAGTTCGACGACCGCTGGTTGAAGACCGCTGGTATCTCCGCTGACCAATGGAAGGGCATTAAGTCCCTCATCCGTGAGTCAGTGACTCGTGGTCCAGACGGGAAGTACACCATCAAGGATAAGAAGGCGTTTAGTAAGGACCCAAGGGCTATGGACCTCTGGCGTATGGGCGACACCATCGCTGATGAGACCCTGCTCCGTCCGCATAAGCTGAGCAACATGGACGCCAAGGCGTATGGTCCACTGGCGAAGACTGTCTTGCAGTTTAAGAACTTCGTTATCAAGTCCATCAACGGTCGAACCATGCGTACCTTCTACAACGCCACCAAGAACAACCGAGCTATGGATGCTGCACTGTCCACGGTTATGTCTATGGGTCTGGCTGGAATGTATTATATGGCTCAGGCGCACATCAAGGCTTACGCCATGCAGGATGGTCGGGACCGTGAGTACCTGAAGCAGGCCCTGAACCCGACGATGATTGGCTATGCGGCTCTGTCCCGTAGCTCCCACTTGGGTGGACCTCTTGGGGTCGCCAACATTCTGGGTGGCATCGCTGGGTATGAGGACACTAAGTTGCTCCGCTCGTCTATCCTTCCGCGCTCACCTACTGAGAAGCCCGAACGTGCCATTACCTATGGTGCTGCGAAGAGTGACCCGGTGATGAATGTGGTCGGTAACTTCCTTGAGCAGGTCCCAGCTTTCGGCTATGCTGCTAACGTTGGCGCTTCGGCTTACAACTTGGCTGGCTACCTGAAGGCTGACACCCGTGTGAACGAACGGGACTACATGACCGGGATGTACAACACCTTCCGCGAACTAGTCCCGAACGACCCAATCACTCAGAAGCTCCTACTGGGAACCTTTGAGGAACAAGGCATCCACATCAAAGACTAAACTATCACTATAGGAACGGAGGCTTCGGTCTCCACCTATTTTGAATAACAGGAGGTATAATGGCTAAAACAACTATCACTCAGTTCCCTGCTGGTCAATCGCAGTACCGAATTGAGTTCGACTATCTGGCTCGACCTTTCGTCGTCGTAACGTTGGTGAACAGTTCCAACCAGACGCAGAACAAGGTCCTCGTTGTAGGTCGTGACTATCGGTTCCTGAGCGCAACGGTCATTGAGATTCTGATTGCTCAGACTGGCTTCGACACCCTGCGCATCCATCGTCAGACTGGCACCGACTTGGTGGTAGACTTCCGTGACGGTTCGGTCCTGACCGCAAACGACCTGACCAACGCTGAACTTCAGGCCATTCATATCGCTGAAGAAGGTCGTGACCAAACGGTCGACCTTGCGAAGGAATATGCAGACTCAGCCCTGACGTCAGCAACCAATGCGAAGAACTCTGAGAATGAGGCTCGTCGTATCGCTGAAAGTATCAAGACTGCTGGTCTGATGGGTTACATCACCCGACGCTCGTTCGAGAAGGGCTTTAATGTGACCGAGTGGAACGAAGCTCTGCTGTGGGAATCTGATGGTAACTATTATCGTTGGGATGGCTCCCTGCCTAAGAACGTCCCGGTCGGCTCGACTCCTGATACCGCTGGCGGTGTAGGTAAAGGTAAGTGGCTTTCAGTTGGTGACGCAACGCTGCGCACTGAGATGCTCCGTGGTCGCTTTAAGTTTGAAGGCGCTGAGTCTGTCTACTATGTCCCAAACATCAACTTCAACACTGCGGTCGATAACCGTAACGCTTGCTATGCGTTCGCCAGTAAGATTTACATCCCCCGTGATGTGACTATCCGCGTGAACCTGCTGCCAGACGATGACGTCCGTAAGTTCGTTGGTGAGGGTAAGCTGATTGTCCGCAACCAGTTCTATGGCGGTGACATGCTGTTTGACGTTGAGAAGGCGACCAATGGTAACAAGCGTTCGGTCAAATCCGTGCTGCTCGAAGCTGTCCGCTCTCAGTCTTACGGCGACGGTACAATCGGGATTGTTGGCGACTCCATCACTGATGGTGCTTGGGGTAAGCAGAACTGGAGTTCTCCACCGCTGGATTCCAACCGTGACCTAGCGGCTCCTGTAGATTATAACCACGGGTTAGCTGGTGGCTCACACTCATGGTGTGCTCACTGGCAGTGGCTGATGAACATGGTTCAGTCTCGCTGGTCTGCGGCTCCTATCTTCCAAGTCTACAATGCTTCCCTATCAGGGGCCAAGCTGTCAGACGGATGGGGCTACCGTAACTTCGACCGTGGGTTCTTCGGGAACGTTCGGTATGGCGCTAAGGCCCCTCGTGTCTGTATTCTGGCTATGGGCTGGAACGACTCCGGTCAAGACATGGCGACCTACCGTGACCAGATTGATATGTTCGTCCGCAAGGCGTGGGGCTATGGCTGCACCGTTGGTATTGTGACGGTGAACGACAACGACTGGTCCCGTATTGGGTTCGAAGGTGCGACCAAGCGTCAGATGTGTGAGACTCTGGGTATCGACTACTTCAACTTAGGTCCAGACCTGACGGAGATGTCCAACATCAACATGCAGGGCATGGATTACTACTACGTGAAGAAAGAGCCTCAGTATGACACCACGCACCCGCAGGAGCTGGGACAGAAGGTAATGGGTGGTTCAATGTTCATGCAGACTCTCGGTGAGAAGTACGTTCGCCGTGTGCGTCCGGGTGACATGATGAACACCTCTGTGGTCGAGAACTATTGGGATGCAGTTACGTATCCATCTCAGAACCACCTACGTCCTCAGTACGGTAAAGCTGGTGGTACACCGAAGCTGAATACCTTTGGTTATCTGCCTATGGCTCAGACCGCTGGTGAGAACGTTACGTTCAACACCTTCGTGTGGTGTGAAGAAGAGGATATGTCACTGACCATCATGGAGCCGTGGACTGGGGCTGGTAAAGTTGGAGACAACAACCATCTTCGTGTCTGGGCACCTGCTGGTTTGACTCTGGATGAAACCGATGCGAACTACGGTACGCGCAACAAGAAGATTAACGACTACTGTCAATACAACGTTGGCAAACTGGCGTCAAACTATCTTGGTGGCTCCCGTACATTGACCACTTATGGCGGTCGTCTTCGCAAGGGCCTAAACCAGATTGCAATCGTGAATGGTGGCGCTCTGCCTACCTGCTGGTATCCGGCCCTGAAATTCGGACATATCACTACCGATGGTATCACCATCCCGCTGACCCGTCTGTCTATCTCTCAGTCCTCAGTTCCAGTCCCGTTCATTGCGGACGGCTACCAGTTCGATGACTATGTGCTATCCAATGCGTTCTCTGGACGTGCTGGCGCGATGACGACTGATGGTTATATCCGTCAGGGTACGGTTGTAGGACGGGTGTACGTCAAGTCTGGCTTCGGGCTGAACACCTATCTGGCGCTGAACCTCGACTCTCTGTCTGGTAACGCTATCCTCATTGGGGTGGCATCCAATGGTCAGATGGCCTGTGGGTCATGGCTGGGTAAGGAGCCTACCGACTGGACTCTTCTGGGCGACACAACGACCAAGGACTTTACGAACGTAGGGTTCACGGTGTGGGTCTACACCAACGCAAGCGGTCAATACTCCTTCTCTATCATCACAGATGACGGGCGTGTTGTGGCTAACCCGATTGCAACGACTGTAGTGACCTCTGGTCGCATCGGCGTGTTCAAGCGGACTACTGGCTCCTTCATGGCTCAGATTGAGGCTAACTGGGACTTCACTAACGTAGGGTAACAACCTTGGGTCAAGGACGACCCGTTTAACAATGGAGGTATTATGATTGAGTTCGACTTCAAGAACGAGGTCCTCAAAGCCTCGCCTATCGTCGGGACCGCTGCGGCTGATGGTGCCAGTCGGTTCTTCTTTGGGTTAACGCTCAACGAATGGTTCTACGTCGCTGCTATCGCGTACACCGTGGTGCAGATTGGCGTCCTAATTTACAAGACGATTAAGAGTGGAGGTGCTACATGACGCAGATGGACTTAGAGAAGTTCCTCTTGATGCTGGACACCGAACGTGCTCGACTCATGCTGCAAGACCTGCGGGATGACTCCAAGCGTTCGCCCCAGCTTTACAACGCCATCGAGAAGCTGCTGGCCCGTCACAACTTTGTGCTGAGCAAGGTGTCTGTGGACGAGAAGCAACTGGCTGACATGGAGGCGCTGAACAAAGAGTACGACAAGGTGCTCTCAGCGACCGAGGATAACGATACTGGCTATGGAGTACAATAATGGCGATTAAGCGCACACTGATGGACTTTAGCAATAAAGATTGGCAGACCTCTACCGTCAAGCTTACTCAGGCTGGTAACGGGATTCTGTCCGGTACGTTCCCTATCTTCTGGCCCCTCACGGCAGACGGTAAGTTTGGAGCGTCCATCTCTACTCCTGTCACAGGCTATGAGTGGGTGTTCTCCGATGGACAGGTAGCCACTACCACGCAGTTAATCGGCCTCATCCGTTCTGGGTTCACGGTCAACACCGCTGGCCCAATCGACACGCAGAACTCTACGAGAAACTTGCAGGTACTGAATACCAGCACTGTGGGCCTCGTACAGCTCAACGTTGTGCAGGAGGACCTCCCGTGGTCTGACAGCAGGCATCCGATTGAGGAGCGTCTGGACAAGCTGTTTGAGACCTTCGGTGGTGTCCAGACGGCTTTGGAACGCCTGACTACTCGCGTCGAGGCGCTGGAAGCTACAGTCAATCCATAAGTGTTAGACTCAAGGTCATTACTATATGTAGTGGCCTTTATGATTAACACACACTACGAGCGGCGACGCTACGTGGATTCTGAGAAACGAGGAGGGCAACTATGCTCGAACTTTTACGTAGATGCGCCCCGTGGCTGCTGGCAGGACTCCTGTTCTGCTCCGGTTACTGGGTGGCAGACAATAAGTGGGAGGCAAAGGTAAATGATGAGTACATCACGAAACTTGAGGCACGAGAGAATCAACGGACTGCTGTCCAAGGTGAAATCGACAAAGTGTCAGCCGAATGGCAAGACAAGATGTCCGCGCTGGAAGGCTCTACTGATAGGATTATTGCTGACCTTAACCGCGATAACAAGCGGCTGCGCATCCGTGTCAAACCCACCAGTGGAACAGTCCAGACTGACGGTCGATGCGTCATTGATGGTTACGCCGAACTTGACGAACGAGATGCTAAGCGTCTTATCGCCATCGGACTGAAAGGTGATGAATGGATTAAGGCCCTCCAGAAGACCGTGAGAGCCATGCAGCAGAATAAGGAGGTGAAGCCTTGAGTCAAGACTTAGCGGCGCGTCAGGCGCTTATGACTGCCCGTATGAAGGCAGACTTCGTGTTCTTCCTGTTCGTCCTGTGGAAAGCTCTGTCCCTCCCGGTCCCGACTCGCTGTCAGATTGAC
>OQVT01000930.1_pt1 | contig 17803 bp, 12 predicted proteins | sample 1691561 | NCBI WGS metagenome assembly OQVT01 (sample SAMN03418260, study PRJEB22391) | human gut metagenome | biome: human-gut; feature: organic feature; material: feces | host: Homo sapiens | place: Tanzania | collected 2013-01 | reverse complement strand
AGCTTGCTAAGAGCGACGGCGTATCGTCTATGTACAGCGGTGCGCCGTATAGTTCGTTGATCTTGGTGTTGAGACGGGCTTTGTCGTCTTTGGTCAGACGACCGGTCTTGATCTTGTCGCCCTCTATCTCGCACACGTTCATAATCAGACGGTTCACCAACTGCACGTTGGACATCTCGAGCGAGAACATCGCCACGGGAATATGGTAATTGACTGCTATGTTTTTTGCCATCGAAAGCACGAAGGCGGTCTTACCCATTGCCGGTCTGGCGGCGAGAATCACAAGGTCGGATTTCTGCCAACCCGCTGTAACCTTGTCCAGTACGCCGAACCCGGACGGAATACCCGATATGTTGCTGTCGTTTTTCTCCGCCTCGGTCATACGGCGCAACGCCTCTGCCACTACGGGGTCGATCTGCGTAACATCGCGTTTCTGTGCACGCTGCCCGATCTCAAATACGCCCGCTTCGGCGCACAACCTGACCGAGCTCACCCGCCGTGTGGCTTCTACCGCCCACCTGCGCTACCATGCGCAGATCATTGCCCAAAAGGCGACCGCACGCGACCTCATACACCTTGCCGCCGAGATAGAGGAGGCAGGGTACGACGAGACACAGGACATCGAAGACCTGATGAATCGTGCCGAAGCAGGCGTATTCGAGATTGGTCAGCGTGCGCAGAAACGTGATGTTACTCAGATTGACCCTGTCGTGGCAGAAGCGTTGCGCCGTATGAACGAGGCCGCCAAAAACGACAGTAATATATCGGGTATTCCATCCGGTTTCGGTGCTTTGGACAAGATTACCGCCGGTTGGCAGAAATCAGACCTTATCATCATTGCCGCTCGTCCGGCGATGGGTAAGACTGCTTTTGTGCTTTCGATGGCAAAAAATATAGCGGTCAATTATCAAATCCCTGTGGCGATGTTCTCGCTTGAAATGTCGAACGTGCAGTTGGTTAACCGTCTGATAATGAACGTCTGCGAGATAGAAGGCGACAAAATCAAGACCGGTCGTCTTACGCGCGATGACAAAGCCCGCCTCAACACGAAAATTAACGAACTCTATGGAGCACCGCTATATATTGACGATACGCCATCGCTGTCAGTGTTCGAGTTGCGTTCCAAAGCGCGCAAACTCGTGCGCGAACATGAGGTACAATTGATTATCATCGACTACCTGCAACTGATGAACGCACAAGGTATGAGTTTCGGCAGCCGTGAGCAGGAAATCAGTATCATCTCGCGCAACCTGAAAGGTTTGGCAAAAGAGTTGGATATACCTATAATCGCCCTCAGTCAGTTGAACCGTGGTGTGGAGGCGCGTCAGGGTAATGATGGCAAAAAACCTCAGTTGAGCGACCTGCGTGAGTCGGGTGCCATTGAGCAAGACGCCGATATGGTGTGCTTTATTCACCGCCCTGAATACTATAAATTTTACAACGACGAAAAAACGGGAAAAGACTTGCGAGGACTGGCAGAAATAATCATTGCCAAGCACCGTAGCGGTGCCACCGATGACGTTTATCTCCGTTTCCGCAACAAATATGCGAAATTCCAAAACGAGGACGAAATAGTCTCTGATGAAGAAATCAACGACGTGCCTCAAGCACCTATTGACAGGAGTTATATGAGCATACCGTCCGGAATGAACAGTATGAGTCCGGACGGGGCAATGATCAATATGAACTCGATGGGCGATGATGATCGGGCTCAGTTTTGACGGAAAAAAGCAGTAGCAGACCGGCGAAAGTAACAAAATGTCATTTTGTTTTTTGGCGTAAGACCCGCGTTAGACCCGCGACAGACCCGCTAAAAAAAACGCTTACAACCGGAATAACAAAAAGATAGCAATCAGTACGTTTCTATGATCAATTGTCGTTTTTTTGCTTTACATTATGGCAATTGACAGATTGTAGGAACAGCAAAATAGTAAACTTAAATACATGCAAAGAACAGTAATCATTGATGCGCTGAAGCGCACCGACTTTGGACAGGAAATCAATGTCCGTGGTTGGGTAAGAAGCCGTCGCGGAAACAAAAATGTGTCGTTTATTGCCCTAAACGACGGCTCTACTATTAAAAACATTCAGATTGTAGCGGACTTGTCCAAGTTCTCCGAAGATCAACTAAAGCCCGTTACCACGGGGGCTTGTATCTCCGCCACCGGAACCCTGGTAGAAAGTCAGGGTGCGGGGCAATCGGTTGAAATTCAACTCACCGCTCTCGAGATCTATGGCACAGCCGATCCCGAGAAATATCCGCTTCAGAAAAAAGGACTCAGTATGGAATATCTCCGTACTATCGCCCATTTGCGTCCGCGCACCAACACCTTCGGAGCAGTGTTCCGTATCCGCCACAATATGGCAATGGCTATCCATACCTATTTCCACGAGCACGGCTATTTCTACTTCCATACGCCCCTAATCACGGCTTCCGATTGTGAGGGTGCCGGTCAGATGTTCCAAGTAACGACAAAGAACCTCTACAACCTGAAATATGACGAGAATGGCAAAATTGATTACTCCGATGACTTCTTCGGCAAACAGACTTCGCTAACCGTGAGCGGTCAGTTGGAGGGCGAATTGGCAGCCATGGCACTCGGGAAGATCTACACCTTTGGTCCGACTTTCCGTGCCGAAAACTCCAATACCCCGCGCCACTTGGCAGAGTTTTGGATGATAGAACCGGAAGTGGCTTTCATTCAGAAAGATGAACTGATGGACCTTGAAGAGGACTTTATCAAGTATTGCGTGCGCTGGGCTTTGGAGCACTGCAAAGACGACCTTGATTTCCTCAATCAGTTTGTAGATAAGGGTCTGATTGCCCGCCTCGAATCGGTTATCAACACCGAGTTTGTGCGCCTGACCTATACCGAGGGCGTGAATATCCTGCAAGAAGCAATGAAAAACGGCAAGAAATTCGAGTTCCCTTGCAATTGGGGCGACGATCTTTGTTCCGAGCATGAGCGTTTCTTGGTAGAGGAGCATTTCGGCAAACCTGTCATCATGACCGACTATCCGAAAGATATCAAGGCGTTCTATATGAAGATCAACGGAGACGACAAGACCGTGCAAGGCACCGATGTGCTCTTCCCGCAGATTGGCGAAATCATCGGCGGTTCGGTACGCGAAGAGAGTCTCGACAAACTAAACGCAGAGATCGAGCGTCGACAAATCCCGATGAAGGATATGTGGTGGTATCTCGATACCCGCCGTTTCGGCGCAGCACCGCATGCCGGCTTCGGTTTAGGCTTCGAGCGATTGATGCTCTTCGTTACGGGAATGCAGAATATCCGCGATGTCATTCCTTTCCCACGTACTCCGAAAACAGCAGAATTCTAATCTAATACACACCAAAACAACTATTTATGAGAAAAGTCTTTTCTATGTTGTTTGTCCTCCTGCTCTCTGTGGGTATGATGGCACAGACATCACTGCGAGGAACCGTTGTTGACGAAGCGGGCAACACCCCTATCGTCGGTGCAAAGGTTACTCTGGCTAACCAGAACATCTCTACCACCACCAACGGAGCGGGTGAGTTTGCCCTACTCTATTTGGAACCGATGGATGAAGAGATAATTGTAGAGGCAGACGGCTATATCGCCACTATCGAACTGGTGCTTCTGCAAGAGAATCAGAACTTGAAAATGGAGCCTATCCGCTTGCAACGCGATTTTGCACGCGATGCACAAGAGGAGATACTCCTCAACATTGCAGACGAAGATCTCAACGATGATGAGGGTAAGTCGCAGGCACAAGCATCGGCTTCTTCGGCAAGTAATGACGTATTCAATTCTACCACCTCATTTGCTTGGTCCACAGCCCGTTACCGCAAGCGTGGTTACGACCAAACCTATGAGCAGACCTACATCAACGGCATCAATTTCAACTCTGCCGAGCGTGGTCAGTTCAATTTCTCGTCTATGGGCGGTTTGAATGATGCCAGCCGTAACAAAGAGGTACTTAACCCGATTGAGGCAACCAATTTTGCCTTTGGCGGTCTCGGAACATCGACCAACTACCTGATGGACGCTTCGCGCTATGCACAGGGCTGGAAAGTGGGCGTTGCCGGCACCAACCGCAACTACAAAGGCCGCGTCAATGCCACCTATGCCAGCGGCCCACTCGCTAACGGTTGGTCTTTTATCGGACAAATGGCATTTCGTTTCTCCCCGTATATCGACCAAAAGGGTACTATCGGTGAGGGTATCAAGTACTATTCGTTGGGCTATTTCTTCTCGGCAGAAAAGAAATTCAACAACGGTGACAAACTATCTATCATCACTTTCGGCGCACCTACCGAGCGCGGACAGTCGGCTGCCGTTACCCAAGAGGTGTACGACCTAACCAATGCCTACAACAAGACCTCGTGGGGGCATAACAACTACAACCCCTATTGGGGCTACCAGAACGGCAAGGTGCGCAACTCGCGTATCGTAAAATCGTATGACCCGACGGCAATCTTGAATTATGACCTGAAGATTGACGACTACAACAAGATAAAGTTTGCAGTCGGTTATCACTATAGTTTCTACAGCAACTCGGCACTCACGTTCTACAATGCACCAGACCCACGTCCGGATTACTATCGCAATCTGCCTTCATTCCTTTGGGACGGACAGATTGCCGACTCCAACTCGGAGCAACTCTATAGCCCTAACGGAGGACACTACCAATACGGTAATTTTATCGGCGCGGATATTAATGGTCTCGAGATGGGCATTGGACAAGTGGCACACGACGGCAACATCATCGGTCCGAGTATCAATGCACAGCAATACAATGCGTTAGTTGACCTGTGGCAAAGTCGCGACAACAAAACCACACAAATAGACTGGGACAACATCTACGCTTCGAACATCGCCAACAACTATACCAACCCAAACGGGTCGGCACGCTACCTGCTGGAACGCCGTCACAACAATATCCAGGAGGCTATGGCGAACATCAACTATGTAAATACACAGTTCGACCATCTGAAGATTACCGCCGGTTTGGAAGGCAAGTTCTCGCAAGGTATCCACTACAAGACCGTGGATGACCTGCTCGGTGGTAACCAATGGATTGACGTTGACCCGTTTGCCGACCGTGATATCAAAGAGTTGGCTACCAACGCCGGTCTTTCGCAAACTGACATCGCCAATGTAAAGAAAAACGACATCGCTTCCGACTACAACGATGTGAAGCACTACGGCGACCGGTTCGGCTATGACTACCGTATCAATATGGGAACAGCCAAATTGTGGGCGCAAAACGAGTGGACATTCAATGAAGTGGACTTCTACTATGCCCTGCAACTGACCTACTCTTCTATGCAGCGTACCACCAATATGATCAACGGTCGTGCATGGTATCTCTCGCAACTCAATCCGCAATACGCTTCCCACTATCTCGGTACACAAGCCGACGAGATTATCGCACAAGCCAACAATGGTACACTCACTGCCGGTACCACCTATATGGGACAAGCACACCATTTTGCTGACCCGGCTTTTAAGATAGGCGCAATCTATAAAATTGACGGACGCAATAAACTGAAGATCAATGCACTGGCGGAAACACGCGCTCCGTTGGCACGCAATGCCTACATCTCGCAGCGTGTTCACGATCGCGCTATCGAGACTATCTACACCCACGACCAGGCTAAGAACCTCAAAGATTTCTACGCAGCCAGCGAAAAAGTAGTGGGTGGCGACCTATCCTATGAGTTCAATTTCCCCATTGTTCGCGGTCGTATCACAGGTTTCTTTACCCAGTTTTGGGACGGAAGCGAACTGAACGGCTACTATGATGACGAGGCACGTACGTTTGTCAATCAAGCCCTGACCGGCATTGACCGCCGTCACATGGGTATCGAAGCAGCCGCTGCTGTGAAACTCGGTACGTATTTTACTCTTACCGGTGCAGCCAGCGTGGGCGACTATCGCTATACAAGCAATGCTATGGCTATCACTTCTGCCGAAAACGGTATGGCATTGGCAGAAGACAAAGATGGCAAGTCGGTATTCGAATTGCAAGACGAAGTGCTGCTCAATGGCATTCGTGTGGCAACCGGTCCGCAAGTAAATGCCAGCCTCAAACTATCGTTCTTCCACCCGAAGATGTGGTTTGCCGATGTAACGGTTAGTTACTACGACTGGAACTTTCTCGACGTGGCTCCGTCGCGCCGTATGAAAGGACTCTATACGGGTGTACGTGCCGACGGCACGCCTGTAAACGGTTGGTATGGAGACAGTTATGCCAACGCCATTGAGACTACCGACGGTAAAGCCGCTGTTGTAACAGGCGACGGTTCATTCCCCGCTAATGCGGTATTGGACGCCAATGGGGTACCCGTACTGCGCTATCCGTACAATATCCTCTCTATGCAAGAGTCGTTGGCAGCCACCAACCCGCTCAACCGCTTCATCATTGATGCCAGCGTGGGTAAACTGATTTATCTGAAGGACCGTCAGTCGTTGTCTGTCAACCTGTCTGTTACCAATCTTACCAACAACACCCACTTCAAGACGGGCGGCTACCAGCAGGCACGTCTCCCGCGCTACACGCGCCAAGGTGTGGGCGATAACGAGAACTCGGTTATCTCGCCTAATGCGTGGAAATTCCCGAGCAAGTATTACTACGCATGGGGCATGAACTTCTTCTTGAGTGTAACCTATAAATTCTAATCAGTATGCAACGTAAAATCTATTATATAGCCGCTCTGTTTGCCGCTACGGCAACCGCCTTATTCACCTCTTGCGAACCACGTGCCATAACCGAAGATGATGTATTCATCAAGAGCACGAATGTGGATAGTATTATTCGCTTGCGCGATGCAGAATATCATCTCTACACACTCAATGAGTTTGTGGACACCTATATGACCGAACAAGGTAACTTCTGGAGCGATACATCGCAATATCGTACCCGTGCTACCAATGGGGATGGTATCTACCTATTCTCGCTTGATACCCTGCCTACCCACGGTGCCGGTATCTATATCCGCGGACGTGTTACAACCGATGACTACGGAGGCAATTTTTATAAGTCGTTGGTTATCCAACAAGTGATTGACGGCAAACAGCAGAACTTGCGTGTGTCAGTAGATCTCGGTTCGGTAGGCGGTATGTACCAACTCGGACAGGAGATACTCGTCCGTTGCAATGGTCTGTGCATCGGACGGTATGGCGACCAACCGCAACTCTGTGTACCGGCGTACAACAACAATATCTATGCACAAAACGCTACGCAGAAAGTAGGTTGGGCTCCCGGGCGTATTCCGAATGCCGTTTTCCGCAATGCGGTAACAATGCTTGGTGTACCCGACCAATCAAAACTGCAGTACGACACCATCACTATTGCCGACTTCATCAATCTCAACGATGAGAAACAAATGCGGACAATGGACGGACGTTTGGTTGTACTCAAAAACGTGTGGTTTACGGGGAAATACGAGAACCAAGGCACACTGACCGACTGCACCACGGGCGACCCGGAAACGGATAGTTATGCCAATGTCTTTGCTCCGACAACCAACAACATCGGTTTCCCGCAAAGCCGTGTTATCTCCGACGGAACCAATGAGACCCTTGTCGGCAGTTCGGAATATAGCAAATTCTCTCATTTCTATATTCCCGGTGCCAACGCTTCGGGTATAGCCGATTGCGTAAAATACAAGGGTACCATTACCGGTATTCTCGGTCAATTCCGCGATAACGCACGCTATGCGCATGACAAATACGATTGGTCGATTACCCCCCGTAACATCAACATCGGCAACAGCAACCCGCTGAACGATATTGTGATGTTCAACACTGAGACCGGCGAAGAGTGGATACCCAAAGAGTACACCGCTCCGAAAGAGGAAACTACTCCTGCCGAGTAAAAACAAAAGAAATCGGGACAAAGAGCAATGAACTAAACAATAAGGGTTCTTTGTCCCGATTTTATTCTTTCTCCATTGTACCTTATTTTTGTTCCAACGAAATGAATTGGCTCGATGCCTTACTCCTTTTGCCGTTGCTCATCGGACTCATCAGAGGTCTGATGCGTGGACTGATAACCGAACTCATTGCCATATTGGCAGTGGTGATAGGCGTGGTGGGTGCACGTTTGTGGGGGGCGCGTTTCTCTGCGTGGCTATTGCTGCAAACCGAATGGCCTGCAGGTGTGTGCGATGTGATTGCCTACGCCCTATTGTTCTTGGGTATCGCTATTGTGCTGAATATCCTCGGTCGCTTGCTCTCGAAACTGCTCCGTGCTATCCATCTTGGTTTTCTCAACCGATTAGGCGGAGGACTATTCGGCATTGCCAAATGGGCGTTGGTAGTCTTGATAGTGGTATTTCTCGCCGACCGGATTGACCGTCAATTCGGGTGCTTCGGCAAGACGGAAATCGTGAAATCCTCCGTTCTCTACCACCCCTTTGTGGACGCTTCCAATCATCTGCTCAATGTGGTAACCGAAGCCACGACCACCAACCCGTAAAACGCATTGTACTCACCTCATCCAATAGAAAACGGGAAGGCCGTCGTATATTTCTCTCTTGGCAGCAATCTCGGCAATCGTGAGCAAAACATCCATAATGCGTTGCAAATGCTTGAGCAACACATAGGGTTTCCTATCCGTCGGTCTGCTTTTTTCTATTCCGAGCCATGGGGATTCCAATCGCCCCATTCGTTTTGCAATATCTGCGCCTCTTTCTTCACTCCAATGTGTCCTTCAGAAGTTCTATGCGCCACACAACGAATAGAGCGCACCCTCGGGCGCACTCACAAATCGCAGCACGGACACTATCATGATCGTCTTATAGACATCGATATGCTGCTCTATATCACTCCGCAGGGACACTCTCTTTCCATTCAAACTCCCGACCTAACTCTCCCCCACCCGCTTATGCATCTCCGCCCGTTTGTTATGACTCCGTTGCTGGAAATCCTGCCTCCACCAACCATAAGTTAATCCATAGTTTCGATTACGGCAAAAAGACGGCAACGAGAGGATAACGAGATCATACCGAGTTGTTAGGATATTGTCTCAATACGCATAGGTCATATACTGCTACTTTGTAGGAATAGTATAGACGCCATTTACCTTGGTTGGTTCTATATGTATGCCCACGTGCGTTTGCTCACCAAACTGTTTTTTCAAGCGGCGTTCGAGGTCGGTGGCGTGTTGATGCGCCACGTACAATGGTGTATCACCGGGCATACGCAGGTGCATCTCAATAGCATAGTGGTTCCCCACGCTACGCGTACGAAGATGGTGCAGTTCTGTCATGGCACTATCTTCGTTAACGATATCGATGATTTGTTTTTCTACTTCATCTGGCAGACTTTTCTCCAAGAACTCCCCTATTGCACCATACATCAATTTTGCCGCCATCACAATGATTAAAATGCTGACTATCAGCGCAGCAATAGGATCAAGAATAGTCCATTTCTGCCCTAATATAATGGCACCGCCGATACCGAGTGCCGTACCGACAGACGAGAACGCATCCGAGCGATGGTGCCATGCATTCGCCACCACGGCATCCGAATGAACCTGTTTGCCCACACGCGCCGTAACCTGATACGTGATCTCTTTTAGCACAATACTTACTATCGCCGCCCAGAAAGCAATCCACCCCGGTTCTGGTAACTGCTCACCGTGCACCACACGCAGAATCTTTTCCACACCATTTGCAGCAATCATACCTCCTACAACCAGCAAGGCCAAACCGATACAGAAAGTGGCCAATGTCTCATACTTGCCATGCCCATAGTCGTGGTCGTGGTCGGCAGGCCGATTGCTGATTTTGATAAACACCAGCACCACGATGTCTGTGAGAAAATCGCTGAGCGAATGTACAGCATCGGCAATCATCGCCGCCGAATGTCCCAACACCCCCGCCAAGAACTTAAACGCCAACAACACCACATTCACCACGCTACCCAATATGGTAACACGATAAATCCTCCGCTCCCGCTGCTTGTCCGTTTCTATAATCGTATCTGCCATAAATTAACACTTTAGTCGGTTATTGACCAATTGCTTCATAAAAAGGACGGAGGTTGGATTGGGCGCGGGTGTGTTTGGCTACTTGTTTGGTATGGTTGCCACGAATGCCGCGCTCTAGATTGTAGGTCAGGTCGTGCCATTTGGTGGCAATGGCAATGCGGTTGCCCGATGTGGCAATACGCTCCAAATAGGTATCGTAGGTCTCCGTCTTGGCGTGTGTGAGCAGGCGAAGCGTATCTACGATATGGGCAGGAATGCCCTGCTCCAAGAGAGACTCAAAAGTATAGTCGCTGTCCTCCACTACATCGTGCAGGAAGCCCGCCACTATCTCGTCCGTACACGTACCCATCAGTCCAACCACCAAAGGGTGCAATATAACCGGTTTGCCATCCAAATCCAACTGCCCCTTATGTGCTCTCGCTGCAATCTCCAATGCCCTCTCTATCAATTCAGAATCGGTCATAATTACATTTTGTACAAGGTTTATAAACTCTCATAGTATCTACGAATCTTTTGTGCCATCAGACTACGACGCTTTTCTAGGAACTCCGTATATCGAGTGTAGTCCATATCGAATATCTCCTCCGGAATACAATTGGCTTTCAAATTATCGCGCAATAGTTGTTCTTTAAGAATCGAACCGCAATTTGCCTTTGTTTCTCCACATTGTTGTAAAGCCTGTGTAAAATAATCTTTCGGGGCATTCTTTCCTATTGATATGTTTACAGGTGTATCAAGGTAGGCATAATTTGCTGTTTGATTATACTCGGTTCGTCCAAAATTATGTTCACTGAGGTATTTCTTCGGGAAAATATGGTGAACATCCCCACCTAATGTCAGCAATTCGCTTACTCTTATATTTTGTGAAAGCAAACTAAAGTCAGCAAAATACACTTGTGCAGCCAAGTAAGCCAAATAGGTTGGGTTAATAGATGAAGCATATGATAAATTCTGTACCAATGCCACTTGCCAAAAATTCTCCGACAAACTGGCATCCTCCATATTCTTTAGTGCCTGACGTATGCCTACCTCATTAATCAGTTTAAGGTCTTTGGCAAAAGCAGATTCAGGAGAACTACTATATCGTCCTGTAAGAATTGATAATACATACCATTTTTGTACAATACGTTTACGTTCTGCAATAGGCTCATCAGAGTTACGTAGCATCAAAAATAAAGCATACGCAAAGTCTAATGCCATATTGGATGTAATCATCTTGGGTGATATAAATCCTGCACTACGGATAGTCTGCATAAATTGCTTGAAATTGTATTCATTGATGACATTGCAAACGCCTTCATACATTTGTAGGAATGCCCTTTCTGCAATTTCTTCTTTGAAATCACGTGTTTCAAAGTCTCGCCCTGTCAGCAACTGAACCAATTCTGCCAAACGTGCCCGTTTAATAGTATGCATAAATGCAACACGGATTACATCATCACAAGTGGGGTCATATACTATCTCGTTGTCGTTCCGTAGCCATTCCAACATTTTAAGATACTTTGTTGCAGCAAATTGAGTATCTCGGGAGGCTATGTAATCGTAATACGTAGGTTCTACTGACAAATGTGCAAAATAGTCTATCAACTTGCGCAACAAATTACCCCCATGTGCTTCATCAGCAGCCATTTTCGACATTACAAAGTCCCCTTGTGACAATGCTGTACCCTTTGAATTGATGCGAATGAATATATCAGTAACAACATCAATATCTAACTTCTCTGACAATTCAATAACACCTACTTGGGTAGCCTCAATACCTTTCAACCTATTAAGTACCACTTGCAAATCATTACCATTCATATTTGGATTATCTTCCAAATACTGGGGAATAAACGTCCAAGAAGAGAACGATGTATTGAAAATATCCGCTATATCCGAAATCCAAATTTTATTCTTAAGATGTGCAGGTGTTTGCACTGCAAATATCTCAGCACTCTCATTGCCCCTCTCATAATCAAGTGCAGCAAACGGGTTGAAGGCTATCTTGACACGTGTTTCATGAAAGTCACTATTGAATATCTTTTTGGCTACTATTGCAGTCATTAGTGCTGTAATTCGCTGCTGTCCATCTATTACAACTTTTTTACCTGAAGATATAGTACCATCTTTCAGTTTTACATTAGGATTCTTCCATAAGATGATATAACCTGTAGGAAAACCTTTATACAAAGAGTCCATCAGATCTCGAACCTGTACATTTTTCCAAACAAACGGACGCTGAATCTCCGGTATCGCAATATCATGTGCTTCAATCAATCCTAATAATGCCTTGATAGATAAAGATGTGTTTGTAAATTTTTCACCTTCCATAATGATGCTTTTATTTAGTGATACATTTTGCATTTATCAATGTGCAAAGGTACGAAAAACAAGTGAAGTATACAACCAATATGCTACAAAACATAAAATAGTAACAGAATCATATTCCGTACAATTAACGATCATCCGCTAAACTACAATCGTGGAATAAGAAAAGGAACTGCTCTTTGTTGATGAGCAGTTCCTTTTGAGATGTTAGGTGTGAGTAGAGACTTATTTGTTTACCTGGAAGCGGGTGTTGCCGGTGGTGAAGAAATCAACGATTTGGTTTGCGGCAGCGATGCCGGCGTTGATGTTTGCTTCTGCGGTTTGAGCACCCATCTTCTTCGGAGTAGCGAAATAACGTCCCTCGAACAAGGTCTTGAACTTCATATCCGCTGCAGGCATGATGTCCGTAACGTACTTGAAGTCAGCACGGTCTTGCATGAGTTGGATAAGTTCGTCCTCGTTGATAACCTCCTTGCGGGCAGTATTAACGAGCAATGCGCCCTTCGGCATCTGGCTCAACAGTGCATAGTTGATGCTGTTCTTGGTCTCTGCAGTAGCAGGGATATGGAGGGAAACAACATTGCAAGTCTTGTAGAGTTCCTCTGCAGAATGGAGCGGAGTAACGCCCTCTTTGAGCATAGCCTCATCGGGGCAGAATGCGTCATAAGCGTAGATGTCCATGCCAAAGCCTTTGGCGATACGCGCTACGTTGCGACCTACGTTACCGAAAGCGTGGATACCGAGTTTTTTACCTTTGAGTTCGGTTCCGCTGGTTCCGTTATAGAAGTTACGCACAGCCATCACCATGAGTCCGAGAGCCAACTCTGCTACAGCGTTGGAGTTCTGACCCGGTGTGTTCATAGCCACAACACCGTGCGCAGTAGCCGCTGCGAGGTCGATATTGTCGAAACCAGCACCTGCGCGAACCACAATCTTGAGTTGTTTAGCAGCGTCGAGCACCTCGTTGTCCACAATGTCGGAACGAATGATGATAGCATCAGCATCTGCTACAGCGTCCAAAAGTTGCTGTTTGTCAGTATATTTTTCGAGCAAAGCGAGGGTGTAGCCTGCTTTCTCCACCACCTCGCGAATGCCGTCCACAGCCACTTTCGCGAATGGTTTTTCAGTTGCAATAAGAACTTTCATACTATTGACTAATGTTGTGTAAAACACTGCCGCGCGCTTTTCTTCACGCTTGGGATTGCCAAACCAATAATCCATGATGATGTCCATAATTATATAAATTTGTTAATCCATAGGGTCGTTATACCTTGCTTATGGGTTGCTCATCCCTTGCTGAAAAGTTGCGGTTTTACAGCATTAAAACACGTAAATGAAACGACTGAATTATTAAAGTTTCTTCTCGTAATCGTGAATGCAATCAACGAGTGCCTGTACGCCTTCGATGTCCATTGCGTTGTAGCACGAAGCACGGAAGCCACCTACGAGACGGTGTCCCTTGATACCTACCATGCCACGCTCGGAAGCGAACTTGAAGAAGTCGTCTTTGAGTTCCTCATACTCAGGTTTCGGAACGAAGCAGATGTTCATGCGGCTACGGTCCTCTTTCTCAAGGATAGTCGGAACGAACATTTTGCTGTGGTCGAGGCAATCGTAGAGGAGGTCAGCCTTCTGTTGGTTGCGTTTGTCAATCCACTCTACGCCACCGTTTTTCTTGAGCCAACGGAGGTTGAGGAGGGCTGTATAGATAGGCAATACAGGAGGAGTGTTGAACATAGACCCACCATCGATATGGGTTTGGTAGTTGAGCATAGTAGGAATATAACGTGAAACTTTGCCCAGAGCCGACTCTTTGATGATAACGAAAGTAACGCCCGCAGGAGCGAGGTTCTTCTGTGCACCACCGTAGATAACGTCGAACTTGCTTGCGTCGATAGGACGGCTGAGGATGTCAGACGACATATCTGCAATCAAAGGTACATTACCCTTCTTAGCGTAGATTTCTTGCAACTTGCGCTCCGAAATCTCGGTACCGAAGATGGTGTTGTTGGTAGTGATGTGGAAATAGTCAGCGTCTTGCGGAATATCGTAACCACTTGGGATTGAGTTGGTTGACTCAGCGACCACCTCTACCTCGCCAAAGCCCTTAGCCTCTTTGATAGCCTTCTTGGACCATACACCGGTGTTGAGATAAGCGGCTTTCTTCTCAAGGAAGTTGTAAGGAATCATGCAGAACTCGAGGCTTGCACCACCACCGAGGAACAGTACGCGATAGCCTTCCGGCACACCGAGAAGTTCCTTCATCAGGGCTTCCGCCTCATCCACAACGGGTTGGAAGTACTTAGCACGGTGCGAAATCTCGAGGATACTCAATCCTTCACCTTGGAAATCAAGCACTGCGTCAGCGGTCTCTTTGATGACCTCTTGGGGCAGGATACTCGGTCCTGCATTAAAATTGTACTTTTTCATAAAACGTATTGATTTATGGGTTATTTATTGCTTGGCAATCATACCGTCTTTCCACTTGCTGCGTTGCTCGGGAAGGACTTCGGTATCGGGTTGTTTGACAGCGTTTTGGATAGCGTCTGTGACCTTCCGGGCGGCGTCTTTGATACCCTCGCGAACGTGCTCAATAAGGTCAGCGTGCTCAAACCATGCCACGGCATCGCCTTTGGTCAGGATAGCACCCTGCTCTTTCTCGACAGCCACCAGACGGCAGTTGTCGAAGGCAGTGAGGGCTTCCATACCATGTTGGGTCTGGATGTAGCAGATGACATCACCTTTCTTATAGAAGGTGCCGAAAGCAGGTGCGTGGCTATCCTCGTTGTAGTCCAATTCCCAAAGGAGTTTGCCCGATTGCGTTGCCTCGAGAGGCTCTGCGTTGGGGTGCAAGATAGCGCGTTTGTCGGCAGCCGAGATGAACGTAACCTGTTTGCCACCCTGTGCGGCTTTCTCCATACGCTCAAGGAGGTCTTTGTTGAACTGCTCCTTAGCCTGACCCGACTTGAACTCACGATACTGTTTCTCGTGCATAGCGAACTCGAAGAGTTCTTCGTCGTCCTGACCACGCTCCCAACCGAGTTTCTCCATCTCCTCAATATAATGGGGCAGAGCGTCGGGATAGAGTGATTGCGGGTCGCCCGTGTAGAACTCCATATTCTTCTCTTTTGCCAGTTCAACAATTTCGGGAGCCAACTCGCCGGGCAGTTTACCCGACTTGCCGAGAATCATACCCCACATAGCCGGGTCCATGCGTGTGAACGGTTTTTCGCCCATCGACTTGGAGAAGAGATTCATCAAAGCGGCATTCTTGACATACTGCGAGAAAGGCGTTACGAGGCATGGAGTACCCAACATAGGCCATATACGCTGTACTTCTTCGAAGAGTTCGACAAGCAGTTCGTCCTCGCTGAGGGCTTTCTCACCCCGTTTCACAAGGTTGGCGTTGATAGCGGCGTGCATACCCTTGAGGTCCGCCATCAGCGAACCCATCATACCGCCGGGAAGACCACAGCCCACGAGGAGCGAGGTCATCTTGGAGTTGCGCGGGTCAATCCAATAGCCGAGGAAATCGTCGATGAACGATTGAGTCAGGCTACGCGCCTCCATATATGCTTTCATATTGATATCTTTCACGAGGAAACCAGCATCACGCAACATGGCTTGGATAGTAATGACATCCGGATGCACCATACCCCAACTGAGCGGTTCCATAGCCACGTCCAGCACATCGCCACCCGCCTTAGCCACCTCAAGCATAGACGCTACCGAGAAGCCGGGGCCTGTGTGTCCGTGATATTGGATAATAATATCAGGATGCTTCTCCTTGATAGCCGCAACAATCTTTCCCAACATAGCGGGGCGACCGATACCTGCCATATCCTTGAGGCAGATTTCCTGTGCGCCACCCTCGATGAGTTGCTCGGCAAGGTTGATATAATACTCCACTGTATGTACCTTGGAATAGGTCATACACATGGTGGCTTGGGCAGTCATGCCTGCCTCTTTTGCCCATTTGATAGACGGAATGATATTGCGGGGGTCGTTGAGACCACAGAAAATACGAGTGATATCCACTCCTTGTGCGTGCTTCACTTTGTACATGAGTTGGCGCACATCAGCGGGAACCGGATTCATACGGAGAGCATTGAGTCCGCGGTCGAGCATGTGGGTTTTGATTCCCACCTCGTTGAAGGGCTTGGTAAATGTGCGAACCGCGAGATTGGGGTTCTCACCGTAGAGAAGATTCACTTGCTCACTTGCGCCGCCGTTGGTCTCGACACGATCGAAACACCCCATGTCGATGATAACCGGTGCAATCTTTGCCAATTGGTCCTTGCGCGGAACGTACTTTCCGCTGCTCTGCCACATGTCGCGATAGACAAGGGAGAATTGAATTTCTTTCTTCATATATAGTTTAGATAAAAAGTTCAGTTGTTTATTCCGCTGCAAAGGTACAACTTATTTTCCGTTTCCGCAAATAGCAGACGTTTTTTGTGGATTATACGGCAACTGACAGAGAAAACGGGCTTAGCGATGCGAATAAACAATAGCGGCTGATAGGTGGCGTGTGCTGCGCACAAAGCGGTACTTTACGCCGCTATTAGCCGAAAGGAATTGGACATTCTAACGAGATAAACGGCTTAATCACCCACTAATCACCTACTCTTGATAGCACAAAGATAAATAAAGGATATTTAGATGCAGGCTTGCACAGGTTGAAAAAAGCCGCCCTGTTGTACCCGAGCGCATACACCATAAAGAGGCATACAATAAAGCCGTTATCATTCGCAACACGTTCATTATCTTCCTGCTGTCGGGTTTCTGGCACGGTGCCAACTGGACGTTTATCGCTTGGGGAGCCTACCACGCTTTTTTGTTCCTGCCATTGATACTTCTCGGCAAGAACCGCCGATACAAAGATACCGTCGCTACCATCACCTTGCCCGACGGCACCACCAAGTCAAAAATGCTGCCCTCTTTCCGTGAAGCCGCCCAAATGCTATTCACGTTCACCCTTGCCGTATTCGGCTGGATTATCTTCCGCGTCGACACCATTACCGATGCAGGTGCTTTCATCACAGGGATATGCAACAAATCCTTAATCAGCATCCCATGGCTCATCAACCGACAGTTTTATATTCCGTTGGCGTGCGCTATGGTGTCTATGTTCCTTGTCGAGTGGATAGGACGACTTGATACAGGTTCTTTCCTGTCCGGAAAAATCCGTTATCAATCCATCCGTTGGATAGTCTATTTGCTACTCATTGTCGCTATCGCACGCTATGGCGGTTTTGAGCAAGTACAATTCATATATTTCCAATTCTGACACACTCCTGCTATGAAAAAGTTTCTTATCCATTCTGTTGTTTTTGCCGCAATCTTGTGGGTGTTTGCCATAATAGCCGATATATATGTATCTAATAATCTGCGACATAGCAAAGAGCGCAAGTATGCCGCATGGAATGGTATATACAACGATACCACCTATTATGATTTGGTTCTCCGTCATTTCGATGGTTAATTGCTTGTCATTCGGGAATGTCAT
>OQVT01000927.1_pt1 | contig 17864 bp, 25 predicted proteins | sample 1691561 | NCBI WGS metagenome assembly OQVT01 (sample SAMN03418260, study PRJEB22391) | human gut metagenome | biome: human-gut; feature: organic feature; material: feces | host: Homo sapiens | place: Tanzania | collected 2013-01 | reverse complement strand
AGCGTTATACCTGAAAAAAGCACAGTAAGTAATGTGCAAATAGAGTTGATCATAGCGGTATCTCCTTTTTTAAGAATGATACCAGAAAGGAGGACACATGGGAATGGCATCTTTTACAGATTTGCTGGAAAGCTTCAAGGCTCAAGTAGTCCAGGAAGTAACAGCAAAGATATATCGGGAGAACGAGATCACAGCACCTAAAATCGTTAACCTGAATGACTATTGTCTATATAAGAAATATGAAGACATTGCAAAGAAATACGGCATATCTAAGTGCACGGTAAGGAACCGGGCGCATGAGATCATGAAACAGATCGGAACCGGCAAGCGTTATTCAGACGCTGCCATCATCGATGACGGAGGGATTGTACTTGTAAATGAGCTGGTATGGGCTGACTGGCTAAAGTACAGAAAGATACTTCTTTCGGAAAACGAATATGCAAAGAAGTATATACCGGACTTTGAGCCGAAGAAGTGGCTCATGTACTTAGGAGGAACAGAATGAAGAAAGAGGCTATACAGGCAACGAAAGAAATATCAATTGTAAGTGTGTTGGCAGCAGCCATGTTCCTGGTCTGTGCAGTGCAGGACGGATGCATCTGGGCAATCATAGCCCTGACCGCATATATCAGTATCTGGCTGACCGCTAACCTGCAGAAAAAGAAAGAGCCCCGCAGCAAAAGCCGCGAGACCAATAAACCTATTACTAATACTACTATAAATTTCAAGGAAACGCAACTGTTTAAGCCTTATGTCATAAGGGATATGAGGGAAATCTGATATCACGTCGGGCGGGACTGATAAAAATAAAGAAAGGGAAACCCCTTAATTACCGAGCCGTGCACCGTGCCGCCCCACGGACCCCGATATAAACATGGCCGTACACATGTCTATATATAGATTCCTTTTGCAGATACTCTTTTGTGAATAATAAGACTCTAATCCATAACTGACCACCGGTACGGCGGTGGAATTAAGAAAGGAAAATTATGTCAATGAAGATTAATAAGCTGGAGATCGAAAATGTAAAGCGTGTAAAGGCTGTTAAGATATCTCCAACACAGAACGGACTTACAGTGATAGGTGGCAGAAACGGACAGGGCAAGACATCGGTGCTCGATGCGATAGCGTGGGCACTCGGAGGTGATAAATTCAAGCCTTCGCAAGCAGCGCGTGAAGGATCCGTTACGCCGCCAAGCCTTAAGATAGTAATGCAGAACGGACTGATTGTTGAAAGAACCGGAAAGAATTCAACTCTAAAGGTTACCGATCCAAAAGGTGAAAAGGGTGGCCAGAGGCTTCTTGATGAGTTTGTAGAGAAACTGGCGTTAGACCTTCCGAAGTTCCTGGAATCTTCTGATAAGGAAAAGGCAGCCGTGCTCTTGCATGTTATAGGAGTAGATAGCGAGCTGACCAAACTTGAAAAGTCGGAAAATGAATTATACCAGGAACGACTTGCTATCGGACGCATTGCAGATCAGAAAGAAAAGTTTGCTAAAGAACAGCCATATTATACAGAAGCTCCGGACGACCTTGTATCACCGGCAGATCTTATAAAAGAGCAGCAGGAGATCCTTGCAAGGAATGGTCAGAGAGAACAGTGGAAGCGTCAGTATGATCAGCTTATTGCTGAGAGGATGCATAATGATGAGCTGATAGAAGAAACAACTCGCAAGCTGCATGAGCTAACAGAAAAGGCGGCATTACTTGATAAACAGGTCAAAGATGCGGCAAAGAGTCCTAATGAGCTAAAGATGGAATCGACTGCAGAGCTTGAAGAGAGCATAGCTAACATTGATGAGATAAACCGCAAAGTAAGAGCTAACCTGGATAAGGAAAAAGCTGAAGCAGATGCCGCAAATTACAGAAAGCAGTATCAGGAGCTTGATATAAGGCTTAATGAAGTAAGACAGCAGAAGATTGATCTATTAAGAAGTGCAGATCTTCCATTGCCGGGGCTTACGGTAGTAGAGGGTGAGCTTGTATACAGAGGTCAGCGATGGGACAACATGAGCAGTTCTGAACAGCTCAGAGTTGCGACTGCAATCATCAGAAAGATCAACCCTGAATGCGGATTCGTACTTCTTGACAAGCTTGAGCAGATGGATCTTGAAACTCTTAATGAGTTCGGTGCATGGCTTGAAACGGAAGGACTCCAGGCTATAGCTACAAGAGTAAGCACCGGAGAAGAATGCAGCATAATCATTGAAGATGGTTATGCTGTGCAGGAAACAAAAGAAGATGAGCCGTCGGATGCAGCTGTGACTGACTGGCGAAGCTTTGAGATATAAAAGGAGAGATAAATGGAAATAACAAGCGGAATCATTCCATGTGCAAAAAAGGTCGTGATATACGGACCGGAAGGCATAGGCAAAACAACATTTGCATCAAAGTTTCCGGATCCCGTATTTATCGATACGGAAGGATCAACAAAAAATCTTGATGTAAGACGTCTTCCGGCGCCGTCATCATGGACGATGCTCAAGGAAGAAGTCAGGTATATAGCACAGAATCCATCCCTGTGCCGGACACTCGTGATCGATACTGCAGACTGGGCAGAGAAACTGGCGATACAATCAGTCCTTGATTCGCATGGAAAGAGCGGTATAGAAGACTTCGGCTACGGCAACGGATACAGATATGTGTATGAGAAGTTTGGAGAGCTCCTGAACCTGCTTAATGATGTGATAGATCAGGGCGTCAATGTAGTGGTCACGGCTCATGCAATCCTTAAGAAGTTTGAACAGCCGGATGAGCTGGGAGCTTATGACAGGTATTCCATGAAGCTTATAGACAGTCCTAAGACTTCCATTAGTGCATCCGTAAAGGAATGGGCTGACATAGTGCTTTTTGCCAACTATAAGACGATCGTAATTACTGATAGCAAGACGAAGAAAACGAAGGCTCAGGGCGGTACAAGGATAATGTATACATCACATCATTCATGCTGGGATGCTAAGAACCGCTACGGGCTGCCGGATGAGCTGCCTTTCGACTACAAAGAAATAGCAAGCGTGTTCGGAGAGCAGCCTGCAGCAAAAGAAGCACAGGAAGAGTCTTCGATAGCCATTACATCGCCGCCGCAGCGAAATACATCTGCAGTTCCGGAGGAAGTGCCTGTAAAAAGCGCTCCGGAGCCTAAAGAAGAAGTACAAGCGCCGGAGCCCTCTAAGCCGGTAACGTTAGAAGACCAGAGACAGGCGCAGCCTGTCACAGACAAGGATCTTGATCTAAGGATACCGAAAGCCCTTCGAGATCTGATGCTGCATGACAACATAGACGAATGGGACATTGAAAACTTCACATATGCTAAGGGATTTGTTCCGGACGGAACGAGACTGTGGGAGTTCGAAAAGGTGAATCCGGGCATTATAGAAGGCTTGTTTGTAGCCAACTGGACAAAGGTAAGAGATCAGATAAGACAGGCGAGAAAAGAAGAGGAAATACCATTTAATTAAGATTTGAGCATATAGCGTTTATATAGCATATAGCATAGAGCATTTTATATTAAAGATTGAGCATAGCGAAGGTTAAAGGAGAAATTGATAAATGACAGCGAATACAGGATATGAATTAGATTGGGATAGCACGATAGAAGCGGATGAGCAGCAGTTTAAGAAATTAGAAGCAGGGAATTACGATTTTATAGTTGATCATGTAGAGAGAACATTTGTAGGCGGAACAAGCGAAAAGTATGCAGGAATGAAAATGGCTGTTGTATATCTTAATATCCAGGTACCGGGACAGGAAGATATACAGTTGAAGGAAAACTTTATATTACACACTAACTTCCAGTGGAAGATAGGCTCACTTCTCGTAAGCGTAGGACTTAAGAAGAAAGGCGAAGCTATAACAGGAAACTATTGGAACAAACTCCCCGGAACACGTGGCCGCTGCGAGGTCACTCTCGATAAGGATTCAAAGAGCAACAGAGAGTATAACCATATCAAGCAGTTCTTTGAGCCTTCATCAAAGGCAGATAACGGGCAGAACAAATGGGCGATCTGATAAAACTTAGACCGTATCAGCAAGAAGCTTTTGACTCTGTAATCAAAAAGTGGGATGCCGGCAGCAGTAAGCTGTTGCTGGTCCTTCCTACAGGAACCGGAAAGACGATAGTTTTCTCAGCAGTTACTAATGAGTGCGTGAAGCGCGGCAGCCGCGTTCTGATAATGGCTCATAGGGGTGAGCTTTTAGACCAGGCTGCAGATAAGCTGCATAAGAGCACGGGTCTTGGATGCGCAGTAGAAAAGGCTGATGAGACGTGTATAGGTTCATGGTTCAGAGTCGTAGTGGGGTCGGTACAGTCACTTATGAGAGAAACAAGGCTGAAGAAGTTTCCGGGGGATTACTTCAGCACGATAATCATTGATGAAGCACATCACAGCATATCAGACAGCTACCAGAAGGTACTGCAGCACTTCCCTAAGGCTAATGTGCTGGGAGTTACTGCAACGCCTGACAGAGGCGATATGCGCGATCTTGGAACCTATTATGAAGATATAGCTTACGAGTATACATTGCCGCAGGCTATAAGAGAAAAGTATCTTTGTCCTATCAAGGCTCTTACTATCCCGCTTAAGATAGACATATCAAATGTCGGTATAGCTGCAGGTGACTTTAAGGTAGGAGAGATAGGTACGGCGCTGGATCCGTACCTTGAACAGATAGCAACGGAAATGGAAAAGTATTGCCGGACAAAGAAAACAGTCGTTTTCCTTCCGCTTATAAAAACTTCTCAGAAGTTCAGAGACATATTGAATGCACATGGATTTAATGCGGCAGAGGTCAACGGAAACAGTGAGGACAGAGCGGAAGTATTAAAAGATTTTGACTCAGGCAAGTACAACGTACTTTGCAATTCGATGCTGTTGACTGAAGGCTGGGATTGTCCTTCGGTAGACTGCATCATAGTCCTTAGGCCGACAAAAGTCAGAAGCTTGTACTCTCAGATGGTCGGCCGGGGAACGAGGCTTTTTGATGGGAAAGATCATCTTCTCCTGCTTGATTTCCTGTGGATGACCGAAAGACATGAGCTTTGTCATCCGGCTTCTCTGATATGTGATGATGACGAAGTAGCAAGACAGATGACGGAAGACATGGCAAATAATCCGGGTATTGAAGCAGACATCGAGGATGCGGAAGAGACTGCAACTGAAGAAGTTACCCAGGCAAGGGAAGAAGCGCTTGCTAAGCAGCTGGCGGCTCAGAAACGTAAAAAGAGCCGTCTTGTAGATCCTCTACAGTTTGAGATGTCGATACAGGACAGAGATCTTAGAGATTATGTGCCTCCATTCGGATGGGCGATGCAAGAGCCTACACAGTATCAGAAGGATACTCTTGAGCGCCTCCAGATCAATCCTGAGGGCGTGGAGAATGCCGGTAAGGCAGAGCTGCTTATAAACAAGGCAGAGCAAAGGATCAAGGATAATATGGCTACTCCGAGACAGATAAGGCAGCTGGAACAGAGAGGATTCAATAACGTAGGCGAATGGTCGTTTGAGCAGGCAAGGCGCCTGATCGACAGGATAGCAAGCAATGGCTGGAAGACACCAAGAGACTTGGTTCCGGGTGAATATACACCGCCGGCTATTGACCAGAACAATGGAATGATTTGGTAAAACAAGATGAACGATATCACAACACTATTAAATTATATAGATCCCGGCTCCTGCACTTATTCGGAATGGGCAGCGGTCGGAATGGCTTTAAAAGAAGAAGGCTTCAGCTGCTCTGACTGGGACAGCTGGAGCAGCAAAGACATATCAAGATATCATAGAGGGGAATGCGAGAAGAAATGGAATTCTTTTAATGGGAGTGCTGCTCCCGTTACAGGAGGCACTATTTTTCAGATGGCCGTAGACAGAGGCTATACTCCCGAAACAGGTCATGAACTGGATTGGGACAGCCCTATTGATTCTGATGGTGTCGTTGTAAATAAAAACTGGATAGAGGGTGTTGAGATCCAAGAGCCTAAGAAATGGCATCCGGCTAAGGAGCTCAAGCTCTATCTGGAAACCCTGTTTGAAGCCGGTGAAAATGTTGGTATCGTAACACATTCATGGAAGAACGAAAAAGGAAAGTACGTTCCTAAGGATAAAGGTTTATACACAAAGACTGCAGGTCAGCTCATAGAAGAGCTTGAAAAGTGCAAGGATGATATAGGCAGCGTCGTGGGTGATTATGACAAGGATGGCGGTGCATGGATCCGCTTCAATCCGTTAGACGGCAAAGGCGTAAGAAACGACAACGTGACCGAATACAGATACGCATTAGTTGAATAAGATGATATGGAGCTCGAAAAACAAAATGCCATTCTCCGCGAGATGGCGCTCCCGATCGCTGTGCTGATGTATTCCGGCGGGAAGTCGCTTCATGCGATAGTTAAGGTCGATGCTGCGGATTATAACGAGTATAGAAAGCGGGTAGACTATCTGTATTCTATATGCGAAAAGAACGGAATGAGCATCGATTCTCAGAACCGTAATCCTTCAAGGCTTTCAAGAATGCCTGGCTGCACAAGAGGTGAGCACAAGCAGTTTATAGTTGATACAAACATAGGAATGAGTTCATGGACTGAATGGCATGAATGGATAGAATCAGTAAATGATAATCTTCCGGAGTTCGAAGAGCTTTCGGATGAATGGGAGGACATGCCGGAGCTTGCACCGGAGCTTATAGAGGGCGTATTAAGGCAGGGACATAAGATGCTTATGGCCGGACCGTCTAAAGCAGGTAAGTCTTTCGCTCTTATCGAGCTATGCATTGCGATAGCCGAAGGCAAGCAGTGGATAAATTGGAAGTGCGCTAAAGGCCGGGTATTATATGTCAATCTGGAGCTTGACAGAGCTTCCTGTCTGCATCGATTCAAAGATGTGTATAAGACGCTCAATATTCGCCCTGAGAACCTTCAGAACATCGATATATGGAATCTTAGGGGTAAAGCTATACCAATGGATAAATTGGCTCCTAAGCTCATCAGAAGGGCTCAAAAAAAGGACTATATAGCGATTATCATAGATCCTATATACAAGATCATAACAGGAGATGAGAACTCTGCAGATCAGATGGCTGCATTTTGCAACCAGTTCGATATCGTATGCACAGAACTCAAGAGTGCAGTGATCTACTGTCATCATCACTCGAAAGGCTCTCAGGGACAGAAAAAAGCTATAGACAGATCCTCAGGATCCGGAGTGTTTGCTCGTGATCCGGATGCCGTACTTGATTATATAGAGCTCGAAAAGAACGATGATCTTATAGCACAGCAGGTCAACAAGGCAATCTGTAAGACGTGTCGTATATACATGGATTCGCATAATGCATGGACAAAAGAGATGCTTGATCCTGACAGCATGGAGAATGCAAAGGTATTCGTTGAATACTGTAAAAATACGCTCGACAGGTGGCAGATGGCTATGCTGCAGTCTCAGATCGATGCGGAGGTGGCAGCTACAAAGAGCATGTCGGCATGGAGGATAGAGGGCACTTTACGAGAATTTGCCGCTTTCGACCCTGTAGATTGCTGGTTCAGATATCCCATTCACTATATGGATGCATCGGGAGTTTTAAAGGATTCTCAGGCTGAGAATGCGATGACTAAGGTTTTTGAAGAGCGAAAAAAGGCTGCTGAAAGGACTAAGGTCGAGCAGAAGGAAGGCTTTGACATTGCTTTTGAAGGCCTTGAAGAGGACGGGAAAGCGCTCTTAAGTGACATTGCTGAGCAGATAGGAGTATCCCAAAACACCATAGGTGCATGGTTTGGAAATAGCAAAAGGGGACGTAAGAATTTCAAAAAAGAGTACGAGACTTTTACCGGAGAAAATAGCAAGAGATATGTAAGAAGAAAAATAAAAGATTCTGAAAAGAAGAGTACGACGGATTGAAACTATGTCATACGGTCGCAAGGGTACGACTATACGACGAATTGCGTGCGGTCGTATGTCATACCCCTGCACTACGACCTATATATATATACCTGTCGGTCATACCCTATGCATAGGGGTGTATGTATGTAGGGTTGGCGGATGAGCTACCGCCACCCCATACAGTACACACCCTACGCAATGCAAACGCGAGAGACGAAGGGGAGGAAAGCAGAAAAAAATGAAAATTAATGTGTACAAGTTATTGGACAATATCGCGATGACGAAGAGGTGGAGATCATGATCAGCTTTTTTATGGTGATGGACCCGCCGACGATCACGCAGCAGGAACATAAGGTCAGAGTAGTGAAAGGCAAACCGATGTTCTATGAACCGCAGGAGTTAAAGGTTGCGAAGAAGAAGCTTCTCGACAGTCTTGTCTGGTACATACCTGATCAGATGTTTGAATGTGGGGTCCGGTTGACAGTGAAGTGGCTTTTTCGCGCAACAGAAAAGCATTGCCACGGTTCTTACAGGATCACAAAGCCGGATACTGATAACCTGCAGAAGATGCTTAAAGACTGTATGACGAAGCTGCGTTTCTGGAAGGATGATGCGCTTGTAGCTTCCGAGATCGTCGAGAAAATGTGGTCTGATGTCCCGGGAATATATATCCGGATAGAGGAGCTAAAGAATGGATGATGAGGATTACAAGATATTTACGGATGCATGGCGGGTTTTTAAGAATTACAGAAAGCCGGTCGAAGATAGAGCTTTTTGGGCTGCTCTCGTGAAAGATTGCTATATACTGGCAAATAGGCATCAGGGTTCACCATTTGCTACAGATATGGCGATTGTGATCCGCAGAGAGGTCGAAAGAAAATTTTTGAAGGAAAAAGAAGAGGAGTTAAAAAGAAATGGCATTGATACCACAAGCGGGGTTCCCGAGAAAGAAGACGGTGCCTGATACTAAGCAGTGTCCGTATAAAATCGGTGATACCGTTACATGCAAGCTGAGCTGTGTGCAGCCAGGATATATAAAAAAGGGCAGAGTGGCTTATGTACATCCTAAGAACAGATGGTATATGGTCGAGTTTAAAGCTCAGCCAAAGATGTGGAAGACGGATAAACCGGAATACTTCAGGGAATGCTTTGATTACTAAGGTTATCTATGCGGCCGTGTCCGCTTGATAAATATAATTTAAAAATTTAATATAACAGCCGATGGCGGTCGGCAAAACCCTAATACAAACACAATCATACATTTCCTGACACGGCAGGGAGTGTAGTAAGGAGCAGAATGACTACTAAGCAGTATCTCGGACAGATAAGAATATTAGATATCAAAATAAGACAACGGCAGCGAGAAGCTGCAGAGCTGAAGCTGGCTGCTACATGCACAGGCTCCGCGTCATCACAGGGCGAAAAGGTTCAGACATCTGCATCAGGTGACAAGCTTCTTAATGCGGTTGCAAGGTATGTTGATCTTGAAGCTGAGATACAGGGCATGATCAAGGACATGCAGAAGCGCCGGCACAAGATCATATCCGAGATACAGGAGCTTGAGGATGTCAGATACATACAGATACTTTTTAAGAGATATGTGGAGTATAAAGAGTTTGAACGTATTGCTGCAGAGGTAGGGTATGAGTATTCATGGGTTACTCGGATGCATAACAATGCTCTTGAAGCTTTTGCAACAAAAAATAAAATTAGCAAGTAAAAGCAATTTTTTTGGTGGTATAATAGTATCATGAAATTTTGAGGAGTCGGGGACGGCTCCTTTTTTATGTCTTATGATGATATAGGACGCCAAAAACAATTTCAAACTACAATAAAAGTGTTGACATATCGTGTACGATATGCTAATATATAATTGTAAGGAGGAAAGCATATGGGTAATAAAAAACGAGACAAAAAAGCCCATGAGAAATTCAAAAGCTGGCTACTCGGATTTCTCACGGACTTGGCGGTAGGAATTATCCTACTTGTCATTTCAAGACTGTTATAAACAGTCAGGGATACGGAGTTAACGCTCCGTATCTTTACCCAAATATTATCACACTCATATGCGAAAAACAACATGAAAGATGGTTTATTATTTCTAGGTGTGTTCTTCATTGCAATCTCTATTCCAAAGCTTATCATGGCTTTATACTGGAAAAGGAGGAGCAAGGAATGAACGGACAATCACCACAGAGCAAAGCTACACGAAAGTATGAAGCCTCTCACGGCTGGATGTCAAAGACTTATAAGCTGAAGAGAGAAACTGTAGAGAAGTTTGCAGCAGCGTGCGAGAAGGCCGGAGTTAGCCAGGCCGGACAACTTATGAAAATGATGAATCAGTTTATCGAGGAGCATCGGAATTGACCGGTGCTCCTTTTGTAATACCCCGGGATATGCAACATCTAAAAACATACCCGAGGGGGTGCACTGAGTCCACAGGTTAAGAGAGCATAGCAATGCGATTAGGAAAGAGGATATAGATAAATGGCTGTGAATCCGCGTTATGCAAATGGTACCCTCCGGCGAAAGTACCGGGGGAGGATGAAAGCCGCCGGGTATGAGTGCGGCATCTGCAAGGGGAGGCTGGGTCCGATCCACTACGACGAACCAAGCGACGCAGCTCATCCGCTTTCGTTTGTCATCGATGAGATAAAACCAATAAGTAAATATAAAGAGTTTGGTTATGGTTCAGCAAGAGAAGCGGCAGAGGATTGGGACAACCTGCAGGCAGCACACTACTGCTGTAACGCTGCGAAAAGCAACAAGGTTGGCTTTGAGATGATGAAGGCAAAGCCTGTGAGCAGAACGAGCGAAAAATGGTAGAAAATAATTGAGAGTTTCAAAGGGTGGGGGAGTACCCCTCCCCGGCCGGCAAGCGACCCCACGCCGTCCAGCGCCAATTTACACACGAAGGATTTTGAAACATGGATTCAAGAGTATTAGAACCAAAATACGAAGCGATTGCAAGGCAGCTTATACGGCGAAGGAAGAAGCTTCGTAATATCCGTAACAGTGACGTCAGAATCGCTTATCTGGCGTCTGATCATGAGCTGAAAAAGAATGGAAAAGTGGTATATGGCCAGTGTGAGAAGATAGCGGAAAAGTACAAGTGGATAATCCCGTATGATTTTACGATAACGCTGTTCTCTCCCAACATCGAAAGGCTGACTGATAAGCAGATAGAGATCTTGATATATCATGAGCTTTTGCATGTAGGAATAGAATTTGACGGAAACGAGACCAGGTACAGCGTTATTCCGCATGACGTTGAGGATTTCAAAGCGATCATACAAAGGTATGGGATTGACTGGGGTGCGTGATGAATAGGTTAGAGAAGCTAAAAGAGCTTGAAGCGGAGTTGAAAGACCTAATGAATAAGGCTAACAGCCGGAGCTTTGCTCCGCTCGCAAAGCAGTATCGAGAGACTTTAAAAGAGATTGAAGAAATAGAGGGCGTAAATACAAATGATGAGATCGGCGACATCCTCGCGGAGCGTGAAGCTGATGGGAAGGCAGGAGCCGTCCGCCAGAGTCGCGCCGGATAATTTATATACAGACGGACCGGATGCAAAAAAGATATTGCATGCCGGAAAGATAAGATTAGATGAATGGCAGACAAATATCCTGGATGACTGGATGGGACATGCCGAGGATGATGTTTGGGCTGCGCCTACCTGCGGACTTTCGGTTCCAAGGCAGAACGGAAAGACACTTGATACAGCAGGCAGGATCGTATCTGGGATGATCATGTACGGTGAGTGGTGTGTTTATACGTCACACCTGCAAAAGACATCTACAGAAACATACATGGAGCTTAAAGCTATATTTGAAGCACCAAAGCTTTTTAGCAGGGTAGCTGAATTTAAATCAGCTTTAGGCAGAGAACAGATCATACTGAAAAATGGCGGCCGAGTCGTTTTTGTTGCCAGGACAAGAAACGGCGGCCGAGGCCTTCACGGCGATCTTTTAATTTTTGATGAGGCACAGGAATTGACGTCTGAGCAACAGGCGTCTTTTTTGCCTGCTATTTCGGCCAGCCGAAACCCACAGACCATATACCTTGGAACGCCTCCGACGCCGGAAGGTGATGGAAGAGTGTTCAGGAATATAAGGCAGCGGGCGCTGGAAGGCAAGACAACAGATGTGGCATGGACTGAGTATTCAGTGGATAAGATCGGTGATGTCACAGACAGGAAACGCTGGGCGGCGACTAATCCGGCGCTTGGAAGGCGGATCAGAGAAAGTACGATAGCCTCGGAGTGCGCACAGATGGACGAAGACACGTTTGCTAGAGAGCGGCTTGGCTGGTGGTCACCGATGCAGGAGGAGAAGATAGACTATGCGATAGATAAAAAAGCCTGGGAATCATGCAGGTCGAAAAAGGTAAAACCGTCCGGCAAAACAGCCTACGGAATCAAGTTCACGCCGGACGGCTCGGAAGTAATCTTATGCGGCGCTGTATGTCCGGCACAGGGACCGGCAAGGATAGAGCAGATCGACAGACGCTCGACAAGCCACGGGATAGGCTGGCTTTCGGACTGGCTTAATGATAGGTATCGTGCAGCGTGCTGCGTTGTAATCGATGGTCGAAACGGTGTGGATCTTGTATGCGAGCGTATAAAAGATACATGGAAAGCAAAAGGATCGGTGATAAGGCCTTCGGCTCAAAATGTGATAGCTGCAGCAAGCCAGATCATCACAGAGGTTAACGAGCAGACAGTCACATGGTATGCAGAGCAGGAAGATCTGAACGACAGCGCAAAGAACTCGATAAAGAGGCCCATAAGCGGAGGTTTTGGTTTTGGCGGCGAAAATTCAGCGCCGATCGAGGCTGCAGCGCTCGCATTATGGGGCTGTAGGACAACAAGAAGAGATCCCACAAGAAAAATGAGGATAGGATAAAGCGGTATGAAAAAGTTAAGTTTTGGAATGGTTGAAGGACTTCCGGAAGAAGAGCAGAGAAAGCTTAATAATCTTGTAAAAATCTATAACTATCACAGAGCGGCTAATGTTCTGAAGCGGAAGTACTATAACGGCTATATAAGCCTAAAAGATGTCAATCTTGGAATAGCACTTCCCAGAAGCCTGGCAAGCTTGGACATAGGCTGCAGCTGGGGAGCGAAGACAGTCGATGTTCTGGCCGGACGATCGATGTTTGATGGATTCGTAGCGGCGAACGGACAAGATACAGACATCCTGACGCAGATCACAAAAAGGAACCGTCTTATAGCTGAGTATGCAAAGGCTGTCCGTGATGAGCTTTTGTATGGATGCACGTTTGCAGTGCTCTCAGGAGCTCCTGACAGTGCCGTAATCAGGTTTTATTCGCCTCAGTGCGCTGCTGCTTCATGGAGTGCCGAAAAAGGCCGTATTGACTGTGGTTTGGCGTTTTGGGATGCAAAAGAAGATGAAAGCGATATCAATTGGCATCCGAAGTACGTAAACTTTTATACCGAATCGGCCACATGGGAGCTGTCAAGAAATAGCGGAGTTTGGACAGCGTTGGAAAATCCGCATAAGTTTGGGCGTCCGCTTATGGAGCCTCTGATCTGGAATGCTTCCAGTGACAAGCCGTTTGGTCAGTCTCGTATTAAGTTCCCTATAAGGAAGCTTATACAGGGCTATGTGAGGACGTTAGCCAATGCGACCATTGGACTTGAGTTTGCCACATCACCGCAGAAGTATATCCTCGGAGTCACAGACGACCAGTATGATGCAGTGACAAGCAACAAATTTCAGCAGTATGTCGGTTCGATAATAGCTGCTACAAGCAATCCGGAGACCGGAGCTAATCCGTCTTTTGGCCAGCTTTCGCAGGGCTCGCTTTCGCCTCACACGGAAATGCTCAGGATCCTTGCAACACAGTTCTCGGCAGCGACGGGGCTGACCGTAACCGATACGGGAGTAGTAAACGATGCTAATCCCACATCATCGGATGCGATCCTTGCACAGAGCCAGACACTTGTATCTCTTGCGGAACAGCTTAACGCAGGAAATGCCGATGCACTGTATCAGATATCGCAGATGGCTCTTGCTATAGAGCGCGGTGTTGTGCCTGATTCATTGCCGGACGAAGACAAAGGCATTGTAGCTCACTTCAAGAATCCGGCTATGCCGTCTGTTGCGGTGACTGCAGATGCAGCAATCAAGATAGCATCAGCCAGGACAGAGTTTGCAAGCACAGATACTTTCCTTGAGATGATTGGGTTTGATCAGGCAGATGTAAGGAGAGTTAAGGCTCAGGAGCAGCGTGTAAGAGGGCAGCAGTTACTGCTGGAAGTAGAGGAAGATAATGAAGGTAACAAGGAAGTCATGGAATGAATACATATCCCGTCTTTCAAAGCTGAATGAAGAGGCCGGGAAGAAGATGACTCAATACGTTGAGCAATATGGAATCGATGATTCTGAAAAGCTTATAGCATATGCAAATTCATTGATCGTAAAGTATTGCGAAGGCAGCTCCGAACTCGCCTGCCAGATGTATGACGCTATGGCAGCGGCTGAAAAGGTCAACGTTCCACCCGCTGAACCGGCAGAGCTTCCGGAGTATAAAGAAGTCGCCAAAATGGTAAATGCTACCAAGGAAAGTACGAAGGAGTTGGCACGCGGTACAGGCAGGCTTGTAAAAAGAGCCAGTGCAGATACTACGCTTAAGAATGCCATAAGAGATGGTGCAGAGTTTGCATGGATCCCGAATGGTGATACCTGTGCTTTCTGTGTTACCCTTGCCTCAAGAGGCTGGCAGCGTATAAGCAAAAAAGCCTTAAAAAATGGACACGCTGAGCATATCCATGCGAACTGCGACTGTCAGTATGCTATTCGATTTAATAAAAAGACAAATGTCGAGGGATATGATCCGGATGAATATCTGGAACGGTACAATGCTGCCGGCGGAGACATCAACAAAATGCGCCGCATTGATTATGCTGCCAACCGGGAACGCATCAACGCACAGAAAAGGGCGGCGTATGCAAAACGGGAGTTGGATAAAATATCTGCATCCGGCGAAAATCAATTTAAGAGCGGATTTTCCAAAGCGAATCTTGAAAAACACTTTGGAGAGAAAGGCAAGCACACAGATAAATACGTTGGCTGGACGCCGGAAAAATACAATGAAGAAGCATTAAAACTGGTGCAAAGCTCCACATCTGATGATATACTTGGGTATAAGACAAAGGAACTGTCAGTGGTAAGATATCGCCGTAGCACAAATGATTTTGTTAAGGGCTATCCAAAAACAGGAATTGCAACTATGTTTAAGCCGAAAGATGGAGAGGAATATTTTAAAAGGCGTCTAAGAAAAGAAGAGGGAATCCAACATGATTAAATGTCCAGTATGCGAAAAATACGAATTTAAGAGTGAAGATGATTTTGATATTTGCCCTGTATGCGGATGGGAAAACGATGGGCTACAATATGATGATCCAGATTATGACGGGGGCGCAAATGAAATGAGCCTTAATCAAGCAAAAGAGGTCTGGAAGAGCGGAAAGAAAATCCATTGAAAACACGATGCACACGCACCGTAAGTTTTCAAATAAGACAAGGAGTATTTTCATGGCAAAAGATGATTATTATGTGATTGTATATAAGGTATTGGCATATCTTTACATGAAGTTAAAAGCAGGAGAGGAAATAGAACCCGAGATGCTTATGTACAATGGCAATCTATTTCAAATCAATCGCAAATACTGGGTATATATATTCCAGAATATGTCAAATGATGGATATATTACCGGATTATCTAATATTTCCGTTGGGGATGGATATTATTTAAAAGAACAATTTCCGGATTGCCGGATTACACCAAAAGGAATCGGATATTTATGCGAGAATTCATTAGCTGAAAAGGCAAAACAGTTTTTAAAAAACGTAAAAGAAATTACGCCATTTATTTAGCAACAAGCCACTGATCCGGAACGGTTAGTGGTATTTTTATACCAATTTTCAGGAAAGAAGCGAGATAAATACTATGGGAAAGACGGATTATTACACGATAGTTGCAAAGATATTAGTTTATCTTTATAAAAAATATAAACACATGGACATTGAAAGCGACTACATCTCACCGATGACAAAGGATTTTCCTATTCCGGAGGAACAGTTAAAAGAAACCGTTTTGATGATGGTAAAACAGGGATTTATTACCGGTAATATTGTCAGAGCATGGGGAGGGGATGTTGTACTGGTAGAGTATCCGAGCTTGAAGATTACACCGGCCGGAATCGATTATCTCCAGGACAATTCTAAAATCAGAAAGATTTGTGAAGTGCTTAAAGAAGCAAAAGCTATATGGGAATTATTTTTGTAAATAGCCACTGACCAAAATGGTTGGTGGTATTTTTGTACTCAAAATCAGATGACTGATAATTCTAACACGCAGATGTGCGTGTTATTTTTATGGCAACATGTGCCTTAAACATGGATAAAATAAAACTCATTAGGAGGGTAGCACGATGGCAGAAGAAAAAACTTTTACTCAGGCAGAGATGGATTCGATCATAGAGGGACGCCTTGCGAGAGAAAGACAGAAATATTCAGATTATGAGGACCTGAGGGAAAAGGCAAGCAAGTATGATGAGTACCAGGAGCAGAGCAAGACTGAGCTTCAGAAGGAAAAAGAGAAGTCAGAGGCGCTCCAGGCTAAACTCAGCAAACTTGAAAAAGAAGACACTGTTAGACAGGCAAGAGAAAAAGTATCAAAGGACATGAACGTTCCGGTGGGTCTTCTTTCCGGGGAAGACGAGGAAACCTGCAAAAAGCAGGCAGAGGGAATTTTAAAATTCGCTAAGGGAAGTCATTATCCGGGCGTAAAAGGAGACAAACACGAAACTTCAAAGCGTTCAGGCGATACTAATGCAACAGACGAAGATTTTAAAGAATTAGTTGGCCGTATATTCGGCCGGAAGGAGTAAGAATGGCAGCAATAATCACATCAGATTTTCAGATTCCTAACAACATTGCACAGGGAATCTTTAAAAAGGCACAGACAGGATCTGCGATAGCGCAGCTTTCAGGCGCAAGACCGCAGAAGTTCGGATCAGAGACAAACTGGATCTTAACAGCACCGCCAAAAGCAGAAGTTGTAGGAGAAGGCGGACAGAAATCCCCGACACCTACCACATATGCACCAAAAAGCATCAAGCCGGTTAAGCTTCAGGTTACTATGAGATTCTCGCAGGAGGTTCAGTGGGCTGATGAAGATGTCCAGATCGGAGTTCTTCAGGATCTCGCAGAAAATGCCGGAATCGCACTCGGAAGAGCACTGGATCTTATAAGCATCCACAAGATCAATCCTCTTACAGGAGCCGCATCAGATCTTATAACAGAAGGAATCGTGGATGTAACTCAGAAAGCAGAGCTTGCAGATAACAAGTATGACGCAGCTGTTGAAGCTGCTGCAGCACTTGTTATAAATGCCGGATATGCACCTACAGGAATCGCTATGGATCCGACTCTTTCGTTTGGTCTTGCAACAATGAGAGATACAACCGGAAGAAGAATCTATCCGGAGCTTGGATTCGGTATCGGCACTACTAACTTTGAGGGCATGTCTGCAGCAGTATCAGATACGGTATCTGCAAAAAATGAAGCAGCAGCAGCTACCAACATCCTCGGAATCGTCGGACAGTTCGATGCTGTCAGATGGGGAGTCCAGAGAGAAGTATCAGCTCACCTTATCGAGTACGGTGATCCGGACGGTCTCGGAGATCTTCAGAGAATGAACCAGATCGCGCTCAGAGCTGAGGTTGTCTATGGTGTCGGCATCATGGATCTTAACGCTTTTGCTAAGATCACTAAAAAGGCAGTGTGATGAGATATACACATGCGAACGGAGTAACAGTGGAGTCTGACATAGCGTTAGACTCTGCACTGTTTAGTCCGGTAGAAGAGCCAAAGCCGACAGCCGAAAAGAAACCGGATGAAGACAGCACTCCTAAAAAACGAAAAGGGAGTAGATCATAATGGCATACGCAACCTATGAGGATGTTCA
>OQVT01000925.1_pt1 | contig 17883 bp, 17 predicted proteins | sample 1691561 | NCBI WGS metagenome assembly OQVT01 (sample SAMN03418260, study PRJEB22391) | human gut metagenome | biome: human-gut; feature: organic feature; material: feces | host: Homo sapiens | place: Tanzania | collected 2013-01 | reverse complement strand
ACACCTCAACAACGAGCAGAATAAAACAATGATGGTTCATTACGTTAAGGTCGAAAATTCTTATTTTAATTTTACAAAATTCGCTTTTCACACACGCCACTTGAATAAGTGGTTTTTTCTTTTTTGTAATAAGTTTAATTTGTTTAATTTATTTTGCAATTTTGTTCATAATGCATTCAACACCATAAGGTAATGACCTTGGTACAGTTCTTAATTGTTCTTTTACACTTGCTTTAGAAGCCAAAATTGCACAAGCACTTGTTTCTGGTGTGGTATAAAAGTTTTCCATATATGCTCGAAAATCGTTTTCTTTCATTTTATGAAATATGTTAATTGGGTCAGAAAATTTTTCTTGTAGCACTCTATTAAAATGATTATGTAGTTTTTCTCGTTCTTTTTTTGAAATTTCTATTTCTTTATCACCAAATACTAATTTTAATTTTCCGTTGTCATGTATATTATCTGCTTGAACATTAGAATAACCAACTGAAACTTTATAGTCAGGTGTATATGTATCACTTATTTCAAAATTTAAAGTTCCATCTTTATTAACAGTTTCTTTTTCTTTTATGTGAGTTATAGCATTCTCTTTAATTGTTGCTTCTGGTTTCTTACTCCACAATTTGAATTTTTTAGAAGTTCTTGTTGTACCTTCTTTATTAAAATTTTCTGTATAAACAAAACCATCTTTAATCGCTTTTACATCACCTTCTGATCTTAAAAACAATTGTTTGTAAATAGTTTGAATTAAATTAGTACCTTTTTTGATATCTTTTGCATTCGGAGTTTTTTTTACACCTTGAAAGTTTGGTGACTTTGCCATTCTATTATTCATTATATTATTATTTGTTGCTACGTTTGGAGTAAATGAAATACCGTTCATATAATAATCACCTTCTAGTATTATAACTACACTATTATAACGTTTGAAATTATAAAAATTTTCTACTTTATGCTCTTTTTTGTAAGAAAAATTTACATTTAAAATAAATGAAATGTTAATTTTTTGTTTATTTTTTAAGGATTAATAAAAAATAGTGTTTAAATGAAAGTGTAGTTAATAGAAAGTAATAAATTAATAACATAAAGGAGATTTAATTATGGCAAAGACAATTGGTATTGACTTGGGTACTACAAACTCCGTTGTAGCAGTTATGGAAGGTGGTAAACCAACCGTTATCGCTAACGCAGAAGGTATGAGAACAACCCCTTCAATCGTAGGATTTTCAAAAACTGGTGAAAGATTAGTTGGACAATTAGCAAAACGTCAAGCAATTTTGAACCCTGATAAAACAATCGCATCTATTAAAAGACACATGGGTGAAGATTATAAGAAAAATATTGATGGAAAAGATTATACTCCGCAAGAAATTTCAGCAATGATTTTAAGAAAATTGGCTGATGATGCAAGTTCATATCTTGGAGAAAAAGTTACATCTGCTGTTATCACAGTTCCAGCATACTTCAATGATGCTCAAAGACAAGCAACAAAAGATGCTGGTAAAATCGCTGGTTTAGACGTTCTTAGAATCGTTAACGAACCAACAGCAGCAGCTTTGGCTTATGGTCTTGAAAAAGATAATTCTGAAAAAGTTCTTGTATTCGACTTAGGTGGTGGTACATTTGATGTTTCAGTTCTTGAAATTGGTGACGGTGTTCACGAAGTTCTTTCAACATCTGGTGATACTCATTTAGGTGGTGATGACTTCGACCAAAAAATCATGGATTGGATTTGTGCAGAATTCAAAAAACAAGAAGGCATGGATTTATCTGGTGATAAACAAGCAATGCAACGTATTAAAGAAGCAGCAGAAAAAGCAAAATGTGAACTTTCTTCTGTTGTTGAAACAAATATTAACTTACCGTTCATCACTGCAGATGCAAATGGCCCAAAACACTTAGATTTGAATTTAACAAGAGCAAAATTCGAAGAGTTATCTTATGACTTGTTAGAAAGATGTAAAAAACCAGTTGAACAAGCATTATCTGATGCTGGTTTAAACAAAAATGATATCAATGAAGTTGTATTAGTTGGTGGTTCAACTCGTATTCCTGCTGTTCAACAATTAGTTAAAGAATACACAGGTAAAGATCCTAACCAATCAGTTAACCCTGATGAAGTAGTAGCAGTTGGTGCTGCTGTTCAAGCAGGTGTATTGGCTGGTGAAGTTAAAGATATCGTTTTACTTGATGTTACTCCGTTAACATTAGGTATTGAAACAATGGGCGGTGTTATGACTCCATTAGTTCCTCGTAACACAACAATCCCTGTTTCAAAATCTCAAGTATTCTCAACTGCTGAAAATAACCAAACTGCAGTAGATATCAATGTTCTTCAAGGTGAACGTCCAATGTCTAGAGATAACAAATCATTAGGTATGTTCAGATTGGAAGGTATTGCTCCTGCTATGAGAGGTGTTCCTCAAATCGAAGTTACTTTTGATATTGATGCTAACGGTATTGTTAACGTTTCTGCAAAAGATAAAGCAACTAATAAGGAACAAAAAATCACAATCACTAATTCTTCTAACTTAACTGAAGATGATATTGATAAGATGGTTAAAGAAGCAGAAGCAAATGCTGCAGAAGATAAAAAGAAAAAAGAAGGTGCTGAAGTTAAAAATAATGCAAATTCTTTAATCTCATCTGCAGAAAGACTTGTTAAAGATTTCGATGGTAAAATTTCAGAAGATGATACTAAGAAATTAAATGAACAAAAAGAAGCTTTACAAAAAGCTTTAGATGATGACAAGTCAACTGATGATTTGAAGAAATTATCTGAAGAATTGCAACAAACTATGTTTAGCATTTCTCAAAAGGCTTATGAAGCAGTTCAAAAAGATGGTGACAGTGCTAAGGCTGAATCATCTGATGCAAAATCTGATAGTTCTTCAAAAAATGATGATGACGATGTTATCGATGCAGAATATGTAAAAGAATAATCTATGATTATATAAGTATTATAAGCATATTTTAGAATACGAGTAATAAATTACTCGTATTCTTTTATTTATATATATTCTTTTATGTTATTATAAAAATAATAATGGTTAAGGATATATTATGAAAAAGATTATTTTGTTTTTATTAGTGTTTATTTCTATTATTAATGTTTCTTTTGCGAAAGATAATTCACCTAATAAGTCATATTATGGCTCTATTGAGCAGAATTTGATATTAAAAGATCCTAAACTTATTTCTTTACAAAAAACTAAATCTGTAGATTTAAAATTATTTGAGCAAAAACAACTTAAAGATAATGAAGAGTATAAGAAATGCAAAAAGGGTATCAAAGTAGAATATTATAATTTATATGTAATATTGGATAGGATATTAAGAGCAAATAATTTACAAAGTCAGAATTGGCGTCTTGCCTTGAAAACAAGTTTAAAAGATATAAATGCATCAGCAGGTTCTGCTAATTTGATAGTAGTTAATACATCTTTGTATGATAGTTTATATCCAGATGAAAGTGCATTAGCATTTATAATTTCTCATGAATTGGCACATTTAATACTTAAACACAATCAAATTTCTTATGAAAATCAATGTGAAATTGTTACCTTGAAACGAAGAGTTCGAGCGTTAAGACGTCAAACTCAAAGTTTTGCTTGCACGGTAATGGCTATGAAATTATCATCAAGGATTGATGATTTATATGAACAACAACGTGAACTAGAATATAATGCTGATTCTGAAGCGGTTACGTTGATGTTAAGAGCCGGTTATGATATTGAACAAGTATTTTCTGCTTTGAATTTGTTATCAAGTTTACCGAATATTTATACAGATAGAAGTACTCATCCATCTATAGAAAATAGAATTAGTAATGTTCAAGAGGATATTGAATTATTAGATAAAAATGCCTTAATAAATGAAGGTAAATATAATCTTTATCATTCAAAAGTTTCTAGTATAAAAAAGTCATCTGATAAGAGAACAGTTGTTCTTTATAATAAAAAGAACAGTAATAAAATTGTATATGTTCCATTAACAAAGGAAACAAAATTATTAAATAAAGCATACTTGTACTACTTAGATAAAAATATTCCTATGGCTAAACAGTATTTTGAACGTGCTTATGTTGTTAATTCTAACAATTACATAACACCATTATATTTATCATATATTAGTGAATATAATTTTTATAATAGTGGTGATAAAAAAGATTTGAAAGATGCAAAATTTTATTCTAAAAAAGCGTATAAATTAAATCAAAATGATAAGTTCGTGAATAAACAACGTAATGATATTAAAGTAATTTTTAAAAATTATAAAAAATAGAATTTATGAATTAGAAATTTCTTTTGCTTTGTCTAAATTAATTTGTGCATCTTTAATTAGTTTGTTTGAAAATTCTTCGTCTGGTGCTAGTTGTATATATGAATATCCAATTGGTGTAAAATCTTCTTTTCTAAAACTTCTATTTTTAATAAAATCAATAGATTCTTGTACTTTTTCTTTGAATTCATCACTAAAATTATCATATGGTGATGTTTCACTATTAAATACTTCATCTAATTGTTGAGCATGATATATGGGATTCCTTCTTGAAGATATTTTGTCTGGTATAGAATCTTCTAATTGGAATAATACAGAATTGATTGGAGAAAAACCTAATGTAATTCCGATGATGTCATCAAATCCGTATTGTTCTTTTAATGGACTATTTTCCCCTACTAGTTTTTTATAAATTGTATCAACAGAGGAATTATCATCTAAATCCATTCTTTTTGTATATATTTCTTTATTTTCATCAATTGTTTTTTTTGTTAATTCTTTATTTAGAATAAACATATTTGGGGTGGTAACGATAGACTTTTTTGTTTTACTGTTTAATGTTCTTGGTACAAAATCGTATTTGTCATTATTTTGAAAGTAAGGAAATTCACCTGTTAATAGAATGCTTGGTTTAGTATCCATTATAAATGGTACTAATGTTAATTTGTCAGTTGCAAAAAGATTATTTTTAAAATAATCTTGTTCTTCTGAACTTAAATCTTTTGTTAACTCTAATTTATCAAGTTTGTTTTCAATTAAGTCATTTGCGGCTTTATAATAATCATACTGAAAATCTGCATCATCAATTATAGAACGTCCAAATGATATATTGGGGCAGTAATAATTAGGGAATATGCCTATATTCGTTCTGTTTATAGTTTGTTTAACATTGTTATTTTTATTCAAAACCGGTTTGTTTTGATAATTTGTGTTAAACATTATGTTTGATACTTGCATATTTTTTATAAAACGTCTAAAAATAATTTTTGCATAAAAAATAAATACTTGAAAAAAGATTATAAAATCGTTATTATAGATACTATGGACGATCAATCTAAATTATTTGATGATATAAGAACAAAGTTAGAAGAGCAGCATAGAACACCTGAAGATATTGCACAAATTGAAAAGGCTTTTCAGTTTGCGAAAAAATTACACCAAGGTCAGTATAGGGTTTCTGAAGAACCATATATTATTCACCCAGTTGAAGTTGTTAAAATCTTAGTTAATTTACGTGCAGATTCACATACGCTTATGGCTGGTTTTTTGCACGATATATTGGAAGATACTGATACTCAACCAGAAGAATTGAAAGAATTGTTTGGTGAAGATGTTCTTACTCTTGTTCAAGGTGTTACAAAACTTGGTAAATTAAAATTTAAGTCCAAAGAAGAACGACAAGCGGAAAACTTTAGAAGATTATTTATCGCTATGGCGAATGATGTTAGAATTATTTTTCTAAAATTAGCCGATAGACTTCATAATATGAGAACTTTAAATTTTATGGCACCAGCAAAACAACAACGTATTGCTCAGGAAACTTTAGATATATTTGCACCTTTAGCAAATAGACTCGGTGTTGGTAAAATTAAGGCTGAACTAGAAGATTTATCATTAAAATATCTTCACCCAGATAAGTATTATGAAATTGCTCAATTAGTTTCTCAAAAGAAAGTTGAACGTGATTCAACTGTAAAATTATTGATTGAAAAAATATCAAATGATGTTAAGAAAAGTGGCATAAATGCACAGATTACAGGTCGTGCAAAGCACTATTATAGTATTTATAATAAAATGCGTCGTCAAAATGTTGCATTCCATGATTTGTATGATATTACAGCAGTTAGAGTTATTGTTGATACTGAAAAAGAATGTTATGAGGTATTAGGTTTAATACACTCTCAATTTAAGCCTATTCCTGGACGTTTTAAAGACTATATTGCAATGCCAAAGGGAAATATGTATCAATCTTTACATACTTCTGTTATTGGTCCAAATAAAAAGCCTCTTGAAGTTCAAATTAGAACTTGGCAGATGCATGAAATTGCTGAATATGGTGTTGCTGCACATTGGAGATATAAGGAAAAGGGTTCTCAAAAAGCAAATTCTAATTCTGATATGCAATTCTCTTGGATGAGAAAAATGGTAGAATATAATAATGAAACAACAGATGCTGCTGATTACGTAAATTCTGTTAAATTAGATTTGTTTTCAGACCAAGTATTTGCGTTTACTCCTAATGGAGATGTAATTGATTTGCCAAAAGATGCAACTCCACTTGATTTTGCGTATCGTATTCACTCTGATGTTGGTCATAAAACTGTTGGTGCTTTGATTAATGGTAGAATTGCTCAACTTGATTCAAAGTTGAAAAATGGTGATATTGTAGAAATTTTAACTTCAAAAGTTTCTGCTCCAAAATTAGGTTGGTTAAATTTTGTTGTAACTAAACAAGCATCTTCAAAAATTCGTCAATGGTTTAAAAAGAATAAACGTGAAGATCATATTGAATTAGGTAAAACAACATTAGAACACGAATTAACAAAGGCTACTTTTGATGAATATATCAAAAATGGTGAGTTAGAAAAAATTGCAAAGCAAATGAATTATGTTTCTATTGATGATTTGTTTGCTGCGTTAGGTTATGGCGAAACTACAGTAAATAAAATTGTTAATAAATTAAGAAAAACTGAAAAACCTACAGAACCCAAACTAGGACACGAACATCGATATTCTAAAAAGAAAGATATTGAAGGTTTAGAGGGAATGTTATATTCTTTTGCAAGATGTTGCTCGCCAATTCCAGGGGAACCAATTGTTGGTGTTGTTACTCGTTCAAAAGGTGTTTCTATCCATCGTTTAGATTGTAAAACTCTTGATGATATAGAACCTGAACGTTTATTAGATATTAAATGGTCAGGTATTTCTACTGACAAACGTTATACTACAAGTATAAGAATTGAAACTGCTGAAAAGCAAGGTTTATTAAAAGATATCATTTCTGCAGTTTCTGATAATAATACAAATATTGTATTTGCAAATGTAAAATCAAGACATAATAAGTTGGGTATTATTGAATTAGGTTTAGAAGTTGATAATATAGAAACTCTTAAGCAAGTTATGAATAGTCTTCAGTCAATGCCAGAAGTATATACCGTAAAAAGGGTTCAAACTGCGTTTAATCAAGCACCTAAACAGTTCGCAAAGAAAAATTCTAAATCTGTTCGTAAAAAACGTACACAACAAAATCCTCGTTAAAATCGTTAAAACATTTTCTTGTATTTATTCCTTATTTATTATACAATTGACTTTATTTTAATCTAGCGGGAAAGGAAATATAAATGGGGAGTATTTTAAGTTTTGTGCAGGCTAATGCACTGTTAGTTTCAACGTGTATTTTGATTTTAGCCTACATTTTTATTGCAGCTGAGAAGTTGCCAAAAGTTACAATTGCATTATCTGGTGCAACATTAACATTATTATTTGGTTTATTAGGGCAAAATCAAAAAGTTGATGGAGTATTAGATAAATTTTATTTCATTAATTATGTTGATTGGAATGTTATATTCTTATTAGTATCAATGATGATTATTGTTAGTATCACTGCAAGAAGTGGTATATTTAGTTGGTTAGCGAATGAAATGTTAAAGAAAACAAAAGGCCATCCAAAGATGATTTTAGTATGTTTAGCATTATTTACAGCATTTGCATCAGCATTTTTAGATAATGTAACAACAGTTATTTTAATTATGCCAATTACATTTGTTATTGCAGAAAAATTAGAAATTAATCCAATTCCATTTTTGATTACAGAAATTTTGGCATCAAATATTGGTGGTACTGCAACATTGATTGGTGATCCACCAAACATTATTATTGGTAGTGCTGCTGGCTTATCATTCATGGACTTTATCAACGAATTAACAGGAATTATTATACTTATTTTATGCGTGATAATTGCTATAATGGCAGTTTGGTTCGGTAAATATTTGAAAACTACACCTGAAAAAATGGAACAAATTATTAATTTAGATAATTCAAAAACTATTTCTGATAATAAGTTGATGGTTCGTTCTTTATCAACATTGTTACTTGTTATATTAGGTTTTATGACACATGATATTACGCATATTCAAACAAGTGTTTGTGCGATGGCTGGTGCAAGTTTCTTGTTATTATTTGAAAAGCCAGATGAAATATTTAATGATGTAGAATGGAATACAATATTCTTTTTTATAGGTTTGTTTGTTATTATAGGTGGTTTTGAAAAAGCCGGTGGAATTGAAATTATGGCTAAATGGCTAATTGATGTTACACACGGTTCACAAACATTAGCATCTATGTTTATATTATGGGGTTCTGGTATTTTATCAGGTATTATTGATAATATTCCATATACAGCAACTATGACACCAATGATTGCTGAAATTTCGGCTGCAAAAGGTGCTGCATTTGCTTTACCTTTATGGTGGTGTTTGTCATTAGGTGCTTGTTTAGGTGGAAACCTTACTATTATTGGTGCTGCCGCTAATGTTATTGTATCTGAAACGGCTGCATCAAAAGGGCATAAAATCGAATTCTTACAATATTTAAAATATGGTTTTGTATGTATGTTTGTATCATTAGCATTATCATCAATCTATATTTGGGTAAGATTTTTAAGAGGATAAATTTATTTATTATAATTTATAAGTAACGTACAATTATTGTACGTTACTTTTTTTATTGAAGTTTGTTGTATAATTGTTTGTATGTTAGGAATCGATATAGAAGATATTTCAAGATTTGAAAATAAAGATAAAGTTAAAGATGAAAAATTTTTAAAGAAAATTTTTACTCAGAGTGAATTAGATTATTGTTATTCTTTTAAAAATTATGCTGAACATCTTTGTGCAAGATTTTGTGTAAAAGAGGCTGTTATTAAGGTTTTAGCATATAAAGGTATAAAACACTCGAAATTAAATAATATCGAAGTTTATAAAGGTAAGTATGGTGAACCTTATGTTCGCTTATTAGATTGCGAATATTCAAACCTTACAATTGATATTTCAATTGCTCATGAAAAAACAAAGGCAATTGCAATTGCAATGATAAAAGACTAATTAAACAAAGTTGTTGTAATGTTCGTTGTAAAACTCTTCGAATCTGTCTTCTAAAATGGCTTCTCTAACCATTTGTGAGAAGTTGATTAAGAACGTAATGTTATGAATAGACATTAATGCTTGACCAGTTCCTTCATTGCACTTATATAGATGTCTTAAGTATGCTTTAGAATGATTTCTACAAGCATAACAATTACAGTTTTTATCTAATGGTGATGAATCTTCTTGATATTGAGCATTTTTAATTTGTTTTTTACCGTTCCAAGTAAAAAATGAGCCATGTCTGGCATTTCTTGTAGGTAATACACAATCAAACATATCAATACCACCTTTTATGCCATCTAAAAGGTCTTCAGGAGTTCCAACACCCATTAAATATCTTGGTTTGTTTGCTGGTAGTAATGGTGCTGTAAAGTTGATAAAGTGATTCATTGTTTCTTTATCTTCACCTACACTCAAACCACCAATTGCATAACCAACAGCATCTATTTGAGAGACAAATGCAGCACTTTCTTTTCTTAAATCATCATAAAAAGCACCCTGACAAATTGGAAATAATGCTTGTTTTGGATTGTTTTTGGCTTTTATACAACGTTCTAGCCACCTATGTGTACGTTCCATTGCTTTTTTTGCTTCGTCATAATCGCAAGGATATGGGGCACATTGGTCAAACGCCATTATAATATCAGCACCAATATTTTGTTGTATTTTCATTGATATTTCTGGATTAATGTAATGTTTTTTCCCATCTTTTGGATCTCTAAATTCAACACCATCTTCATTAATTTTTCTAAGATGTGCCAATGAAAAAACTTGAAAACCACCAGAATCTGTTAAAACAGGTTTATCCCAATTCATCCATTTATGAATACCACCAAATTTTGCAATCAACTCATCACCCGCTCTTAAATATAAGTGGTACGAATTGCCAAGTATAATTTGAGCACCTGATTCATATAAATGATGATTAGTAACTAGTTTTACGGTTGAATTAGTACCGACAGGCATAAATATAGGTGTTTTAATATCACCATGTGGTGTGTGTAAAATACCTGCTCTAGCACCTGTTTTTTTATCAATATGAACTAATTCATAATTAAAATATTCAAATTCTGGATTAGAGAGATTCTTCATTTTCAATAATTTCTTCTGTTTTGTTTTTCCAATTGTCAACTATTTCTGATTCATTAAAGTAGATAGCAATTTCTCTTTCTGCACTATCTAAACCATCAGATGCGTGAATAACGTTATATTCCATAACTTGAGCATAATCTGCTCTAATAGTTCCAACATCAGCATTAAGTGGATTAGTTGCACCTACAATATGTCTAACACTTTCTACTGCATTAAAACCTTTGACAACCATTGCAACAATTGGACCACTTGTAATATATTTAACCAATCTATTATAGAAAGGTTTGCCTTTGTGTTCAGCATAATGTGATGCTGCTTGAGCATCAGATACTTGTAGTAACTTTAATGCTAAAATTTTAAAACCCTTTTTTTCAAATCTAGTAATAATTTCACCAACTAAACCTCTTTCAACACCATCAGGTTTAATTGCTACAAATGTTCTTTCTTCTTTTAACATATCAAGCTCCTACTATGCTCTATCTCTTACTATACTTATTATTACAACACAAACTTAAAGATTTCTCAATAATCAGTTATTTAAATCTTCTCATATTTTGCATCATTTGTTTCATACCAAGTTTGCCACCAATATTCCCACCTAGTTTTGCGAATTTAGAAAGATTTTTTTTCATTCCATTCATACCTTTCATCATTTCACGCATTTGTTCAAATTGTTTAATAAAGATGTTTATATCGTGAATACTTATGCCAGAACCATCAGCAATTCTGCGTTTACGACTAGAATTTAACAATTGTGGATTGTTACGTTCTTCTTCTGTCATACTTTGAATAAATACTTCAATTTTTTTGAATTGTTTTTCACCTTCATGAGATATCAATTCTTTTTGTTCTTTTGCTAGATTTAAACCAGGTATCATACCCATGATTTGATCCAATGAACCGAACATACTTATTTGTTTTTTCATTTTGAGAAAATCATTAAATGAAAATTCTGCACGTTCCATTTTCTTTTCTAATTCTTTTGCTTCTTTTTCATCAATGACTTCTTTTGCACGTTCAACAAAACTAACAATATCTCCCATACCAAGAATTCTTGTTGCAATACGCTCAGGATAGAATGTTTCCAGTGCATTTAATTTTTCACCTGTACCTGTTAATTTGATTGGTTTACCAGTACAATAAGCAACACTTAATGCTGCACCGCCTCTAGAATCACCATCAAGTTTTGTTAAGACTATACCTGTTAATCCTAATTGCTCATCAAAGTTTTCTGCAACATTTACGGCTTCTTGACCAACCATAGAATCAATTACTAATAATTTTTCTTCTGGCTTAAATATTCTATCTATAAGCAATAATTCTGCCATCATATCTACATCAATTTGTAATCTGCCGGCAGTATCTAATATCAAAACATTATAATTATTTTCAGAAGCATATTCTTTTGCTTTTTTTACAATTTCTGTAACATCTTTTGAACCATCTATTGAAAAACATTCTATTTCAATTTGTTGTGCTAATGTTTTTAACTGATTTATTGCCGCTGGTCTGTATACGTCACAAGCAACTAATAAAGGATTTTTACCTTCTTTTTTTAATTTGACTGCCAATTTTGCAGAAGATGTCGTTTTACCAGAACCTTGTAAACCTAACATCATAATTAACGTTGGTTTATGTTCTAAGTTAAGTGGTGCTTCATTTTTACCTAATATATTAACTAATTCATCATTAACTATTTTTATAAGTTGTTGAGCAGGATTGACACCTTTTATAATGTCTTCACCTTCTGCTTTATCTTTAATATTAGATATAAATGACTTTACAACACGTAAGTTAACGTCGGCTTCAAGTAATGCTCTACGAATTTCTCTAAGTGCCTCTTTCATATTATCTTGTGTTAATTCTTTAACACGTGTTGTATCTTGAATAATATTTTGTAATCGTTCTGATAATGATTCAAACATAAGTATCTCCGTATATTAATCAGCTAGTTTTATGTAATATAAATTATTTTGCCAACGTAAATCTATGTATTTTACATTTTTATTTAAAATTTTAACTTTTGGTAATATTGATGGTAAATCGTTGATTTTCTTTAATGTATCTGGATATGTAGCAATAGAAACAGAACCTAATTTTATTTTAACAGATGGTATTTGTACATAAATATCATTAGGATTTCTTAAATCTATATATTGTACAGGCTCTTTTGATGCCTGTTCAATATCACGTGCTATCATCAATATAAATTTTATTTTATCTTTATCAAATTTAGATGAATTACCACAAGTGCCATACGTCAAAACTTTTACTGTTTTAAAACTTGGGTTTAGTGGTAAATATGCTCGTCCAATAAGTTTACCTGTTTTGGTATAGAAAGCAATAGGAGGAACTTTTTCATTTGGTGCAATAGTGATTGCAGGTTCTTGTTCTTGTACAAGAATTTCTATTCTTGCAGGTAACCAAAAACGTTTAATATAAACGTCTTGTATTGGAGCAATTTTCATTATTGAAGATTTAATATCATCTGTTTTCATCAAGAAAATAGGACAAGTTGGAACACTATTTTCTTGTACGGCTTTTAATATTTTATCTGATGGAACAATATAATTATTTTCAATCTTTATTGAAGTATTATTTATACTATCAAAAGCATGAGGATTTAATCTCCAATATTTTAATTTAACAATAAAATAGGATAATGCTACTACAAATACAATTAAACATAATCTAGAAAAGAAAAGTAAAAGAGTTATATTATGTTTTGATTTTCTAACTTGGCGTTTTAATTGTGCTTGTTTTCTTCTTCTTTGTACTTGAAAACGACTGACTTTGTTTTCGTCATTTTCGTCAAAATCAGCATTATCATCATATATATTATTATCGTTGTTTAAATTATTTTCATCGGACATTATTTGTTTAAACCTGCACTTTTTAATGTAAGTTCTACTAATTCATCATAAGATATGCCCATAGATGCTGCTTGTGCGGGTAAATCACTTGTATCAGTCATTCCTGGACTTGTATTTATTTCTAAAATGTAAGGTATATCATCAGAAATTAAGAAATCAACTCTACTTACACCACTGCATCCACAAACTTTAAAAGCCTTTATTGCTGCTTCTTTTACTACTTTCGTCATTTCTTCTGATATTTCAGCAGGAAGAATAAAGTCTGTCATTCCTTTTGTATATTTTGCTTCGTAATCATACCATTCATTATGTGGACGAAGTTCTAAAATGTCTGTAGCAAATGGCTCACCATCTTTTTCAAGAACACCAACAGTTGCATTTACACCAACTTTGTATTCTTCAATCAAAATATCTTGGTTAAATTTAGACGCATCAAAAATGGCTTTAACTAGTTCATCTTGAGTATTTACTTTACTCATACCAAAACTAGAACCTTCACAAACAGGTTTTACCATAAACGGATATACTAAGTCTTCTGTTTTTTGAAATAAATTGTCACCTTTAGAAACACAAACTGATTTTATAAGTGGTAAACTAGCATCTCTAAGTACTTTTTTTGTATATTCTTTATTCATACCAATTGCACTAGCCATTACACCACAACCTGTATAAGGAATTTTAAGTATTTCTAATAAACCTTGAATGCAACCATCTTCACCATATTTTCCGTGTAATGCGTTATATGCAACATCAAATCCTTTTAAATCATTTGCAATGTTTTCTGTAACATCAACTAATTTAGCATTGTTATATCCAAGTCTTAATAAAGCATCTAAACAGTTTTTACCAGAGCGAAGTGAAACTTCTCTTTCTGATGAAAAGCCACCACATAAAACTGCTATTTTAATATTTTTGTCTTGTAAATTTGTTTGCATATTTCTTCCTCACGTTTTGTTCTTTTTCCTATAAAACGAACTTCTGGTTCTAATTCAATAGTATAAGTATCTTTAACTTGTTTGTACATTTTGTAAATTAATTCTAATATATCTTCTGATGTACCATCACCAGTGTTAACGATGAAGTTTGCGTGCTTTTCCCAAACCTTTACACCATTAATCTCAAAACTTTTTACTCCTGCTTTATCCAATAATCTTCCGGCAGAATCGTTTTCTGGGTTTTTGAATACACTACCAGCATTTGGTGTTGCTAATGATGGCTGAATATTTTTTCTGAATTCTAAATTTCTATCCATCAATTCTTTTATCACTTCTTGTGAATTTTTCTTTAAATCAAATTCAGCACCTAGCAAGATATAACGACCATTTTGTAAAATAGAAGTTCTATATCCAAATTTCATTTGTTCTTTTTCAAAATAAACAACTTCTTTTGTTTTTAAATCATATAAGCATGCTTTTGTAAATGTGTCAGAAATATTTTGACCATGTGCTCCAGCATTCATAAATATATTTCCACCAAGAGTTCCAGGAAAGCCAATCATAAATTCAAAACCACTTAAACTTGAATTATATGCTGTTTGAGATGCAAAAGGTCCTTTAACACCACATTCAACAATTATTTTCGTTCCTCTAACAAATATTTGTGACATTTTTATAGTTGAAATAACTACTCCGTCATAACCTTGTGATGAAAATATAACGTTAGAACCACCACCTAGAATTAGTGGATTTTTTATTGTCTTTAATAAATATACAAACTCTTGTTGATTGGCAGGAAAGTATATTTGTTTAACATTTCCACCAACTTTAAAAGTAGTAAGATTTTTTATTTCATAGTTTTCTTTTACTTCAATTTCCACTATAATTCCTCTTTCGCTTTTTTAAGTCCTTTTGCAAGGTTAGTAATCGTTCCGGCACCTAAACCTATTACAACACAATTATCATCTAATGTAGGAAGTAATTGTTTAGCAACACTATTCATATCTCCTGCCAAGTATTCAGAATTTGACAATTCTTCAGAGAATTTCTTTGAATTTATTCCTTCAATCTCATCTTCAGAAGCCGCAAATACATCTGTTACAATTATTCTATCAGCAGATTTTAATGAGTCTTTAAAATCGTTCCACAAACTTTGTAATCTAGAATATCTATGTGGTTGGAATACTGCCACAACTTTTTTATTTGTAAAAGATTTCATTGCTGATAATGTAGATTTAATTTCTGTTGGGTGATGTGCATAATCATCATAAACAACTATATTATCTATTTCTGCAACTTTTTGAAAACGTCGTCCCATACCAGTGAATGTTTCAAAGAATTGTGCAACGTGTTTTACATCAATATTATCCTGATGTAATGCTGCTAAAACTGCCAATGCATTATATACATTATGAGCACCAGGTAAAATTATTTTTACTGGGGTTAATAATTCATTTTTGTAATAAACATCAAAAGTAGTGTAACCATGATTATAAGAAATATTTTTTGCTGTATAATCTGCCTCATTTAAGCCATAAGTAATATATTCATTTGCTTTTTTTAATTGCATTACACCACTATTATCATTATTAATTAAAACTTTAGCATTTGGTCTTAGATTAGATAAGAATTTTTCAAAAGTTTCTAACAATGATTGCATACCATTTTTATAAAAATCTAAATGGTCGGGTTCTAAATTATTTACTACAACAATATTAGGAGAATATTTAACTATTGTGCCATCACTTTCATCTAGTTCTGCTATAAAATTATTCCCATCAGCAGAGTAGTTCGCATTAGTGTTATATTCTGGAATGATTCCACCAACAACATAAGATGGATGTAACCCTGCTTTAGACATAATATAAGATGCCATACCACTAGTTGTAGTTTTGCCATGTGTACCTGAAAAACCAATAAAACATTTTTCTGATTTTGAAATTTCTGCTAATAAATCAGAACGGTGATAAACTGTAAGCCCATTTTCTCTAGCAAATTTTAATTCTGGGTTAGTTTCACGTATAGCAGAACTCACTATTACAGTTGCATCTTTAGGTACATTATCTTTTGAATGTCCAATATAAACAGTTGCTCCCATTTCTTTAAGTTGTTTTACATATTTACTATCGTTAACATCAGAACCACTAACTGTATAGCCTTGTTGAATAAGAAACTTTGCTAACACCATTCTTGCCAACCTTTTCCATCGCATCAGAAATGATTTGACCAATTTCCTTTGAACCAGATGAAATAGAGGCAACACTAGCGATATCACTAGCTGAATTAATCTTCTTAGCCTTAGACAACAATACTTCAGCTACTTTCTTAGAAGCCATATCAATACCATCTTTTAAGAATACTGGATTAGCACCTCTTTCAACTTGTTCTAAACCCTTATGAACAATTGATTGAGCTAATACTGTAGCAGTTGTTGTACCATCACCTGCAGTATCATTAGTGTTATTAGCTACCTCATAGATTAACTTTGCGCCCATGTTCTCAAAAGTATCTTCAAGTTCAATTTCTTTTGCGATAGAAACACCATCATTAACGATAACTGGAGCACCATAACCCTTATCCAACACTACATTTCTACCTTTAGGGCCTAGAGTTACTTTAACCGCATTAGCTAAAGTATCAACACCTTTTAAAACGCTATCTCTAGCTTCTTTTCCATATCTAATTTCCTTTGCCATAAAAAAACCTCCTACTTAACAATAGCCAAGATATCCTCAGCCTTAATTAAGATATAATCTTCATTTCCATCCTTAACATCAGTACCAGAATACTTCTTATACATTACCTTATCGCCAACATTCAATGGCATCTCATATACATGATCGTTGACCTTAACTTCCTTAGCGCCACTAAGAGCTACAACTTGAGCATACTCTTCACTCTCTTCCTTTTGAGAAATAATAATACCGCTTTTAGTCTCTCTAGAAGCCTCAACTTTCTTTAATAATACGTTGTTATATAATGGTTGAATCATAAATTCTACCTCCTTTTACATAACTTATATTAAACAAAAAATAGCACTCAGTCAATAAGACTGCTAAACATTTGGCACACCATTAGCACCATTAAAAAAGTAGTCAAACGACTACTTAAACATAAAGATTGTAAGCAATACCGAAACAATAAGTAAGCTATCAGCCACGATATTATACTTAAAGATATTTTCTATCTTATTATCGATAATAGCTTTTTTAACACTTTCCGATTTAACTAAGATATTTAAACAATTCAAGAAGATAATAATGATAATAAATACTAATTTAGATAGCATATAGGCATTGTCTAAACCATGGACATTATAGATAATGAATGATTCTACACAAGAAAAGACAAAGCCCGTCATGATCATCATGACAAATGGTAGAATGTTTGTTTTTGTCTTAGACAAAGAATATAGACCATATACCAAACAAATTAAAGCACTAATTGGTAATAATAGAATAAGCATTTAAAAAACCTCTTTTCGTATTTTGATTATATACACAAAAGAGGTTGATTTTATAAATTATTTGTATTTATATATATCGCATCTGCGTATAT
>OQVT01000922.1_pt1 | contig 17899 bp, 13 predicted proteins | sample 1691561 | NCBI WGS metagenome assembly OQVT01 (sample SAMN03418260, study PRJEB22391) | human gut metagenome | biome: human-gut; feature: organic feature; material: feces | host: Homo sapiens | place: Tanzania | collected 2013-01 | reverse complement strand
GGGCGTAAACTTCGATGGAGAAACAAGAAATATCTCTGATTGGATTATAGAATAAAAACAGAATCGGTGGTTTGCCGGAGATGCTTCGTGTGTCACAATCTGGCAGTGAAAATGAAAATCCCTCAGATGTGTAATGTTGATTGTACACACCCGAGGGATTTAATTCTGATTTCAGAAGTTACTTTTTTATGCAACCTTGTGAGATGGCGTCTTCTTATATTTTCTTCTGTTGTTTCTTGCGGCCATTTCCATTGTCTGTCAATATCCCAATTGTTGGAAATGATTAGATCACAAAAAAGCACCTACTCTTTAACTATTACCTTTGTTCTATTGTTGTCCTTTATTACGACTATTCCTTTTGTGTATTCATTGGCTTTCACACCATTTGCTTTGTAATAAGTTCTATTGTTGTCGTTGGAGCTAATGCTATTGATGGCATTCGTTTCAACGGATATTACTTTATAGGGTGCCCAGTTCTATGTTCTCGTTTTAGAGTACGTTTTAGTAACGTTACAAACATCATCCCCAATTGCTTCTATCTAAGAAAAGTGCGGATATCCGCAAAAATCTTTCACGGAATTGATAAAATGACTATATTTGCAGAAGAAAAATGCGGAAATCCGCAAAAATCTTTTGTAGACTATGGTTATAGAGAGAAATAAATATCTGCAAGAACTGGTCAGTTGTCGGCATAACGGACTGGTGAAGATTATTACAGGAATGAGGCGTTGCGGCAAATCGTTCCTGCTGTTCAGACTGTTCCGAAGGTTTCTTGAGGATAATGGAGTGGCGAACGACCATATCGTGGAAATGGCTTTCGATGATTATGCTTTCAAGGAATTTCGCAATCCCGACAAGTTCTATGCCTACGTGAAGGGCAGGATTATCGACGACCAACCTTATTATATATTGCTTGATGAGGTGCAGATGCTTGATGAGTTTGAGGATGTGCTCAACGGACTGTTGCATATCCCCAATGCCGACGTGTATGTGACGGGCAGCAATGCCAAGTTCCTTTCAAAGGACATAATAACCGAATTTCGTGGCAGGGGCTATCAGATACATGTGTCGCCATTGAGCTTTGCAGAGTTCATGAGCGTTTATGAGGGCGACCGCGAGGATGGCTGGAACGAATATCTGCTTTATGGCGGACTGCCACCTGTAGTGCTTCTGAAAACGGAAGAGGAGAAAGTGAAGCTCCTTGACAGTCTGCTGGCTGAGACATATATAATAGATGTTGTGAACCGAAACAAGATAAAGAACGATTCAGAACTGAATGATCTCTTCAAGATTCTTGCCTCGGGGATAGGTGGACTGACAAATCCGCAGCGTCTTTCAAATACCTTCCAGTCTGTGAAGAATGTATCCATAAGTCCGGCAACGATAAAGAAATACATCGAATGCCTTTCTGATGCATTCCTTCTGGAGTCTTGCAACCGCTATGACGTGAAGGGAAGGAAATACATCGGTACTCCGTTGAAATATTATTTCTCCGATTTGGGCATACGCAATGCCCTGCTCGGTTTCCGTCAGCAGGAGAAGACCCATCTTATGGAGAATGCCGTATACAATGAACTTTGTGCAAGGGGCTATAGTGTTGATGTCGGCAATGTGGAAGTGAATACCGTAGACGAGAAAGGAACCAAGGTAAGGCGAATGCTTGAGGTGGATTTCGTGTGCAACCGTGGTTACAAGCGCTGCTACATACAGTCGGCACTCAGTCTGCCAGACAGAGAGAAGATGCAGCAGGAGTCTGCCTCCTTGCTCCGCATCGACGACAGTTTCATGAAATACGTCATAACCGGCGACCGCATAAATAAATACCAGAACGACGACGGTATCGTAATAATGAATGTACTTGATTTCCTATTGGACGAGCAGTCGGTATAACTCTTCTGGAAAAGAAAAAATCAAGATCATATATGCATAAAATATATGTTTCCACTTGCAGCGCATTCATAAAAACATTATTTTTGCAAAAACATATTTTGAAAAATCATTTTCAGAAAAATCATATTCTATGGAATTGTGGGGAATGTATGGGAGCGGCTGTGTCAGACGGCTGTTTCGGGGAACGAGTTTTTCGGACATACATGGGGGATGGCCCGGCGCTGGTGGGGAAGGCTCCTGTTTATGAAGACGGACGAAAGACACCTGTGGGCTATGAAGACCTGGAGTTTGATGTCGTGGCAGAAGCCATCGGCGACAAGAACATAATCCTTGTAGGAGAATGTAAATGGAAATCAGCAGACTATGCAGACCGTCTGCTTGCCAAGTTGAAGACAAAGACAGAAAAGGCTCCGTTCTCACAAGGCAAGAATATCGTGTATGTGCTCTTCCTTAAAGAGCACCCTCTTTCCGAGGCAGACTGCTGCATCCTTTATCCTGACGACGTGCTGAAGTATCAGCCGGAGTAGCTATATTGTTTTTTGATATAAATTAAAATAAGCGGAAAGGCAAACATTTAATAGCTTGCTTTCCCGCTTGTTCATATTGTTAGAATCTGTGTACTGCTTTTACTTTATATTCATTTGTCTTGTAATCAATACTACTATTATTACCATATAATAAATAAGCGTTGTTTTCTGTATATTCTGTTGATGACCAGTGATTGCCCTTCAAGTCATACCCTTTTCTAATAGCATAAATTTCATTTATGGCAGGTAGATACCATCCCGTAACACTACCAGTATTAAGTGCGTCGCATAATGCGAATGCAGGATAGAGGTCTTTCCAACCAGATATTTTCTTTATGATAGCCATATTTAATCTTCCGTCATGTTCATAGATTGCACCTGTTGCAACTTTTTCTGTAGACCATGCAGCTGTTCCGACATCTTTCCCGACAAATCTGACCGTATCATTCATACAGATTACTTGTCCTTTCACTCCATTCTCATTGTATTCTTCACCTAATGCATATTTGCTTTGGTCAACTTCAATCTTTGTAGAAAGACCTTTGAATGAGATAGTTGCTATTCTGTTCGCTGTGCTTCCAGAATATGGCGTAGCGCGAATGGTAAGGTTGTTGCCGTTTTTAGTTAGTGTACACCAACTTTGATTAGACGAAGCTTCCCAATCAAGATTTGTGTTTATTGTAATGGTCTTATTTGAATAGTTCTTGTCAAAGCAGACTTTCGTTTGGCTTGGAATAAACTTAATGCCTTTCTGGACTATATTCAGTGTCACACTCTTTTTGCCGTCCTTGCTTTTAAGGGTAACTACACCCTTACGTTCTGTTTCCTTGTCATTTGCTTCTGCTTTCAAGACCAAAGTGTAATAGTTCGTGGAACCAGCTGCTTTTACAGCCTTTGCCGGCTTGTTTCCCACAAATTTTATCCTTGCAGCATTTGCATGTATCGCCCTTGTCTGGTCTACAAATTCAGCCTTGCACCACGAACTTGCGGTGTTGCTGATAGTCAAGTCCTCTTTCTGAATGTTGGTGTTCAGTCCAACTTGTCTTTCACACTCCTTGGCATCAAGCGTGACTGACGTCTCGTTGAGAGTAAGATATGGGTCAACACCGCCTCTCGTCACTTTTATCTCCTTCTTCTTGCCATAGGCAGTGGTCAGCGTAATGGTGGCCTCCGTTGTGGCAGCCACATCCGATGGGTAAACTTTAATTTGTATGCCGTTAGAAAGGAAAGAATAGTTGTAAGTGGATGTTGGAATAATCTGACACCAGTCTTCTGAAGATTTCGCCGTAAACACAACGAACTCCTTGTTGTTGAATACGATATTCTCCGTTCCTCCCTTCTTGTCGAAAGAAACAGAAGTTGCCGGCAGCTCCAGTTCGAGGTCTTTACCTTTGAATGGAGCCTGGTATTTCACGTCATAACCGATGATACCGCCTGTAGTCCCTACAATTTCCTTCTCTACAAATATTCTGTAGAATGTTCCATTGGAATATGCCACATAGCCATTGTTGTTGCGTACGGAAACCTTGTCAGCCCAGCCTGTTGTCGGGATATACGACACGTTGCCAAGTCCTTTCACTGTTCCCAATGAAATGAAAGATCCTCCGTCGAAGTTGTAGTCGTTGCCTATATATATGTAAGAACCACTAATTCTGGTAGCCCCTTCACTGGTGCTTGGTCCTTTCATCATAGACAGGGATACTGTTCCTGCCGGGTCATTCACGTTTACGTCTGGCTTTATGTTACCGTCGCCATCGGTAGAGTCATCACTACTGCAAGCTATCACGGACATTGCTATGAGCAACATCGTGAAAACCTTTTGTATCAGTTTAAACGTCTTTTCCATATAGATTTATTTTTTGTTGCATTCCTTTTAAGCCTCGTATGTGTTGGATTATACGAATTGCTTCAAGTGTCATGCGTTGGTTGTTGAATAGGTTTATGTTTTTCTGTTTAGTCCTAGGCCAGGGGTATAGACAATAAAAAAACGTGGACTAATCACTTCGTCTATGCTTATCGAGGTATCGCCAAACACCGGTTGCAATCATATACGAGTAAAAGCCCACGCCTGTAGACAGACGTGAGCATTAACTTCTACTCTTAGCTGCTTCATTCAAATTTGGCGATTTTCTGAAAGCAAGAATATAAAGCTAACGCTTTTTTATAATATGTCGTTTTCTTTTTGTTACATAAGCATCATTTTTTACTTTTTGCAAAGTTACACAATATTTTCTTTATACAAAAAAGATTAATGTAAAAAACATGTTGTACTACTTTTAAGGAGCTTCAAAAATACACCCATAGCAGCATTATCATTTAGGTGCAAATCTCTTAGGGTATCCACGCAAAGCCAGTAAGTTCGGGAACTCAACTTAAAAGTTCGGAAACTTATCCCTAACTGGAGTATGATAATGAAACGACAAGCCTTCCAGAAAAACAAATCAAAAAGACACAAAAATGGGCACGATGCTTGCCCAATAGGGGAACGCTGCTTACTCAAGTGGGGCACGCTGCTTGCCCCAAGTGGGCACGATCCGTACCCCAAACAGGAACAAAAGCAGTCATGGTATGAAACGCTCGTAATGGATATGCAAAACAGTTTATCTATGATTGTGTTTCATTGAAATTTGAGTGGAATTTGAGTGGTTTTCGATAGAAAAACCGATTGATGTTTCGATGAAAATCCATAGTTTTTTCTATAAAAAGCCATTAATGCCCCGATGACACTTCGATGATACTTCAATGATACTTTTCTGTAAAGAATCCCGAAAAGTATCATTAAGACAACTCGTTGGTACAATGGACTTTAGATGAATGGAGAAGCTGGAAAATGATACTATGACACTTCTCCATAGAAAAATGAGAGTATGCCATCAACACGACACACCCTCAATAACACTTGTTTATCTCATAAAGTAATGTCAACGACACACCTTGTTGTAGACATCCAACACTTTCTGCGCCACGTTGTTTCCCTCGAAGCGTTTCACGTATTGCTGGCTTCTCTCTATGCGCAGCTCTCTGCCCGGCGCTCCACACAACACCTGCTTCACGGCTTCTGCCATTCCGCACACATCGTCGGGGGTGACATATATGGAGTCGTTGCCGCCGGCTTCTTCAAGACAGCTGCCCGTACACGCCACCACAGGGAGTCCGCTCTGTATAGCCTCGATGACGGGGAGTCCGAACCCCTCATAGCGCGAGGGGTAAACACATGCCTCTGCCATCTGGTATATTGACGGGAGGTCTTCGTAGGGCACGCCGTGGAGCATCTTCACACGGTGCTGCAGGTTGTTTGCCTCTACATACTCTTTCACCTTGTCGGCATACGGTGTGGGGCGTCCCACGATGACGATGCTGACCTCTTCGGGCAGCATGTGCAGGGCTCTCACGGCAAGCAGCACGTTCTTGCGCTCCTCGATGGTTCCTACATTCACGATGTATCTCTCTGGCAGCATATATTTGGTGTGAACCTGTTGGAGCTTCTTTTCGCTCTCTCTGGTCTTGAATTCTGTGCTGCAGCTCTGGTATATGACGTCTATTTTCGACGGGTCAACGCCACCGAAGCGCATGATGTCTCTCTTGGTACACTCGCTGATGGCTATGATGCGGTCTGCCTCGCGACAGGTCTTGTGGAATTTCCATGCGTATATTTTGGTGTCTATCCAGTTGTAGTATTCGGGATGACACATGAATATGAGGTCGTGGATGGTGACGACGGTCTTGATGCCGGCCTTCCTGATGCCGAGAGGCAGTTCGCCGGTCAGTCCATGATAGAGGTGCACACCGTCTTTCTTCAGGTCTTCCACTATTCCCTTCATTCTCCACAAGTCTCTCGACAGCTTTGTGTAGCAGTCATGCGGATAAACGAATTTGAGGTTTGAAGATTCTTTCACCTGTCCTCGCAGCTCATCGCGTCCCATGTCAGGAGCGTAGAGTCGGAGCTGCGTTCCTTCCGGCACTATGCGTTGCAAATCCCCCACAAGGGTCCTGGAATAGTTTCCGAGTCCCGAGGCGTTCCTCACTATGCGCTTTGCGTCAAATCCTATTATCATAATTCTACGTCTTTTCTTTTTATGACATGCCCGTTCTCCATGACATAATATTTGTCGAAATGCTCATGGTTTCTCTTCCATCTGTCGTGGGTCCAGAGATATAGTCTGGGATCTCTCTTTATGGTATTTTCAAGCATTTCGAAGAATATCTTCGTTATCTCGTTCTCCTGCATCTCGGCAGGTTTGTCGGTAATCAGCCTGAAGGTGCAGATGTATTTGCCGCGTTCCGGTCTCTGCATGTCAACATAGAACACGGCGTCGTTCATCTTCTTCATTATCTTCTCGCCGCCGGTGAATACTGGTGTGTCGTGGTTGAGGAACGGCAGCCAGCAGTGTATGTTCAGGTATTTCGGCGACTGGTCTGAGATGTATCCGAAGAGCCACATGCGTTTCTCGCGTTTGTATCTCACGAGGTATCTCAGTATTTCCTGTTTCGGAATGCATACTCCCCCCTTGCTCTGGCGTATATCCTTGAAGAGCATGTCGAATATTTTGCTCCTGAGCGGATGATATATAAGTCCGCACACCGCCTCTTTGTGACGTTTGAAGGCGAGTCCCGTGGCAGAGAGCAGTTCCCAGTTACAGTAGTGTCCGAGAATGGCGGCGCATGTCTGCCCCTTGTCGTAATATTCTTCTATCTGCTCGGCATTTCTGAATTCTATGTGCTTGAGCAGGGCCTCGTCGCTGACGGTGAGCAGCTTCAGTGTTTCCACGAAATAGTCGCAGAGCCAATGATAGAATCCATGCTCTATTTCTTTCAGTTCCTGAGGTGTTTTCTCGGGGAATGAACTGCTGAGGTTTTTTCTCACCACCTTCTTCCTGTAGCCCACGATATGATACATGATGAGATAGAAGAAGTCGGAGATGCCATACAACACTCTGTAGGGCAATAGCGACAACACATAGAAGATGGGGTAGACTATTTTGTATGCCATATATGAATGAATATTTTGTTACGACTGCATATCGTGCAGCTTCTTGTAATATCCGTCCTTGCTGATGAGTTCGTCGTGGGTGCCCCGCTCCACTATCTGTCCCTCGTGGAGCACGCATATCTCGTCGGCATTCTTGATGGTGGAGAGCCGGTGGGCTATCGCCACGGTGGTGCGCGTCTTCATCAGTCGTTCCAGAGCGTCCTGCACGAGTCTCTCGCTCTCTGTGTCGAGAGCCGATGTTGCCTCGTCGAGGATTAGTATCGGCGGATTCTTGAGTATGGCTCGCGCTATGCTCACGCGCTGTCGCTGTCCGCCGGAGAGGCGGCCACCGCGGTCACCGATATTGGTGTCGTAGCCGTTTTCAGAAGCTTTTATGAATTCGTCGGCATTGGCTATGCGGGCAGCCTCTTCCACCTGCTGCTGCGTGGCGTTGTCAACGCCGAAGGAGATGTTGTTGAAGAAGGTGTCGTTGAAGAGTATCGCCTCCTGGTTCACGTTGCCGATGAGCTGTCTGAGGTCGTGGATGTCGAGGTCTTTCACGTTGATGCCGTCGATGAGCACCTCACCCTCCTGCACGTCGTAGTATCTCGGAATGAGGTCTACCATGGTTGACTTTCCTCCTCCGCTCTGTCCCACGAGGGCTATCGTCTTTCCTTTCTCTATCGTGAGGTTGATGTCTCTGAGCACCCACTGCTCTCCGTATCTGAACGACACATGGCGGAATTCTATGGTGTGGTCGAAGCTGGAGATGTGTTGAGGGTTTTCCTTCTCCTTGATGTCGCTTTCGGCAAGCAGAATCTTGTCTACACGCTCCATTGAAGCCAGACCTTTAGGTATGTTGTAGCCAGCCTTGGAGAAGTCTTTCAGAGGGTTTATGATGCTGTAGAGGATTACGAGATAATAGATGAACGTGGGACCGGAGAGCACCTGCTGGTTGAGCACGAGGATGCCGCCGAACCACAACACTATGATTATCATCACCGTGCCGAGGAACTCGCTCATGGGGTGTGCCATCTGCTGGCGGGTGTTCACCTTGAGAATCTGGTTCCTGTAGTTGGAGTTGGTGTTGTCGAAGCGCCTGTTCATCTTCTCCTCAGCACAGAATGCCTTGATGATACGCAGTCCGCCGAGGGTCTCCTCCACCTGGCTCATGGTGTCGCTCCAGAGGGCCTGCGCCTCCTTTGACTTGCGTTTCAGCTTGCGGCCCACCTTGCCCATTATCCATCCCATGACGGGAACGAAGAGTATGGTGAAGAGAGTGAGTTGCCAACTGATGCAGAGCAGCGTGGCGAAATATGCTATTATGAGGATAGGGTTCTTGAAGAGCATGTCGAGCGAACTCATTATGGAGTTTTCTATCTCCTGCACGTCGCCGCTCATCCTGGCTATGATGTCTCCCTTGCGCTCCTCTGAGAAGAAGCCGATAGGCAGGGATGTTATCTTGCGGTAGAGCTGGTTGCGGATGTCTCTCACGATTCCGGTCCTGATCGGTATCACGGTGGCCGACGACAGGAAATAGGCTCCCGTCTTGAGGAATGTCATGGTGGCGAGGAAGAGTCCGAGCACGAGCAATGTGGTGGTAGGACCGATGTCGGCAATCAGCGCGTTGACATAATAGTCCATGTTGTTTGCCGCAACTTCCTTCATGTTGTCCCAGTTCCATACCATGAGGTGTGGCGCTGCGGCAGCCTTCTCTGTCTTGAAGATAATCTGCAGGATAGGGATTATGGCTGCAAACGAGAATATGTTGAGCACAGCCGACAGGATGTTGAACGACACCGTCATGACGAGGTATCTCTTGTATGGCGGCACGAAGCGCCTGAGTATCTGGAAAAATTCTTTCATATAAGAAACAACCCCTTGCCAGCTCGCGGTATATGCCACTTCCGACTTGTCTTTCCCTCATGACGGAGAGACGCCGACATGCCTGGCGGACGGAACAGCAGGGGATATTTATGTTTGTTATTTATTGATTATCTGATTATGCTTTTGTCTGTCACTATATTTTGTCTGTCACAATATAGAAAGGCGGATTATGCCCCACCTCACTCTGCTGCTGAAGGAGATGGCACGAGAGTGCCGAAGAGCGTGGCGCTGGTGCTGCCCGTTATCTTCACTCTCACCGTCTCGCCCACGTGGTGGTTGCCTTTGTCGAACACCACGGCCTTATTCTGCTCCGTCCTGCCCATGAGCTGCTGGCGGGAACGCTTGCTGTAGCCCTCAACGAGAACGTCGAACTCCTTGCCCTCGTCTTTTCTGTTCTGCTCGGCGCTTACTTCGGTCTGCAGCTTTATCAGTTCATTGAGTCGCTGTATCTTCACCTCCTCCGACACGTTGTCGGGCAGATGTTTTGAGGCATAGGTGCCCGGGCGCTCAGAGTATTTGAACATGAAGGCTGAGTCGAAGCCCACCTCCTTGACGAGCGACAGGGTCTGCTGGTGGTCTTCTTCCGTCTCGTCGTGGTAGCCCACGAAGATGTCGGTGGTTATTCCGCAGCCGGGGATGATGCGGCGTATGGCATCTATGGTGTCGAGATACTGCTGACGGGTGTATTTTCTGTTCATCAGCTTCAGTATCTTGTCGCTTCCGCTCTGTGCAGGGAAGTGGATATGGTTGCAGATATTCGGTTCTTCGGCTATGACGTGCAGGATGTCCTCCTTCATGTCTTCGGGGTTGGAAGTGGTGAATCTCACTCTCATGTCGGGCACTGCCTGAGCCACCATTCTGAGGAGTTCGGCAAAAGAAACCTTGCCTTCTTCTTTCTTTCCCGACGGCGAGAGGCCGTAGCTGTTCACGTTCTGTCCGAGCAGCGTAACCTCCTTGAAACCGCGGTCGTGCAGGTCTTTCACCTCTCTGAGGATGCTCTCCGGATCACGGCTGCGCTCCCTGCCTCTGGTGTATGGCACGATGCAGTAGTGGCAGAAGTTGTTGCAGCCACGCATGATGCTCACGAAGCCGCTCACCTTCTGTCCGCCGATACGCATCGGCACGATATCACGGTAAGTCTCGGTGGTGGAGAGTTCGATGTTGATGGCGTTGCCGCCGTTCTCACACTGCGCTATGAGGTCGGGCAGAGTGAGATAGCTGTCAGGACCGCACACGAGATTGGCGTGATGGTTTTCTATAAGGTCGTCTTTCACTCTCTCTGCCATGCAGCCCAGCACGCCGAGGATGACCTTGCGGCCCTTCTTCTGCTCTGCATGGAGGGTTTCGAGACGGTTGTATATCTTGTTTTCAGCATTCTCCCTGATGCTGCATGTATTCAGAAAAATAGCGTCTGCGTCGTCTTCCTTTTCGCAAAGTTCATAACCCGCCATCTGCATCACAGAAGCTACAACTTCGCTGTCTGCCACGTTCATCTGGCAGCCATAAGTCTCTATGAAGAGTTTTTTCATTATTTCCTTTATTCGTTTAAAATTGCATACTTTGGGTGCGAAATTAATAAATTTAAATTGTATTTGCAAACTTCACAACGTATTTCAACTTTTCGTTACATTTCTCACTCAAATCGTACCAAGTTATTATTTTACCGTCACTAAATAGATTATTATCAGTTTTTTCCTTACATTTGCAGCTGAAAAGAAATGACAAGAATGCAAAAAGACAAGATACTCATCACTGGCGCCACAGGTTTCATCGGCAGCTTCATCGTTGAAGAGGCTCTCCGCAGAGGAATGGAAGTGTGGGCTGCCGTAAGGGCTACAAGCTCACGGAAATATCTGCCGCAAGAGGGGATAAACTTCATAGAACTGGATTTCAACGACGAGCATAAGCTCAAGGAGCAGCTACGCCAACACAGCTTCGACTATGTGGTGCATGCCGCCGGCGTGACGAAATGTCTGAACAAGGCTGACTTCTTCAAGACTAACAGCAAGGGAACGAGGCATCTGGTGAATGCCATCCTCAATCTCGCCATGCCTGTGAAGCGCTTCGTGTTCATAAGCAGCTTGAGCATCCTCGGACCGATACGGGAGGAGGAGCCGCATACCGACATCACCGACTCCGACACACCATGCCCAAACACGGCATACGGCAAGAGCAAACTGGAGGCGGAGGACTATCTGCGGTCGGTGGCAGACAGACTGCCGTTCATCATACTGCGACCTACGGGAGTGTATGGTCCGCGGGAAAAGGATTATTTCATGATGGCGGAGAGCATAAAGAAGCATGTTGACTTCGCCGTGGGATACAAGCGACAGGACATCACGTTCATCTTCGTCAGCGACGTGGTGCAGGCGGTGTTCCTGGCTCTCACCAACGGAAAGACCGGCAGCAGCTACATTCTGAGCGACGGTGAGGTGTATTCGTCACGCACGTTCAGCGACCTGATACAGAAGGAACTGGGAGTGAAGCACGTGCTGCGTATCGTGGCGCCACTGTGGTTCCTGAAAACCGTGTCAACGGTTGCCGAGGCTATGGCGCACATGACGGGAAAGATTTCCGCCCTGAACCGCGACAAATACAATATCATGAAGCAGCGCAACTGGCAATGCGACATATCTCCGGCAAGAAAGGAACTGGGCTTCGAACCGAAATGCCAACTGCCGGAGGGTGTGAGAATAAGCATGAAATGGTATAAGGACAACGGATGGATGTAAGCACCAGACGGATGGATGCACCTGACGGATGTCTACACAACGGATGTATGCAATACTAAAGTTGGATGCTTACAAAGAGGATGGAATTATTTTAACGACCGGAATGATTTAAACAACCGGAAAAGGAAAAGACAACGATTATGAAAGATTTATTCAAGATAGAGAAGAAGCCCAAGAAGGGTCTCTTCTGGCTGGAGTGGGTGATGACTGGATATCTCGTGCTGACATTGCTCATGGTGTTCTTCACATACACCAAGGTGGCAAACCCTGAGGCAATGATATGGGGCAGAGTGAGAATCATGGTGGTGACGCTGGCTCTGTGGGGAGTCTACAGGATGGTGCCATGCCGATTCACGAGGTTCTGCCGCATCACGGTGCAGATGGCGCTACTGAGCTGGTGGTATCCCGATACCTACGAACTGAACCGCATGCTGCCGAATCTCGACCACGTATTCGCTCAGGCGGAACAGTCGCTGTTCGGATGCCAGCCGGCACTGATATTCCATGAGGCAATGCCATGGAGCGTGGTCAGCGAACTGCTCGACATGGGTTATGCGGCATATTATCCGATGATAGCACTGGCGGCGATATACTATTTTATATGGAGATACAAGGAGTATGAGCGCTGTGCATTCGTGATAATGGCTTCTTTCTTCGCATACTACGTGATATTCGTGCTCGTGCCGGTGACAGGACCTACGTTCTATTTCAAGGCTGTCGGCATAGACCAGATAACGGCTGGCGTGTTCCCCAACCTTGGCGACTACTTCAACACCCACACCGAATGTCTGCCGAGTCCGGGATATACCGACGGTATCTTCTACCAGCTCGTTGAAGACGCCAAGGCTGCCGGAGAGAGACCTACTGCTGCTTTCCCAAGTTCGCATGTGGGAATAAGCACCGTGATAATGCTGCTGATATGGCACACACGCAACAGAAAGCTGCTCTATGTCATGGCTCCCTTCTATGTGTTGCTCTGCTTCGCCACGGTATATATCCAGGCCCACTATGCCATCGACGCCATCGCCGGACTCATCACCGGCACGATGTTCTACTTCATCTTCATGTGGATGTCGAAGGGAATGAAAAATTGAAAGGAATAATCACAAGCCGCAAATATATGGAACCATACAAGGCTGACAAACGCAAGGTAATAGGATTGGCAATCGAACTTGACGAAGAAGGTAAAGGTCTATTGGACTGGAATGCCATAGAATAGGAAAGTAACCCATTTTCCGAAACACCACAAAGGAAAAGCGGATTGCAAGCAACGGGGACTATCAGGTAAGAACCTGCCCTCCTGGCACTTGCAATCCGCTTTGAATTTCTATATGAGTCGACGAGCTGTATATCTGCAGCCCCGTCTGCCATTCTGCCGCTACACACGTCAGCCCAACAGACGGCGTGAAAAATATCTCACTGGATACCACACCGCCAGGAAGCCTACCGCTATTACCGTGGCAAACACCACGAGCACATCTTCCGGATGCACGCTTACGGGATAGGCATCCACTACGAATGTGCCGCTCGACTGTCCGAGCGCCACAATGCCGAACTGCTGCTGAAGCCAGCAGAGAAGCAGTCCGATGAGTATTCCTGCCAATGCTCCGAAGAAGGATATCAGTCTGCCCTCAAAGAGGAATATACGGGAAATCTGACGGTCGGTAGCACCGAGATTTCTGAGCGTCACCACATCGTCCTTCTTGTCGATTATCAGCATGGATATCGAACCGATGATATTGAAGCTCGCCACGATGAGGATAAACGTGAGGAAGATATATGCGATGAATTTCTCCACCTTCATTATCCGGAACGTGTCTGCCTGCTGCTCATAGCGGTCGAGCACACGGTAGCGGTCACCTACGATATTCTGCATCTTCTCCTTCACGGCATTGAGGTCGCTGCCGTTCTTCAGGCGAATCTGCAGCGACGACAACATTCCCTGCTGTTCGAAGAGGGTGCGCGCCATGGTGATAGGCACTATAACGTGGTCGCGGTCGTATTTTCCCTGTTTCACCATGAACACCACTCCCGGAGAAATCAGCGAGTCCACTACGAATCCGTCGGATGGATTGGCGAGGTCGAGCTGTCCAGTCTTCCGCGGAGCGTATATCATCAGGTTGCCGTCCCAGTTGGCGTTCATGCCGAGAGTCTCGGCGAGGCGGATGCCCACCACGGCGAAGTTCAAGTTTGCCGCCTGGAGCAGAAACGTGCCGTCGCCATACAGTATGTCGTCGATGCGCGACATCCGTTCGAAGTTGTCGTCAACGCCCATCACCCACACCATGGTCTGCTTGCCCTTGTATATGGCGAGCGCCTGGTCTTTCACACACTCCGACGCCACGTCAACCTCCGGCAGCTTTCTCACCTTCTGCAGCAGCGGGTCGTCGGCAGGTGCCGTCTTTCCCTCTGCCGGCACGAGTTCTATCTGCGGGTCGAAGGATGTGAAGAATGATGCCACGAGGTCGTGGAAACCGTTGAATACACTGAGTGTCACCACGAGAGCCATCGTGGCCACTGCCACGCCAACGGCACTGATGCAGCTGATGATGTTTATGGCGTGTGTGCTCTTCTTTGAGAAGAGGTAGCGGCGTGCTATGTAGAATGGAAAATTCATGACTCTCCTATTTCTTCAGAAGCTCGTCGATATGCTCAATATAGTCGAGTGAGTCGTCGATGAAGAAGCGCAGCTCCGGAATGCTTCGCAGCTGGTTGCGCACTCGCTGACCGAGGTCGTAGCGCACCGTCTTCTCGTTCTTTCTGATGTTTTCTATTATCTCCTCTCCCTTGTCCGACGGGAAGATGCTCAGATATGCCGTGCAGATGCTGAGGTCTGGGCTCACCCTGACCCTCGTCACCGACACCATCACTCCGTGCATGGCTCTTGTCTGACTCTGGAAAATAAGGCTCAGCTCCTTCTGCAGGAGTCTTGCTATACGATTTTGTCTTGTCTCTTGCATTTTGTAATCTTCTTTTTTTATTCTTCAATTCTTTCTCTTGTAGCGCAGTTTATGCAGATAGCATGAGCCAGAACCTGTCCCGATGTCAATAGAGGATACACACACTCCTTCTGCATCACACACCATTCTGAACATACTTTTCCACAATCCCTGCACCTGTCGCCAGTCCCTTTGCTAAAGGGGCTTTCTATGGCGAGGCACCATATTGACAACAAAGTTATCCACAATGCTGCCAATGGGCGAATAGTATGGAAACTTAAATACAAAAGTAATGATAATAGGATAAACTCCCAAATTTATTAATTATTATTGTGTAAGTAAGCCCAAGTTTCGCAAGAATCGGGGGAATTGACAAGGTGGCGGACTGACGAAGGGAAAAGGATATTTTATATTGTCAATTTGCCAACCTATCCAGTCATCATCTTTACAACTTGCACACTGTTTTACATAATTACAATACAGAATATTTCTATATATAATATGTAGACTTGAACAATTTGCAATCTATACAAAGCAAAAATATATCACAACGCAAAAAATATTAATATTTACCACTCCAATTATTTTATGTTTTGAAAAAGAATATATACATTTGCCATCACATAGACGACCAATATTTTGTACGAGGGAACAATTAACATTTAGTTTTTGATTTTCTATGGCAAATGGAAATGTATTTTCGACTGTCAGTACAGTTAGGCAACATTCATTCATAAACATTTTGACAACGAGTATTACTTGCATTGTCTTTCAACAAATATGATACGCCATCGGTTCGCAAGCAAGAAACATTAACCTTTTATAAAAACATTGACAATATGAATAAAATCGGAACGCTTTTTTTATTGTCTGCCTTATTTCCTTTCAGTTCAGGAGCACAGACTCTCGTTAAGTCTGACATGCTACAGAAAACCAGTGCTGTCTTTACAGAACAATCGAATCTCTCTATCCCTATGAGAGCGGAACTCAACAGCAACCAGCGTCTGGCGGGTTATTACACATCCGACAATCTTGCCAAAAGCGGTTTGGGAGTACCAAAATACGGCGAGAACGATCATTGCAAGGCCGGTATAGTACTGTCTTCCGACATGCTGGCGCCATTTGTGGGCAAGAAGATCGTGGGTGTAAGATTCGGTGTCTGTGCCAAGATGGACAAGTCACGAATTTTCATCGCCAAAGACACAAACGGGGAAATAGGCGAAGACCTGGTTTCAAAGGATGTGGCAGCCCCTGTAAAAGGTTGGAACACCATGATGTTTGACACTCCATTGACAATAGAAGCCGATCAGGACCTGCTCGCCGGATATGAGTTTGCCCAGAAGACCAAGAAGAAGGGAGGATACTACTCTGATGTCTGCTACCCGTTGTCGATAGTAAAAGAGGGAATGAAAAACAAGCCTGTAATGATATACTTCAACTATGGCGACTATGGCGAAGGATGGCACAAGGTGATGAACACAGGAGAAAACCTGAGCATCCAGGTCATCATAGAAGGCGACTTCAAGGACAGCAGCGCCATGCCATTCGGTTTCGGCACCGTTGTTGCAGGAGCCGACGCTACACCTGCCGCCACAGTGCAGATGCTGAATATGGGAACCGCTCCGCTGACGGAGATAACATACACCGTGTCTGTAGACGGCACAAAGGGCGAGGCACAGAAATTTACTTTCGACACACCCGTAGCGGCAAACGAATACGCTACCTTCAGCGCCACTCTCCCCACGGTGAGCGGATATGGCAGGAAGAATGTGAAGGTGGACATCACCGAGGTGGACGGTAGTGAGAATATGGCTGAAACGAGGGTTGCCGACGGATATATAGGAAAAGCCAAGGAATTTTTCCCCCGCAACGTGCTCATAGAGGAATTTACCACCGAGAGATGCAGCAACTGTCCAAGAGTGGCAGGCTATCTGCACGATATGCTCAAAGACGCTGATACAGAAAGGGTGTTTGCCGTTTGCCATCACAGCGCATTCTATACCGACTGGCTCACCCAGCAATGCGACGAGGATATCTATCCTCTGATGTTCGGCGGCGACGGTTCTTCATTCGCACCGGCAATGATGATGAACCGCAGCAAGGACCTCTTCACCGACAACCCACAGGGCGTTGTCTATATACCGAGCAGCAAGATGGAAATCGACTACTATGCAAAACTCATCATGGAACAGCAGGCCAACTCTTCGCTTGACATCCAGGTGGCTGCCAGCGAAGACAGCAGACAGGCCGTGGTAATAGTGAACGGCAAGTGCAACGAGGAGTTTGAAGTTGACAAGAGCCGTCTGACTCTCTATCTCACCGAAGACAATATCGCGGCAAAAGACCAATCCGGAGCCGAAGGCGACTACAAACACATGCACGTGATACGCTATTACAATTCTTCATGGGGCGACAAGGTGGTATGGAACGACAACGCCACATTCACCGCCTCTTACACAATAGACATCAATGAGGGTTGGAACAAGAATGAACTCAAGTGTGTGGCTTTTCTGAGCAAGCTCAACGACGATGATTTCTCCGACAACAGGATAGACAATTCAGCCTGTGTGGACTATCTCAAGGCTGCTGCCGACGTGAAGGGAATAGCCGAGGGAACACAGCTCAAGGAGACTGCCCGGTATTCCATCAGCGGCACAAGGATTTCATCACAGCAGAAAGGCATCAATATCGTACGCCTGTCCGACGGCAGAACGGTGAAGGTGGTGGTGAGATAATCCTACAGGCTCCATGCATCACATAGACATATTTTTTTGAATAACACATTTTTATATATTAACGCTTATGAGAAAAAAAGGTTTATTGCTTATGTTCCTGATGCTTATAGCAACGGGGATATACGCTGAGGACGGTGTAGTATTGCTTCTCAGAAACGGCAATTCGGTGAAGTTCGCTTTCAGCGAGAAACCTGTCATGGTAACGGGCAGCACGCTGACG
>OQVT01000921.1_pt1 | contig 17906 bp, 17 predicted proteins | sample 1691561 | NCBI WGS metagenome assembly OQVT01 (sample SAMN03418260, study PRJEB22391) | human gut metagenome | biome: human-gut; feature: organic feature; material: feces | host: Homo sapiens | place: Tanzania | collected 2013-01 | reverse complement strand
ACTTCACCCGCAAGGTAACTATGCAGAACCTCTTCCACGATGGTGGTTTCTCATCAATGGGTATGAGCCTCCGTGCCATGAACCAGTATGCCAAGGATCTGGCTCCTTATGAGGACGAGAACGGTAAGGTTATCTACGGATAATCCAGACCTTTCAGACCCAAGACTCATCCTGTACGATAGACATTAGTATATGAATATCAAGGAAAAATATAACCAGATAGACCTCGCCAAGCGTCAGAAACTTGGCGAGGTCGTCCGTTTTGCAATCGTGGGTGGTATTGCTACCGTCCTGCAATACGTCATTTATCTTGCAGCCATGCCGCTGCTGGCAAACCTTATCCCTGCATTGGGAAACAGCGACCACACACTGGCTACTGTTGCCAACACACTGGCTTATATTCTCAGTTTCATCTTCAACTTCATTGCAAGCACCCGCTACACCTTCAAAGTGAAAGCCAATGCCAAGCGAGGGGCTGGTTTCACCTTCTCACATATCGTGAACTACAGTATGCAGACACTCTTCCTCAACCTCTTTGTTGGTTTGGGATTAGCCAAACAGATGGCCATGATTCCTACGCTCTGTATCTGCATACCGGTAAACTTCCTACTGGTAAGATTCTTTCTCAAGAAATAATAGCTATTCATGAAAAAAGTATTCGATATTTTCCGCATCAAGGGAGAGGAAAAATGGTCGGCCATTATAGCGCTGTTCGTTTCCATCGTCCTCAATGCGCTGACCATCATCAAGTACAACAACCAGTTTTCCCAACTCTCGGAAAGCTACCACAAACTCTTTGTCAAGGCCTTCCATGTAGCTGGTTTTGACCCACTTACCTATGCGGCAGTTTCGCAGTGGAACACGGAATATAATGTCTATCGCCATCCACTGCTGGCATTTTTCATGTACATTCCCAACCAGATCAACCAGGGACTGATGATGCTGACGGGCTATAACTGCGTGCAATACATCGTGGGAGCAATTCTCGTATTCTGCGCTTTCTATTCCTTCATCTTCCTCTACAGAATATTCAGGGAAGTGATCGGTACAGAGCGCTGGGATGCCAATCTGCTTTCAGCATTCTACTTCTCGTTTGCATACGTCATGGTGTCGGCGATGGTGCCCGACCATTTCATCATGTCGATGATGATATTGCTCACTACGCTCTACATCACGGGAGTCTGCATCAAAAAGGGAAGAAAGCTTACCATTTGGCAAACGGTTCTCCTCTTCCTCTTTACGGCAGGAGTTTCGCTCAACAACGGACTGAAGACATACCTCGCCGCCCTCTTTACCAATGGCAAGCACTTCTTCCGCATCAAATACTTCCTCTTAGGAGTCATTCTGCCTTCGGCTATCATCTGGGGATTTGCACGTTGGGAATACCGCACCTTCGTATGGCCTAAGGAAATGGCACGCAAGGAAATCAAGATGAAGAAAGACAAGGAAGCCCGAGAAAAGCTCATGCAGCAATACAAGGATACTGCCCAGGTAAAAGATTCAGCTGACGTAGCTATTGCCGTGAAGAAAATCGTGAAACAGAAAGCACGCGACAAATATGTAAGAGACCATAAGCAGATATGGAACAAGAACAAGGGAAAACCGATTGCCAAGGGAGAATTCAGCAGTTGGACAGACATCTCGACTTCAAGGAGTGAGACCATGGTGGAAAACTTCTTCGGAGAAGCCATCATGCTGCATCAGGATCATCTGCTGGGCGATGTTCTCCGTGACCGACCAGTCATCGTAAAATACAAATCGCCAGTCAACTACGTCGTGGAAGGAATCATCGTTATTCTGTTCATCCTCGGACTCATTGCTGGCAGGAAGTCACGTTTTCTGTGGCTCACGATGATGTTCTTCCTCTTCGATTTTGCTCTACACATCGGTTTGGGATTCGGCATCAATGAGGTTTACATCATGACAGCCCATTATATGTATGCTCTCCCTATCGCTATCGGCTTTCTGGTGGAAAAAGCAGGAAAGCGATGTCAGGCTGAAGCGGAAATAGCAGAAAACCTATCTGGGAAAAGGCGTTCCGGGAATTGGCAAACATGGGGACTCCGAGGATTGCTCCTCGCCCTCACACTCTATCTATGGATAAGCAACGGCTATCTGCTGGTTAATTATATGATAGGTTAAGGCTGGGAAACGAAAAATGAAGGGGCAAATAAGAATCGCTCCAAGAATGCCCTAAGAAAAAAGGAAAGAATAAGAAGAAAAAGGAAAAAGGGACGAGGAATCCCCAAAAAGAAAATAAAGATGGGTAAAGGAAACTCTCAACTGAAAGTTTCCTTTACCCATTTTATGATTTCCCGATCTTTCAAGTCAAACTTGCGGGCGAAAAGGCGATCGGAATGCAGAAGTTCTTCTTTATCTGCCGATGTCCAGACATAAGGATTGCCCCGTTTCCAGTCTATCAGTCGCATACACCCCTCATATTCATCTGTTTCAGAATACAATGCCTGACGGAATTCCGGATGATTCCATACTAAGGTCTGCAGGAAGAACTCATCGGGACAGAAAGTGAAATTGAATCGGCTGAGTACAAACGCCTTCTGGCTGACCACATACTCAGCACACTTCTGTGTGATACTTACCCAGTTGGCTCCCTTGGCAAAATCCATTTTCGAGCGGTGAACAAAAGGCATCAGGCAGAGCGAAAGATACTTATTGATGCGCCTGGTAATTCCATTGAACCAGCCCCATCTGGTGCGTGTATAGCGAGTAAGAAGCCAGCATCTCATCATCTTGCGGCGGCAATCCCACTCAAATTCTTCACCACGATTGATGCCCACAAACTCCTTGCCTCTGTGCTCATGGAAGAACTGGTGGATTTCATCCTGCGTCTTGATAGGCAAATCCTGTCCGCTAAGAATATGATAATACTCGTATGGCCCATGCTTCAAAGCCTCTTCAAGCAAAGCATATTCAGTTCGAATTTGACTGAGATTACCCCAACGCACATCCACCCGATGTTCCAATACAAAAAGGCGAGCCTTGGAGGTGGACATAGGATGGTTTGCGAGCATATTCGACTTGAGATCAATATGCAGGAAAATATCGTTGCGCTCATCATCCAACATGGAAACTAACGTCTGCAGAATTTCCAGGTTGTTGTGAGCCATTATCAAAAAAGCATGCTTCATCATATTCTATATTATTATTCAGAAATACACACGGTATTGATCAGACATAAATTCTAACTGTGCAGTTGAAAAATGAAAAATGTTCCCATATACTACTGCATCAGCAAAGTAAGTACTACTATCCGCGATGACATAACAACCAGTCTTGACAGTGCGCCTGATACCAATACAATCGCAAAGATACATTAAATCAGAGAGAACTCAAAACAAAAACATGTTTTTTACATAAAATCACACAAAATAAAACCTATCATTTTGAATATTCAAAAAAAACAATTACTTTTGCAAGATAAAGAAATCGTTTCAACAAAAAACATATTCAAGAATAAACAATAATATTCAAGGATGAACAATATATTCAAGATTAAGAAAGAAGAAAGGCTCTTTGCGCTCGTAGCCTTCCTGCTCATTGTTGCCTTCAACGTACTGATGGTAACCTACCACTATGCAGACTTCAGCAAGAATGGAAATGTAGGTTACTGGACCATCTTTACCAAAAATTTCCAGGTATCGGGGTTCGACCCATATACTTATCTCACACTCTCCAAATGGAAAGTGTATTATACGGAATACAGGCATCCGATGCTTCCCTTCTTTCTCTATCCTTTGACGATGCTCAATGAATGGCTGATGGAACTGACTTCCAGGAATTGCGCCACTACCATCGTGGCTGTGATGATGACTTTCCTGGGCACCTATTCCACGATTTTCATACGAAGGATTTTCAGGGAGATCATGCAACTGAAGGCTGCCGACAGTAATCTGCTCACATTCCTGCTCTTTTCCTTCGCCTACGTTCTGCTGGTTACTTTCGTAGATGACCACTTCGGAATGTCACTCTTTTTCCTGTCGATGACGCTTTATCTGGCAGGTCGCCAGCAACAGCAGCACCGAGGAATGCCCTGGTGGCAATGCGCCCTTCTTTTCTTCTTTACGGCAGGAATCACACTCAGCAATGGAGCCAAAACCTTCCTTGCCGCCCTTTTCACCAACGGCAAGAAACTCTTCCGCCCGAAATATATAGTGTTAGGAATTATCCTGCCTACACTGCTGATAGGAGCTGCAGGAATTTATCAGAACCGCGCCTTCATTATTCCCAACCGTCAGGAAGGTTTGCGCCTGGTACAGAAAAAGGCTGCCAAGGACAGTACTTTCAGAGCAAAAATGGCACAGAAAGAGGCTCATGATAAGGAAATTGCCGGCAAGAACATTCAGCAGAAAGGCATGCTGAAATGGGCAGACATGTCGGTTTCCCGCTCTGAATCACTGATAGAAAATGTATTCGGCGAATCGCTGATGCTGCACAAGGAACATCTGCTGGAGGATATTCATAGTCATAGACCGATATTCGTTAAATACCAGACTCCTATACCTTATATAATAGAACTGGCAATCGTAGCCCTACTGATTACGGGTCTATGGTTGGGCAGACGTTCCCCATTCCTGTGGCTCACTGGTTCTTGGGTGCTCTGCGATGCTTTCATCCATCTGGTAATGGGATTCGGACTGAATGAAGTTTACATCATGGCAGCCCACTGGGCTTTCATCATCCCTATTGCCATCGGATATATTCTCAAGCAAGGCAAGGAAAAATATACCAAGTTCTTGCGCCCGGCATTGGCAATCTTAGCCATCTTCCTATTCTTCTACAACAGTACACTGATTTTCGACTATCTTACAAGATAGAAAGTAGCAGTGAATCAGGAAAAAGAAAGAGAAAAACTGCGAAGTATCAAAACAAGAAGTTAATATCAATATTCAAAAAGAAGAAAAGCGTATGCTAACGGTCAGTATCCTGACTCCTGTCTATGGAGTAGAAAAATATATCGAACAATGTGCCCGCTCATTGTTCGGGCAGTCGTATGCACAAATCGAATACATATTTGTGGACGACTGTACGCCCGACCGCAGTATCTCCATTCTGGAATCTCTCATCCAAGAATATCCAGAAAGGGCTTCGCAGATACGCATCATCCATCATGAGAAAAATAGGGGCGTGGGAGCGGCAAGACAAAACGCACTCATGGCTGCACACGGCGACTACATCATGTTTGTAGATAGTGACGACTTCCTGCCTGAAAATGCAGTGGAAAAACTGATAGAAAATACAAAGGGACAGACAGGTATGACGGAAAATACGCAAGGACAGGCTGACCTGATAGACGGAAGCTACTGTGAATGGAACAGCGGAAAAGCCTCAGAACCTCAAAGACCCTTTACTGAAAATGGAGAAGTGTTCCTCAAAATGCTCATCTGCCAGAACATCATCACAAACCGGTTATGGGGAAGACTCTACAGACGACAGATGATCATGGAACATGAAATCTTCTTTGAAGAAGGAATCAACTATGCTGAAGATCTCTTCTGGAATGCCCAATTTCTCTATCATTCCATTCAGGACAAGAGGACTGCAAACAACGCAAGCCCACAGACAAGAGAAGTTGGAAATCATAAAGTTGGAAGCGAAAAAAATGGAAATCACAAGGTCTGCATCAATGATGTAGTCTATTATTATCGTACAGATAATATCAATTCCTACAATCACAACATATCCGAGAAGAATCTTCTTTCGTATTTCAAATCCACCAGACATCTGATAGATTTCTTTGAGAAATATGACACGGCAAACACTTACCGGAGAGCCATTGACATCGGTGTAGTAAATGCTTACCGCTGGGCAAGAAATGCCAAGATCAGTCTGGCTCAAGTAGATAAATCTCTGAACTATATCCCACACAGTCGCATTATCCGGCTCGTCATCCAACTCATCAAATGGGGTATTCCGGCAAACTGCGTCAATCTCCTCTATCTCTCATACAGAAGATTGTTGGGAACGAAATAGGATTTACAGAAATACCAGACAATCAGGAAATAGATTCCGCAGGAAATTCAAATTACGATTTCTTGCGGAATTTACCTTTCGCAAATGCCAGACATTCTTCTAAAATCTGCACTTTCAGCAACTTCATGATGCAGAAATAGATGGCAGCAGAAATTACCAGACGAACCAGGAGCAGGAGATAGATGTTCTCCAGCCAACGGGTAAGCAGGTAGGTTACTCCCATAGTGAATGCCGCACAAAGCATAAAAGGCAAAATATCCTTGGCAACATCCAGAAATCTCAAACCCGTAATGCGCTTAATCATTGCCTGCCACACTACCAGCCAACCTATAATAAATAAGGTATAGGCAACAACCATCATCTGAATGCCATACTGATGGCAGAAAAGCACCAAAGCTAACAAACCGATGACCTGCCCCAGATTGCACCACATATAGACATCCGACCTTCCACGGCTGATGGCAAGATTCTGGTAAAGCGTATAAACAGGCATAAAAGCTCCGCTTATGCAGAGAATCTGCAGCAGAGGCACACTGGCTATCCATTTCTCATGAATCGTGATGAGGATGAATTCCCGAGAAACCAAAGTAAGACCAAACATCAACGGGAAAGAAAGGAATGCAGTAAAACGTAGCATCTTGCGAAACACCATCATTTCTCTGTTCTGATCATCACGAATAGAAGAAAGTACAGGTTGTGCAATCTGTCCCACCGTATTGGCCACAAACGAGTTGGCCTTCGTATCCCAATTGTAGGCCTGAGAATAGTTGCCCACATCATTGATAGGATAAAAACGGCCGAAGACAAAAGTAAGCACATTGGTACTCACCGTATTGATGATATTGGTAACCAGAAGTTTGACACTGAATCCGAACATCTTCCTGACAGGTCCGAAATCTATCTGGAAATTAGGTCGCCAGCCCGTATAATAATATCTTCCGATATTCAACACAAGGATGAAGATGACCTGCTGCCAAGCCAGACTCCAGTAAGCCATCCCGTTGAATGCCAGCACCAATCCCACGACATTCGAACTGATCAAAGCCATGAAATTAACAATGGTTATCTCCTTGTTCATCATGTTCTTCATCATATACCCGTTTTGGGCGATACCAAACGAAGAGATGAAGAAACTCAGGAACACAAAGCGCGACAAGGAGGTGAGACAAGGCTGATGGAAGAAATCAGCTATCAGCGGCGCACAGAAAAAGAGCACCACATACATGGTAAGACTCACCAGGACATTAAACCAGAACACCGAATTATAATCGTTGTCGGTGGGTTTCCTGATATTCACCAATGCCTGGGTAAAACCGCTACTCTGCAGATTGCCCGCAATCAGGGTGAAAATGGTGAGGATGCCGATAATACCATAATCGGCTGGCGACAACAAGCGCGCCAAGAAGATGCCAAAGAGGATATTGAGTACCTGGGTAGAGCCACTGTTCATCGCTCCCCAGAACAATCCCTTGGCGGTTTTTTCCTTTAATGATTCTGCCATCGTTTCTATCTGATAAATATGGAATATTACTTGATTTTACTTTTTAAAGTGCAAAAGTAGCATAAATAGTTTGAAGTTCAAAACTTTTTGCTTACTTTTGCAGTCGTAAAACAGAAAAAGTATGGATATTAAGAACATCAAGAAGGAATGGAACGCCACAATACTCGATATATTGAAGGCATTCATCGACATCTGCAACAAGTATCACCTCAGATATTACTGTTGTGCCGGCACCGCCATCGGAGCCGCCCGTCACCACGGAATGATTCCCTGGGACGATGACATCGACGTACTGATGCCACGCCCCGACTACGACCGTCTGCTCGAAATCGCCAAGCATGAAGACTTTGGCAAATACGAGGTAGTAACTCCCTACAACAACGAGTCATACCCTCTATATTTCTCCAAACTCGTGAATCGCGAAACCACCCTTATCGAGGAGAAGGAGCGTCCCTGCATCATCGGTCTTTACGTAGATATCTTCCCTCTTGATGCCACCGACGATGACCTGGAAACGGCAAAGGCGCTGTATCGCAAATACTCGAAGACCATCAACCGTCTGAATGCCGTAACCACCCACAATACTTTCTTTGAGTACATCTCCCTGCTCCTGCACAAGGAAACTTGGGGCCGCTTTGCCATCAAGACGATCGCCTTCTTCTGCCGCAGCAAGATGCGCCACCGCCTCATCCAGCAGATGGACGAGATGAGTCACCGGTATGACTTCGATAAGGCGAAGAACGTACTGGTGAATACAGGTTCCTACCACTATAAGGAGATTTTCCCGAAGGAATGGCTCGGCAAGGGCAAGGAATTCCCGTTCGAGGATACCACCGTCTTGCTGCCAGAACAGGCTGATACCTATCTGCGCCACTTCTTTGGCGACTATATGAAGTTTCCACCCGTAGAACAGAGAGTAGAAAAGCACCTGCGCTACTATCTGAACATGGAAAAGCGGGAAACATGGGATGAGATTAAAAGAAAGCTTTAGCCTTCCCTCACTTCCTGCAAGGTATGCCCGAAACCTTCTTCCACATCAGAGAGCGGATTCCAGCCTAGAGCCTTGAGCTTATCCGTATTGAAGGTAGCCTTGGTGATAGGCGTGGTATTGCCCTGCTGTGCATCCGCCTCAGGAATATCAAACACCACCTTCCTATCCGCTTTCCGCGCTATCAGTTCTGCCAAATCCCGAATGGAGATATTCGATTCTGAATGAGCCACATTATAGGCATTTGCCCTCTCGCCATCCAGCAGGAGGCGCAAGATGGCATGGGCGGCATCTACCACATAAAGCCAGGAGCGGAAAGCCTCACCCTTGCTCTTCAGAACGATATCCTCACCCTTCAGAACATTGCGGATAAACTGGGCATAAACCCTATTGTCACTCTCCGTAAAGCCCGGACCATAGGTATGACTCAGTCTGGCTATCACCACATCGGCATCATATTCTGCTCCGTATGCCATGCAGAGTGTTTCGGCAGCACGTTTGGAAGATGGATAGCAGGCACGCACCGATGCACAATCCACATAGCCGCTGCTCTTCTCGGTAAATTCGGAACCGTCGCCCTCGCCATAGATTTCGCCCGAAGAGATATAAACCATGCGCTTCATGCGGTGGCTCAATCCATATTCCAGCAGGTTCGACACGCCGTTGATATTCGCCTTCATCACCTCTACAGGATGCTGACTGAAGAAGTTAGGACTCGCATTGCTGGCTGCATCGATGATGTAATCCGCACCCTCAGCCAACTCATCATATACCGGCTCCCCTATCATCCTATCCATGCTCTTGGTAACAGGCTGGGTAACGTCAATCTCTGCAAAGAAGAAAGACTCATCCCCCCAATAGGCGGCAAACTTCTGTCGGGCACGTTCCTTGTTTCTGCCGGCAGCTATCACCTTGTAGCACCGGACAGGATTCTGCATCAGCACATCAACCACACAGCCTCCTACCAGTCCTGTAGCCCCAGCCACAAGAATGGTCTTGCCATGCAGGCGCTCCAAATCCAGACCTTCCCTGAAAAGGCGCGCAATATCTTCCTTATATGGTGAATTTCCTATCATAACAGTTTATTTTAACCAAGCCTCAGGCTGAACCTTCATCAGAGCCTTCAGTATCTCCAGATCCTCAACGGTGGTTATCTTGATGTTCTTCTCCGAACCAGGCACGATATGCATCTGTCTGCCTCCCAGTTCTGCCATCAGCGTACAAGATGCCACCGAATTGGTGATGCCCTTCTCCTTTGCCTCTTCGTGGGCAGCTATCAGATTGCCCAAACGGAAGGTCTGGGGAGTCTGCGTACGGATCAGCTTGTCGCGCGGAATACTGGTGTTGGTCGTAAAACCATCTTCGCTCTCCAGGATAGCCTCTCTACATTTGATACCCGTAATGGCATAGCCATACTTCTGGCAGATGGCGATATTGGATGAGATGATGTCTTGCGACAAGAGTGGGCGCACGGCATCATGCACCAGCACCAGGTCGTCATCACCGCATCCCGCTTCTTTCAAGCCATAGATACCATTGTGGATAGACTCCTGACCGTTATTGCCGCCAGGGAATATCCATTTCAGTTTGGTAATGCAGAACTGGTTGGCATACGACTGCAGCACCGTTTCCCAGCCTGCCAGACATACCACAGCGATACCCTGGATATCAGGATGCTTCTGAAAAGCCATCATCGTATGGATGATGATAGGACAGTTGTCTACATGCATAAACTGCTTTGGGATGTCCTGTCCCATTCTATTGCCAGAACCTCCGGCTATGATCAATGCATAGTTCATATTTTCTATCTTTAAATTGATTATTTCTGAATGATTCTTCCCGGATTCCCTACCACGGTAGCCCCGTCGGGAATATCCTGGAATACCACGGCACCGGCTCCTATCGTCACGTGGTTGCCGATATGGATGCCGCCGAAGACCGTGGCTCCGGTATAAATCTTCACGTCATTTCCTATGGTAGGCCTGCCGCCCTTGCCGTTGCCCAGCGTCACCATCTGCAGACAGTAGAAGTCATCGCCTATGCTTTCTGCATTGAGATAGGTGGCATAGCTGTGTTCCAGATGCGCACCCTTCCCGATATGCGGGCACCAGATGGTCATCGTGCGCTCGGGAGGCAACAGCCAGCTGATGAAAACCGAACGGTATTCGCCCATGCGGTAATAAAACAGATTGCGGAAACTCCTTTCGCGGGTGCATGCCTTAATCAGGTTGAGCATCGTAGGCTTCCTGTCCTGCACCTTCAGCAGGTCGGCATCTATCTCCTTCTTATGGAGCAGATACAGAGCGATATGCGGCAACATGCGCACCGCCGAAGCTGACAATATGATGGTTTGTACTATCGGATTCATGACTCTAAATCTTGTTTTAACATGGATGCAAAGATACAAAAAATAAAGCAACTAGCATGCTTTTATCCGAAAACAATTGTTCTTTTCACTAAAAATAAGATAATAGAACAGGGTTTGTAGAATTTTAGTCGGTTTTATTGCTAAATAATGTGAATTAAATAGCTTTCCATACAACTTTTCCGTACCTTTGCACAAAGTTATATATAACGATATTTTAGAAGAGGATAAAACAGAACATCATGAAGAGGATATTGATTGTAGAAGACGATTTGGCATTCGGAACCATGATACAGACTTGGCTCAAAAAGAAAGGATTCGATGTAGAAAGGGTAACATCCGTAGGCGCTGCCATCAAAGCGATGGGAGCCGGCGATACATTCCATCTGGTTCTTTCCGACCTGCGCCTGCCCGACCATGACGGACTGGTATTGCTCCAGCATATCAGAAAGTCCGATGCCCACCTGCCTTTTATCGTAATGACTAGCTATGCAGAGGTTCAGAATGCCGTATGTGCCATGAAATCGGGTGCTACCGATTACGTGGCTAAACCCTTCCATCCCGAAATCCTCTTAGAGAAAATCCGTGAGGCTATCCAGTCGGCTGCTTCTGCGGTTTCCGCCCCTCAGCCTGCGGAATCTTCCGCCATGCAGGATGCACCCCAAGAAGAGCAGCAGGGCGCTACGGAAGTGCCTAGATATATAAAAGGTGAAAGCGAGGCTTCCAAACAGCTCTACGAGTTCGTTTCGCTCGTTGCCCCAACCCCGATGTCAGTGCTCATTCTCGGAGCCAGCGGCACCGGAAAGGAATATGTGGCGCGCAGCATCCATGAACAGAGTCTGCGCAAGGACAAACCTTTCTATGCCATCGACTGCGGCGCCATTCCTAAGGAGGTGGCGGCATCTGAATTCTTCGGATATAAGAAGGGTGCCTTTACCGGAGCCGAACAGGATAAGAAGGGTGCCTTCGAGATAGCTAACGGCGGAACGGTTTTCCTCGATGAAATGGGAAACCTCAACTACGAAGTACAGGTGCAGCTCCTCAGAGCCTTGCAGGAGAGAAAAATCCGTCCGCTGGGCAGCACGCAGGAGATTGATGTGGATATCCGACTCATCTGTGCTACCAACGAGAATCTGGCGCAGGCAGTGACCGAAGGCAAGTTCAGAGAGGACCTCTATCACCGCATCAACGAGTTTACCATCTACATGCCTGCCCTCAAGGACAGAGGTGCCGACATTTTCCTCTTTGCCAACCTCTTTATCAAGCATGCCAACCAGGAACTGGGCAAGAATGTGCTCGGACTGGATGCCAAAGCCTCCGAAATCATTGCCTCATACGACTGGCCGGGCAACCTGCGCGAACTGAACAATGTGATGAAGCGCGCCACCCTGCTCACCCGTGGCAAGTATATCGGTGCCCAGGAACTGGAGAAGACGATGGCACAGACCTCCACAACCCGACCAATCAATATGCAGCTGCACAGCGAACAGTCGGAACAGGAAAGCATCGCCGCTGCCCTGAGAGCCACCCACGGCAACAAGAGCAAGGCTGCCCAACTGCTTGCCATCGACCGCAAGACGCTCTACAACAAAATGAAGAAATACGGCATGGAGTAAAAGATTCCCCAATATATTCCACACTATATTGGGGAATTTTTCTACACCTTTTCCCCACTTTCCCCATATCCCGTTTCTGGCACAAAACACCATATACTCTGATTATCAGATACTTAACTAAATCCACCATTTTCTGGCACGCCTATTGTGATATTATTTAGCGAACTCGCAAATGAGTTTCAGCAAGAGAATTAATAAACAAATAATATTCACAATTTAAAAACAAAAGAATTATGAAAAAGTTAGTATTTGCAGTTATCGCAGCAGTAGCAATGGTATCAGTTAGCAATGTATTTGCAGGTAACAGAATGGTAAACGTTGCAGGTTCAGAACCAGTAGACACAGTAGCGCCAGCCGACACAACAGCAACACCTGTTGAGACCCCAGCAGAGGCTCCTACAGACACTACAGTAACTCCAACAGATGCACCAGCTGACACACCAGCAGAGGCACCAGCAACAACAGTGGATTCAACCATAGCAGAGTAAATTCACCTTCAGAAAATAGTAATTACGCGTCGCTTTCAATGAAACAGGAGATAGATGACCAGCTTTTGGCATTTATCTCCTGTTTTCGTTGGTTTATATCGCATTTTTGATTAACTTTGCACGCAAATAGCAAAAAGACTCAAAACATTAAAAGATTAGAAGATGCAGAAAACAAACGTTCCTTTCAAGGTAGCCCTGGGTTACATCATCGTCGCCATCGTACTGATTCTGGCGATAGGGTTGGTATATCGCAACACCACAGCCGTGCTCGCTATCAACCAGGCAACCCGCGACTATATCGAAAAGCGCCAGGCAGCCGACAGCACCATGTCTCATCTGCTCAAGGAGGAACAGACCAATCTGCAGCAGCTTACCCGCGCCATGCAGGGCAAGTCATCCCACAACTATCTGCACGAGAAGATGAACAGCCTCAACAGTGGCGAAGATTCCGTTGTCGTGCATTCCAAGGCACCCAAGACTCATGTGGCAAAGAACACTACCGTAGAGGTGATGAAAACCCGCAAGGGCTTCTTCCGCCGCCTTGCCGATGCCTTCAAGAAGGAACATGCCGAAACGCTCAGCATCAGACGCGACAGCAACCAGGCTGTCACCGACACCCTCTCTACCCCAGTCAACGTAGCCGAAAACGTAGCCAATATCCTGGAACAGATTGACCGCAAGGAGAAGCAGTCTACGCGCGATAACCACGAAGCCATCAACCGCGAGGTGAGAGACCTACAGATAACCAATGCCCGCCTCGCCCTGCGCTCCTCCCAGCAGCTCAACGATATCCACCAGCGCGAACGTCAGGCGATGCAGCAGGCTATCAACCAGGCGATGCAGGCGCGCCAGAATCTGCTCTGGCAGATAGGTCTGCTTGCCATCGTAGCCATCACAGCCGCCGTCATCCTCGTCTATTACATCTACCGCGATACGCAGAAGGAACGCATCTACCGCGAGAATCTCGAAGAGGCTAACGAGGAAATCAGGCGCATCATGAACCAGCGCGAACGCCTGCTCCTCACCATCACCCACGACATCAAGGCTCCGGCTGCCAGCATCTCGGGCTTCATCGACCTGATGAAGGATTATGTCGACAACCCGCAGGGCATCTCCTGTCTCAACAGCATCAAGGGTTCTGCCACCCATCTCTCCCGGCTCGTTGCCGCCCTGCTCGATTATCACCAGTTGGAAAACGGACTGATGAAGCTGAACCCTGTAGATTTCTCGCCTGCCGACATGTTCCGCCAGTGTGCCGGAGAGATGCAGATTCTGAGCCGTGAGAAGGGACTGGAACTGCATCTGGAGCTCGATGGCATCAGCAGTCCTCAGACCTACTACCGTGCCGATGCCTTCCGCATCCGTCAGATACTCAACAACCTGGTTAGCAATGCCATCAAGTATACCGATAAGGGCAGCGTCACCATCCAGGCAGCCATCAGTCCCCAGCACCTCCTCACCTTCTCGGTAAGGGATACCGGCAAGGGCATGACCACCGAAGAGCGCCAGAAGGTGTTCCAGGCGTTTACCCGTCTGAAGAGTGCCCAGGGCATCGAGGGCACCGGTCTCGGACTGAACATCACCCAGGAACTGGTCAATCTGCTCCAGGGCACCCTGCGTCTGGAATCTGTCAAGGACAAGGGCAGCACCTTCACCGTCACCATTCCGCTTGCCTTAGGCACCGCTCCTGCAGTAGAAGAGGCAGAAGAGCAGAAGCCACTCACCCCAGTCAAGCTCCATTTCGAAAATCACAAGATACTGCTGCTCGATGACGACCCGTTGCAGCTCCGTCTGCTTCAGGAGATGCTGAAGAAGCTGGTAGGCGACAGCTGGCAAGTCTTTGCCTGTCTGCATGTAGCCGAAGCGCTCACCGTGCTCCACAACGAGCATCCTGCGCTGATGATGATGGATATCGAAATGCCCGAGATGAACGGCATCAGGATGATTCAGCACATCAACCACAGTCACATGAAGGTAGTAGCAATGACTGCCCACGATGCCAGCATCATCAGAGAGTTGAAAGAAGCCGGTTTCGACGATTGCCTCTTCAAGCCGTTCAGCACAGAGAAACTGAAAGAAATCCTCGGATTAGAGGATGCAGCATCAGCAGCAGAGGATATAGCAGAGAAAACCAATAAGAATTCCCGCTTTGCACCCCTTCTGACCTTTGCAGAAGGCGATCCGGAGGCAGAAGCCGAGATACTCAGCACCGTAAAACAGGAGTTGTCATCCCATCTCCAGAACCTCCAGCAGGCAACAGAAGGCGAGTTATCAATAGAAGCCATCGGCAAGACAGCCCACAAGCTTCTCCCTATCGCCACGATGATAGAGATGGAGAGCCGCCAGCACATCGCCGCCCTCGCTCCCGAGCATATCAGCGATTTGTCAGAATCTCAGATAAGAGCCTACACCCAGTCCGTCATCACCGACCTGAAGGGCTTTTAAAGGTAAAAAAGTAAAAAGGTAAAAAAGGGCTACCCCCCGTTCGCCCCCGTTCCCAGCGATTCCATCGCTGGTCCCCCGTAAAGTTAAAAGCCCCTGATGCAAAAACACCAGGGGCTATTTTTCAAGACTTGAGGGACCAGCGATGGAATCGCTGGGAACGGAGGCGCAAAGGGGTTAAGGCTTTTTTTACCTTTTTACCTTTTAAAGCCCCTTTTTACCTTTTTACTTTTTTACCTTTTTACAGCCCCTCTTATCACGAACCAGGCATGAACTGCCAGGGTGGGAAGAAGGCCGTAATGGGTGCGCATCACCTGGAAACGCTCCTTCAGGGAGGCTTGATGGTACTGCGTGGTCATGCCACCATCCAGAAAATGGGTGAGGACGGCATGGACGTTGCGCAACGGGAGCTTGCGACGAGATGACTCTCGCATGATGCGGATGCACCAGTCTACATCTGCCGAATATCGGTAGTGCAGATCGTAATGAATCTCACGGGCTATGTCTGTGCGGGCATAGAATGACTGGTGACACACCAGCATGCCCCAGATGAACGAACGCCACGTGAGCTTCTTGGGCGGAGCTAGACGGCGGTGACGCAGGAAATGGCCCATCTCGTTTACAATATCGGTATCGCCGTAAAGTACGCCGGGCAGTACTTCTCCTTCGCCTACGCAGCCTTCTACGTACTCCAGCGTATCGGCTGTAGGAAAGGTGTCGCCGGCATTCATGAACACCAGGTAATCGCCCGTAGCACGGTCGATGCTCTTGTTCATGGCATCATAAAGTCCCTTGTCGGGCTCTGATATCACCACGATTTCGTGCGAACTCTCGCCTACTGCATTGCGATGCTGGTATGCCTTCACCAGCTGGAGGGTACGGTCGCGGGAACCGCCATCCATGATGATGTGCTCGATGTTGCAGTAGGTCTGGCGCTGCACGCTGTCGAGGGTACGCTGCAACTCCTTCTCGGCATTGTACGTACAGGTTACGACGGTGAACTTAATCATAACTTATAGTTTTTGTAGGCCATCGCCTCGTTATAAACTTCAATATATTTCAATGCTACGGCATGCTGCGAATAGTTCTGTGCTACCTTCTGCAGACATGCCTGCTTCAGAGCCGCCCTGTCGGCCTCTTCGAGTACCCAGTGGATACCACTCGCCAGGTCTTCGGTATCGCGGTAGTTGGCCACGTAGCCGTTCTGCTGATGGTCTATCATCTCCGGTATTCCTCCTACCCTGAAACCGATGCTCGGCACGCCGCACGCCATCGACTCCATGATGGTGTTAGGGAGGTTATCTTCGAGCGATGGCAGCACGAAGGCATCTGCCGAATTGTAGATTGCCACAATCTGCTTCTCATCGCTGACATAGCCGAGCGAATAGGACGGCAGGGTGAGGTTCACTTCCTCGGAATGACCGCCCAGGATGGCGATGGCGGTATTCTCCTTCATCTCGGGATAGCGCGCTACCAGCCGGTCGATGGCTTCGATGAAATAACGCATGCCCTTGCGCTCGTCGGTTACGCGCTGGGATACGAAGAGGATGATATGCTTGTCGGCTGGCAGACCGGCACGCAGACGCGCCTCTGCCTGATCCTGCGGACAGAATACGTGGGTATCTATCGGATTCGGGATGTTGGTGATGCGCTGTCCTACGAAGAGACCACTGCCCTTTGCCTGTTTTTCGAGCCAACGGCTACAGGTGACGAAGGAGATGGCACCGCGATGGTAGAGTTCCTTCTTGCGGCGGAATATCTTGGCAGAAAGGTCGTTCTTGCTGCCTTTATTGGGAAGAAGCGGACAGTTGCCGCAGACGGATGCATAGCGGTTGCAGCCGCGGGCATAATGGCAGATGCCGGTAGCAGGCCAGAGATCGTGCATGGTCCATACCACCGGTTTTCCGCTGCGGATAATCTTGCGGATGTTCTTGAGTGAGAGCATGCCCTGGTTGATCCAGGAGAGATGGATGACATCTGCCTCCTGAAACTCACGGAGCCTGGTGATATCGGTGCCCGATGTTGCCATGTCTACCTCCCAGAGGCGCTGACGGGAGAAATGGAGATGCCAGAATACGCACCAGCGCTCCCACAGGAAGTTCCATTGCAACCTGAGCGAACGGGGCAGACTGACCACGGTGATGTCTTCTGTCTCCTTGTCGCGTACCAACATCTTTGCCTTAACGCCATTGTTGTTAAGGGCATCCATCAGGCGGTTGGCTGCTACTGCCGCTCCGCCTGTCTTTTCACTTGTATTTACTATGAGTACTCTCATCTGCGTATATTTTTGATACTGCAAAAGCTGCGTATATTGATTGATACTGCAAAGATAGTACAAATCGGAGACAAAACAAAATAAAAAGGCATGTTTTTTTCGAGGAAGTCAGAAAAGGAGGGGTATGGGGATAAAAAAACATACCACAACTCTCAACGAGCTGTGGCATGCAATATGTTTAACTTAAAAAATCTAATCAAAATAGTCTCACGACCTTCTCAATTATCTGTTAAACAATCT
>OQVT01000917.1_pt1 | contig 17912 bp, 10 predicted proteins | sample 1691561 | NCBI WGS metagenome assembly OQVT01 (sample SAMN03418260, study PRJEB22391) | human gut metagenome | biome: human-gut; feature: organic feature; material: feces | host: Homo sapiens | place: Tanzania | collected 2013-01 | reverse complement strand
GGGAGATGGCCACGCTTCTGCTGGCTCCGCTTCTTGTCAGAATAGGTGGTCCGCTCGCTCCGATAGCCGCCGGTGGCGTTACATCGATGGACACCACACTTCCGATCATCATGGCATCCTCCTGCTCATAGCTCAGATGTAGTGGTATGCCATCCTTCACATCTCCAAGCTCTGGCTTTTCAGGATTTTTATATAAGTGATATGGCTCTATTCCAATAAGCACATTGACATATGGCAGGCACTGGGTGCAGAAATCTCTTGCTTCTTCCCATGACCACAGTGTACTACGGAAATTGCCATCAAAGCTCACTGTGATGCCAAGCTCCTTCGCTGCCTTCAAAGTATTCATTATAAGCTCCTTACAGTTTGGTGCCAAAGCTGGTGTGATTCCGCTTAAATGCAGCCATGTGTATGGTGCCAGCAGCTCCTTCAAATCTATCTTTGAAAAATCATACTCTGTGATTGCGCTGTGCTTTCTATCATAAATTACCTGACTTGGACGTATTCCAAAGCCTGTTTCCAGATAATAGCTGCCCAGCCTGTGGGTCGGTGTCTCCTCCGGTGTTGAGAGTAATACTGCTTGAAATACGAACCCGAATTGAGGTAGTCCTTATTTTCGTAGTAGCTCAAGCCAAGCAGATAAAGTGCTTCCTCGGCTTTTGGAGTGCCACGGAAAACGGTGTGAACATCTTCCAAGAGCGTATAGGCTTGAGTGTACTTCTTTTGCTCGAATGCTCGTTTGGCGAACTCGAATTTGTAATTATAATCTGTGCTCTTGAGGGCTTTGTTGTATTCACCACAACTTGTGAGCAGTGCAGCAGCACATAATATTGTTACTATTTTACCAGTCATTGGCTATATTTAAAAGCGTTTTTGTTCTAAACTGCAAAATTACTCATTATTTACAAGAAAACAAGCGCAAAAACTTAAAAAACTGCTAAAATTGATAGTAAAAGTTGCTAACTATGCTTAAATCCCCGAAAATACAGCCTTTTTTCGTAAATTTGCACTGAATATGAAAGATAAACGAAGAGTAATCGAATTGCTTGCACCGGCTCGCGACGCAAGCGTTGCCATTGATGCCATATTGCACGGAGCAGATGCCGTGTATATGGGAGCAAAAAGCCACGGCGCTCGTGCGGCGGCTGGTAATTCCACCGCCGACATTGCCCGTGTGGCAGAGTTTGCGCATCAATATGGCGCACGCGTTTACGTGACGGTCAACACGCTTGTCTACGACGACGAAATCCACTGTGTGGAACGCTTGATTCACGAGCTGTACGAGGCTGGTGTCGATGCCCTGATCATTCAGGATTTGGGCATTCTGCGCATGAACATTCCGCCCATTGCGCTCCATGCAAGCACCCAGTGCGACCTGCGCACGCCAGAAAAAGCGAAGTTCCTTGAAAGCATGGGGTTCTCACAACTGGTGATGGCAAGGGAACTCACACTAAGCGAAATCAACGCCATTCACACCACTGTGCCCAACACTCCACTTGAAGCGTTTGTGCATGGGGCTTTGTGCGTAAGCTATAGCGGGCGATGCCAAGTGAGCCAGTGTCTGAAAGGTAGAAGTGCGAATAGGGGAGAGTGCGCCCAAATTTGCCGCTTGCCGTTTGATTTGCTCGATGCCGACGGTAATGTGCTGGAAAAGAACAAGCACCTTCTTTCGCTGCGAGATTACAACGCAAGCGAAAACTTGGAAGCGATGCTTGAAGCCGGTGTTTCGTCGCTAAAGATTGAAGGCCGGCTGAAAGACAGCGGATATGTGAAAAATGTGGTATCATACTACCGCAAGGCTCTCGACCGTGTGATAGCGAAGCACGCCGATAAATATGTAAGAGCATCGTTCGGCGTGTCGAAACTCTCGTTTGAACCAGCACTTTCCAAAAGTTTCAACCGCTCTTTCACTTCGTATTTCCTTACTGAACGTCACCCCGAAAATGGCAAGTCAATGGCTTCGCTCAATACTCCGAAATCACTTGGCGAGCCTATTGGTAAAGTATTGTACGCCAAAGGTAAAACAATCAGAATCGCAACATCTTCTTCAATAGCAAACGGCGATGGACTGAGTTATTTCAACCAGCAAGGCGAATATATGGGATTCCGTGTGAATAGGGTGGACGGTGCTGATTTGATTCTGACAAAACCCATCTCTATCGCAGTTGGCACACCTGTGTTCCGCACCTACGACAAGGCTTTTGACGATGTGCTCAGTGGACAATCAGCCGAACGCAAAGTGGATATCAACGCACAACTATGGTGGGCAAATGGTTCGCTCAATCTCCAACTTTCCGACGAGCGAGGCAACCGCATCGTGAAATCGGTGGACTGCCCAGAGTTGGACGCCGCAAAAAGCGACCAAGGTCCACGCCAAACACAAGCCATCGGTAAATTAGGTGGCACCATCTACCAACTTGCAAACGCAGAGGTGATGGGCGATAAATTCATTCCATCTTCGGTGTTGGCGCAACTCCGACGCGACGCAGTGATTGCACTCGACCGTGCGCAGCGAATCACATTCAAGCGTCCGCTTCGTTTACCAGAACAAGTCGACGCACCATGCTTTGCAAAGAATTTGACTTATGCCGACAACGTGGCTAACCACCTCTCACGCCAAGTGTATGAGGCGCACGGTGCAGAATCTATCGCGCCAGCCCTTGAATGTGAAATGCCCAACGGCACACCCACAGTGATGCACACCCGATACTGCATTCGTCGCGAACTCGGCGCATGCAAAAAGCAGAAAGGCGGCAAGCAACTGCCCGACAAACTCTTCCTGCGTACAGGCGACCGCCTTTTAGAGGTGCATTGCGACTGCGCAAAATGCGAAATGCACATCACCATCAAGAAATAAGCCACCAGTAAATGGCACCGAAAAAAAAGCTGAAACCCTATGTGGGGCTTCAGCTTTTATCGTATTATTACCATTTCTAAAGGTGATTCATGTCACTTCGCTAAAATGATATTGATGAGAGCGGTAACATCACTTACGTTTACAATTCCATCACCATTGATGTCGCAAATGTCATCTGCAATCTCTGTTACTCCCAGCACCTTGTTGATAAGAACTGTAACATCAGAAGCATCAATATTACCGTCAGCGTTCAAGTCGCCCAACTTCAAGCCTGCTTCAAAGACCACCGCATTTGACTTTGCTGATTCTTCACCACCAGCCACAGCTGTAACGGTGTAAGTGCCATTAATGGCATTCTCCACATCAAAGTTTGTAGTTGAAAGGTTGGATGCAATCAACTTATCGTCGCGATACACATTGTATGCTTCTTCGCCAGCATCCTTCACACGAGCAGCTTTCTTTGAGGCAATAACAGTATCAGCATCAGCAATAGTGGCAGTAATACGCCAGTTGTAGTCTTGTTTAAACTTGTTCTTGAGTGATTGCCAGCTGCCATCGCTTGCCGATGAAGAAATCTGATCGCTCAATCCAGGTGCTGTTGCAGGACCTGCATCAAGAATGTGAGGCTTCACACCATTAGCGTAAGTCACATGATAGCCAAAACCGACAGGCGTGTCGCCAGTAATTTCAAATGGTTTGTTGAGACGAATCACGTTCCAACCTATTTTGAGCGATGCCACATCAACAGGTTGCTCAAATACGATATCCTGACCTTCACCAATCATCACAAACACATTGGCGGTTTTGAGGTCAACGCTTGCAAGTTTGAAAGAAATGTAAGTGATTTTCTTTCCTGCATAGGCTGTTAAGCTGTCAAGAGGGAAGCGAACGGCTGCGTAAGCCTCACGAGTGCCAGAGCCTGTCAAGCCGAGTGCCATGTCGGTAGCGGTGGCGTTCATATAAGTAAGCACCGACGCTTCGTTAGATGCCTTCCAAGAGAGTTTAAGGGTGCCGTTGTCGCCCAAGTTGCCCTTCAATGAATATGGAGCAGGCGAGGCTTGAACGATAGGATTGTCAACTACCACTACTTTACTTGCAGGAGATTCCCAACCATTTTCAAACACACTTGTAACAAAATAGTCGAATTCACCGTTGGTTTTCAACACTTCTTTATAAGCCCGCTCAGATTGTTGAACCTTCACTTCGCCATTGCAATACACCTTGTAGCCCACTGCCTTCGGACGAGTAGATTCCTTCTTTGCCACCTTCTTTGCAGTAGCGGTTTGTGCTGTTGCCTCTACACCGAAACCTGCCTTCAAATCATTTGCATCAATTGTGATAACCTCAGCATCGTTCATGTTGATGCTGTTGCCAATATTGATGCTCTTTGCATTTGCGGTTTCATTTTTTGGAAGGGCAGTTGCGCCAATCACAATGTTGTATGCCGCATAATCTGTAGCGATAGTGCCAAGCTTCAACCAGTTTGCGCCATTTGAGAGGCTTACCATCGCACCGCCATCAACAGCTGGGCCCTTATCAAGAATCATTGCCGAAACTTTTGCAGGGAGAGTGGCATTGTAAGCGAGATACAGGTCATCTTCACCAGTAATTGCCACTGGGTTGGAGAGCGTGAGGCTGTAGAAGGTGACAGGTTGCACATCGCCACCACTGATTTCCTCAGAAGCTAAACGCTCACCCTTGCCGTTGATGATTTCAATCTTGAATGATTCGAGAGCTGCACCAATGCCAAACTTGATTGACTTGATTTCGTAACCCTTGTAATCAGCGAGTTCTTCCTTAGTGAACTTCGCTCCATAAACGAGAGCCATTTCCTCGTTAAATCCTGCAGTGTAAGTAGGGGTGTAGTAGTGCTTGAGTTCTGCTGCTTCAGGACTCCAAGCAAGATTAAATTCACCTGTTTCTTTGTTGAAAGAGTTGTCGGTGATAACAGGAGCCGAATAGATAGCAGGCATCGTGTATTTCACGCTTGTGGTGAGGGCTGGCGATTGCTTGCCTTCGTATTTGGTCACCAAAGTATAGTTGTATGTGCCAGGTTGCTGAACTGCGTCGCTGAACGAAGTGGTAGTGAGGTCGCTTGCCACTTTTTCGCCATCACGGTAAAGGTCGTAGCCCTTAGGTTCCACCACAGGAGCAGTTTCACCAATAGCCTCAACATCGGCTGTGAGCATGAAGTTGCCCGCAATTTTACCGCTTGAAAGGGTTTTCCATGTTGGCTTCGACTTGTTGAACCCCTTTGAACTTGGAGAAGTAACCGAGAAGCTGTTACCCTTCACATCCACCGCTTCAGAATTGTCAACTCCGATGGGGTGACCGCCTGAAGCATGGGTGAAATACACACCGAATGCGTATTTATGACCAGTAGCCAATTCGTAAGGAGTGGAGAGTGTGAATTTCGACCATTTATTGCCGCCTACACCTTCCACCGATTCCACAACTTCGGAATAATCAATCACACCGTCTTTCAGAACAAACACAGTGGCACCAGTAATTGCCTCTGCCACAAAAGCATTGATTGCTTTAATCTTGTAATGTTGGAAAGAAAGGAGGTCGGAAGCATCAAATTCTTGCTTCACCCACACCTTTGGAGCAGAAGAAGATGTTCCACCAATTCTTGTCGCAAAATTCTTGTTACTCCAAGTAAGTTCGTTGCCACCCTTGAGTGGAGCTTGCCATACCAATTCGCCATTCAGTTCTGTAGCCGTGCCAGCGAATGTGGCAGCAGGAGCAAGCATATTTGAGGCTTTCACCACCGTGGCTTTTACTGCGTAGGACTGCTTTACGCCATCTGCATATACAGCATCCACACGATAAGAGTTTGTGCCTTCAGGTTCGCCTTCAAGCACCGACGAGGTGGTGGTGATTAAATCAGTGTTCACCTGCTCTGCATTTCGGAACACATTGTAGCCAGTAGGTTCTGCCGTCGCCGAATTTTTAATAAATGCAGTAATCAGGAAGTCACCATTACCAGTGGCTGTGAAGTTTTTGCCGTCGTACGACACCCAGTTACCTTTGCCTGGATGGGTATATCTACTGGTGTTGGCCACGAAATTCATGTTGTAGCCATGTTCAAAGCGCACCACAAACATCAGTTCTTCGTTGCCTGTAATAGTGTAAGGAGCGTTGAGTGTCACTTTTTTCCAACTGTTTTTCGAGAAGCCGCTCACATCCACAGGTTGGTCGCGAACCACTTTGCCATTCTCGTAAATCATCACACGCACGTTTGTCACGTTGCGATATTGGAAATAGGCGATGGCATCAATTTTTTCGCCAGCCACTGCCGCAAGTTCCGATGATAGGAATTTGCTGGCAGCATAAATCACGCTTGTGCCTTGTGGGTCGTTCCTCAAACCGTCCATACCGTTGTAGGACTTGTCGTCGTGCCATTTCAACTCAATGTCTGACGCAGGCGCATTCCATTGCACAGTCACTTGATCGAAGATGGCACTCGCCTTCACACTGTGGGGCTGCCCACTTTGCGACCAGGCATTCATGCTCACCATCACCGATGAAGCGATAGCCACTGTTCGCAAAAATCTTGTAATTGTTTTCATAAGCAAAAATGTTAAAATTATGGTGGTATATTAAGTTATTCAATGGTTATGCTTACAAAAATATGATTATTTTCCAAAAAAAGCAAACATAATTAAATTTTCAGGTCACATTTCTTAATCAAAACACACAATACGACATTGATGCCCCCAATGTCCGACTTCAATGATTATAAATTCATCAGAATGGTGGCCGTTTCAATTATTAGTATTAACTTTGCAGTCGCGTTTTTGAAAAGGTTATAATTATAAGGTTTTTTATTTTATTTATATGAATTTTATAGGCACTTATTGGGCGCTTGTCCCATCACTTGTGGCAATCATACTGGCTCTAATCACCAAGGAAGTATATTCATCGCTATTTGTCGGCATCGTGTTGGGTGCTGTTTTTTATTGCGTTTCTACTGGCGCAGGGCTCGACGGATTTGTGAACCACGTTCTCGACGACACGGTGGGCAACGGAGCCGACACTCAATCATTTGGACTTATCCATTGCTTGTCCGACAACTGGAATGTGGGCATCATCGTGTTTTTGGTGATTCTCGGCACGATGGTGGCACTCATGAACAAGGCTGGTGGCTCGGCGGCGTTTGGTAAATGGGCGAGCAAGCATGTGAAGTCGCAGGTGGGCGTGCAAATTTCCACGTTGCTGCTCGGTGTGCTGATTTTCATCGACGACTATTTCAACTGCTTGACCGTGGGCTCGGTGATGCGACCTATCACAGAGCAATACTCCGTGTCGCGTGAAAAGTTGGCATACCTCATCGACTCCACCGCAGCACCTATATGTGTGATTGCACCTATATCGAGTTGGGCTGCTGCCGTGGCTGGTTTTTGCGCCGCAGGCGAAAATGGGTTGGCATTGTTTTGTCAGGCAATTCCATTCAATTTCTACGCCTTTTTCACCATCATTTTCATTGTCACCATTGTGCTGACGAAATACGATTTCGCGGCGATGCGAAAATTCAACATCGTTGCCGACACCGACGGAACCGACACCGACGAGGTGGGCAAAATTGCCGATGCGAAAATGGAAGTGGCATCGAGCGGTATAGGTCTGAAAAAACTCGGCAAAAAAGGCACGGTGCTTGATTTGGTTGTACCCATTCTGCTGCTGATTGGATTCTGCATTTTGGGCATGATATTTTCGGGCGGATTTTTCCGAACAGGTGCCACTCACCACGATTTCATCGCAGCTTTTGCCGCAAGCAACGCATCTATCGGGCTGGTGATTGGCTCGCTTACGGCACTGATTCTCACCGGCATTTGGCTGGTGTCGCGCCGTGTTATCACTTTTGAAGATGCCATGAGCTGCTTAATAAAAGGCTTCGAGGCGATGGTGCCAGCCATTCTCATTCTCGCATTGGCTTGGACGCTGAAATCAATGACCGACTCGCTCGAAGCGGCCTCGTATGTGGCACATTTGATTGAAGGCACAGGTCTGCAAACGCTGCTCCCTGCCGTGATTTTCATCACGGCTTGCTTCCTCGCCTTTGCCACAGGCACTTCGTGGGGCACATTCGGTATTCTAATTCCTATCTGTGTGGCGGTATTCCCAGTTGGCACACCTTTACGCATCATTTCCATTTCGGCTTGTATGGCTGGTGCCGTGTGTGGCGATCACATTTCACCAATTTCCGACACCACAATCATGGCGAGTGCAGGCGCTGGGTGTAAGCATGTGAACCACGTATCATCGCAATTGCCTTACGCCATCACGGTGGCGGTGATTTCGTTCCTCACCTACATTGTGGCAGGTTGCTCCCAAAACATGGGCGTAATGCTGAGTGGGGCAATCTCGTGGGCGTTTGGTCTGATAGCTTTGGCAAGCACATTCTTTATACTTAAAAAGACAGGAAAACTCCAGAAATAGCTTTTCGCGCATCAATATAGTGTGTGGTTTCGGAAAAAATTTGTAACTTAGCAAAAAAGTTGGAGCCATTTGGCACCGCATAAATTTTAAAATAATTATGGCAAACAAAAGAAATTTAAAGAAAGCTATTCGTTTCGCCTGTGGCGACATGGCTGGTGAATGTATTTTCGCAGAAAACACTATTGAAGGTACCGACGTAGCTGCTTGGGATCAAATCATTCTCGACATCGCTCTTCTTCAAGAAGAAGCAGTGAACCGTGTGTCTGTTAGTTTCGACAAAGTGCCTCGCGACTTTGAAAACAAGAAGGACTACAACAAAGCTCGCCGCACCTATTTCAAGGCTGTGGAAAAGGCTTTGGCAGAATATATGCACACCGAAACAGAGCAAATTGTTGCTGCAATGAATGCACTTTTGCCTAAGGGTAAGAAATAATAGTTGTAAAGCTCTACTATCACAACACTACTATCACTACCAACTTGTGGATGCGTATCACCAGTGGCGTATATGCTTCCATAAGTTGTGTGCGTTTTGTATAACATTTTTCAACTGAATCATATCAAAGTGAAATTTGCTCGTTTTTTGCTGCACAAGTTTGGATGGGATTTCAAGGTCAACATTCCCGAAACCCCTAAATGCGTGATTTGTGTAGCCCCACATACCAGCAATTGGGATTTTATAGTTGGTGAACTCGCCATTCGCTCCGCTGGTCTGACAGCCGGCTTTCTGATGAAGGATAATTGGTTTTTCTTTCCATTGGGCAATTTGCTGAAAGCGATTGGCGGTGTGCCTGTGCATCGTGGCAAGAAAAAAGATGGCCAAAATTCTATCACCGAATCGCTGGTGGAGGCTTACGCTAAAGCCGATTCGCTCGCTATCGCTGTCACCCCAGAGGGCACACGCAGTTACAATGAGAACTGGCACAAGGGCGCACTGGTCATTGCTGATGGCGCAAAGGTGCCGCTCGTGCTGGCATACATCGACTATAAAAACAAAATTGCGTGCCTCGATAAGGTGTTTACGCCCACTGGCGACCTTGATGCCGACATGAACACCATTCTCCGCTATTACAAAGACAAGGGCTATATGGCCCGATTCCCCGAAAAATTTTCCACTGGTTTATAAACACTTAGCATTATGTTTTCTCGTAATTTCCGTGTGTCGCTGATTGAAGACAATATCGTGTGGGGCGACAAACATGCCAACCTTGCCCAACTGAAGCGCAATATGCAAAATGTGCCTGAGGATACCGACCTTGTGGTGCTTCCTGAGTTGTTTACCACAGGCTTCATTGCCGACCGCGAACAAGCGATGGCACTGGCAGAGCGCAACATCGACGAAACGATGAATCTGATTCATCAACTTGCTGCTAAACATCAGTGCGCCATTGCCGGCTCATTTTTAGCCCACACGGCAGGGCAACTCTTCAATCGTGCCTTTTTCATTGAGCCAAGCGGCGAGGAAACGTTCTACGACAAACGCCACCTCTTTACCTTCGGCGGAGAGGACAAGGTGTACAAACAAGGCCACACGCCAGCTCCAATCATCCGATTCCGAGGATTCAACATCAAGATGATTATATGCTACGATTTGCGATTCCCTGTGTTTTGCCGCAATGTGAAAAACAATTACGACATTCTTCTCGTTGTGGCAAACTGGCCAAAAGCCAGGGAAAACGCATGGAGACAGCTCCTGTTTGGCCGCGCTATTGAAAATGTGGCGTATGTGCTGGGGGTGAACCGCTGTGGCGTGGATAATTCTGGCATTGAGTTTAGCGAAAACTCATCGTTTGTGATCGATTTCAAGGGTAAACTCATCACCGAGCGCACCACAAGCCCTGTGATTGCTGCCGACCTTTCGTTACCAGCCCTGAACCGCTTCCGCGAAAAGTTCCCAGTGTGGCAAGATGCCGACGATTTCACAATCCGATAGGCTTATCAGAATAACGCATCACATTATTTGACAAACTTTAATACTGGTGAGCAAAACGATTTTTTGAAAAATAATTAACTTTGCCCATCAGTAATAAATATCAATCAGAAATAAATATCAATCAGAAATAAATATCAATCAGAAATAAAAGACTATGAAACTGAGATTTTTTATCCTCTCAATCGCATGTATGGCTATTTTCGCAATGCCTACGCAAGCTGCCTCTAAGGCACAAACTAAAGTGCAAACCACTAAATCAGCAGAGGCTGTGAAAGTTTCTACACAAGAGTTTAACAAACTTAAAGCCACGCTCACAAGCGCCATCAGCGAAATGAAAAGTGCTGCAAGCGCAAAAGCCGTGACCAACTCAATGTATAATTACACCAAGTCGTTTTTGGGAATGAACAAGGTGTACAAAGGCTTGACCGACTATCAAAAGAAGCAAGTAGATGTGCTCGTAAAGCAATTTGGCGTGCAATCAAAAGCCAAAATCGCAAAATACGGCTGCAAGAAAGAAGCTGATGCCGCTATCCAAAAGGCCACAATGGAAGCTCTCAGCAGCTTGTCAAAGTAAGCGACTTGAAATCATACTAAAAACGGCAGACTCCGTGGCGAGTCTGCCGTTTTTGATTATATATTATAGATGTGATTTACTCGAAATCCACTACCGTAATGCCTGCGCCACCAAATTGCACATGTTCGTCGCGGTAACTTTTCACTTCCTTCACCGTGTTAAGGTATTGGCGAATGAGTTGCTTGAGTATGCCAGTGCCTGTGCCGTGGAGGATTCTCACACGAGGTTGACTGAATTGGATAGCATCATCAATAAAATAGGTAATGGCTTGCACCGCCTCATCACCACGCATACCGCGCACATCAATGTCGGGTTTGAAATTGAGTTGGCGTGCTCGCATTTCACTTGTGGTGGTATTGCTCACCGATGATGTCTCTTTCGGCTTAGTCACTTGCTTGAGGGTGCGTTCAAGTCGCTTCAACTCCACACGGGTTTTCAAATTGCCAAACGCCACCACGGCATATTTCCCCTCAATGCTCAAGATGTTGCCCACTGTGGACGAACCTTTCATCACCACATTTTCGCCTACCTCAAGTTGTCGGTCAGCTTTCTCCACCTTCTTTTCTGCCTTCTTCTTGGCTTTTTGCTTCAATGGGTGGTTGGGCATCAAATGCTTGATTTGCTCTGGCATAGTGCTATCGTCTTGCTGGAGTCGGCGTTTGAAGTCGTCAAGTTGTTGGCGCACTTGGCGGGTTTTTTCTTTTTCGGCTTGCATTTCCTTGATTTCACGGATAGTGCGTTCAATCTGCGAATTGCTTTGCTTCAATATTTCCTGTGCCTCGTTTTTCGCCTCCTTGATGATGAGTTTGTGCTCGGTGGCTATTTTTTCAAGTCGCTCGTCGTATTCTGCCACTATGCCATTGAGTCTTTTCTCCTTTTGGTGAATTTCGTAGCGCTTGTTTTCCCAATACTTCCTGTCGCGCACAATATCAAGCAGATACTTATCCATATTGATATAGTCGCTGCCCACCAGGTCGCTTGCCTTTTCTATCACATCTTGTGGAAGGCCGATTTTTCGGGCAATCTCAATGGCAAACGAACTGCCAGGATAGCCAATAGAGAGTTGGAACAGCGGCTGCATACGCTGGCGGTCGTAAAGCATCGCGCCATTCACCAAACCGGGAGTGTCGTCGGCAAAATGCTTCAAATTCTGGTAGTGGGTGGTAATCACACCCTTCATTCGCTTTTGGTTCAGTTGTTCGAGAATGGCCTGCGCTATCGCCGCACCGATTTGCGGTTCCGTTCCGCTACCGAATTCATCGATAAGAATCAGCGTTTCCTTGCCGCCACGGCTCAAAAACGTCTTCATATTCTGCAAGTGCGAACTGTATGTACTCAAATCGTCCTCAATCGACTGCTGGTCGCCAATATCTACAAACACGCTCTTGAACATGCCCATGTGCGAGTTTTCGTAAAGCGTGGGCAACACGCCACACTGCATCATATATTGCACCACACCCACAGTTTTCAGGCACACCGACTTACCGCCAGCGTTCGGTCCCGAAATGATGAGTATGCGATTTTCTTTGGTCAACTGAATATTCAGTGGCACCACCTCTTTTCCATGTTCACGAAGCGAGAGGAAAAGGGCTGGGTGCTGGGCATGATACCATTCAATGTGTGGTTTCTGCTCCAGTTGTGGCATGTGGGCATCCACGTCTAAAGCGAATCTTGCTTTGGCGCGAATGAAATCGAATTTGCCCAAAGTGCTGTATGAGGCAAGCAAATCGGGGATATGTGGGCGTATCATATCGGAAACCTCGGTCAGAATCCTCACGATTTCACGCTTGATTTCACCTTCCGTTTCACGAATACGGTTGTTTGCCTCCACAATTTCCTCTGGCTCGATAAACACGGTTTTACCCGAAGCCGACTCGTCGTGTACAATACCTTTCACCTTCCTCTTGTGCATCGGAGCCACTGGCAGCACCAGTCTGCCATCACGAATCGAAGGGGCAGTGTCGCCATCAAAAATGCCCGACTGACGCCCATGCGCAATCACTCGGCGCATGATGCCGTTGATACTGGCGGTGGTGGAAGCGATTGTGCTGCGCAACTCACGCAGCAGGGGAGAGGCATTGTCCTTCACATTGCCGAACTTATCGAGAATACGGTTTGCCTCGCTCACAATCTCTGGAAACGACAGCATACCATCGGTCAGCCGTCTCAAGTAAGGGTAGGGCGTATTGCCTTCCTCGTCAAGATGGAAAAACTTGATAATGTCGCTGATAGTGTTGAGCGAGCGTTGCAAATCAAACAGATTCTCTGCCGATATATAGGAGCCTGGCGTGCTAATCGTTTTCAGCGGCACACGAAGGTCGAAGAAATAGTTGAGCGGAAACTCTTGCTTCGATTGCAGAATGGCAAGAAACTCATTCGTTTGACTGAGCCACGCCTTCACTTCGTCAAACTGCGACGAAAACTGCATCTTTTGGCAATAAGTCACGCCAAGTGTGCTGATGCAGCGTTTCTCCACCTCATGGCGCACTACATCAAACCCAATTCTTGTTTCAAAATTAGCAGGATATATCATTTCCCCACAAAATTACAAAAAATCCCCAACACCACCCAAAAACAAACCCAAAACAGCCTCCCACACAAGTGGAAGCCTGCCCTGGGTTTGCTTTGGGGCTGTCAGGGGTGTAAACCCTTCTCTTTTTATTCGCCTTTCAAAACCTTATTGATAAGCAAGGTCACATCGGTTACATCGAGTACAGTGTCGCCATTCATGTCGGCTACCGATTCATGGAAATTGGTAGATTTGGCGCCGAGAACCCTGTTGATGAGCATTGTCACGTCGGTTACATCTATCACGCCATCATCATTCACATCGCCCATTTTCACAATTTTCATTGCGAGGTCTTGGATCGATGATTTTTGCTCGCCTTTCGTATTGCTCAGGCTGATGCTGTCGATTCTCACAGTAGTGCCCTCATACGCCTCGTCGTCGCAAGTGAAGTGTAGCCTCATCAGCTCGCCGCTGTTACCCGAAATGGCAGTAGAAGGAATAGTGTAAGCCACCACACGCAAAGTGTTATCGTTGATAGGAATGGCGGTGATATGCTCATTGTTCCATCTGTCGCTTGCCTTCACCGATTCGTAGTGCATAGCGTTGGTCCAATGCACATCAAATTGCAGACCCACCAAGTCGGTCGTATAGTTGTCCATACCCACCTTCAGCGTGTAGCCTTTTTGGTTGGCATCTCTTTCGCCGTCTAAAGTCAATTGGTTTGGCTCGAAGATTTCGCCATTCACCTGCACCTGCACCATGCGGCGGTCCGGGTCGTTGGTATATACATTCATGATAGTGCTGTATACGCCTTCCACAGTAGGGGAGAACTGCACCGTGAGCGCAGCTGTCTCATTTGCTGGTATCACCATCGGCAACTGTTCCACCACCACGAAGCCGTCGGCAAGAAAAGCCACTTTTTCAATCGTGAGTGGCACGTTACCATCATTTCGCATCGAATAGGTGGCTTGTGCTGTTTCGGTCACGGAGGTTTTTCCCATATCGAGCGAAGTGCTTCCACCAAACACTGGGCTTTGTATCTTCACATAGCCGCCCGAAGTGGCAGATGTCATGTTCTCTAACTTTATGTTACTCAACCTTACATTTTCAAGGGTCAGCCAATACCAGTTGCTTCTACCATCGAGGCGAAGCTTGAATGTGCCTATCACGCCATCGTTGCCTTCCATCGTGGCATTGGTGAGCGAGTAAAGCATCAAGGTAAGCTTGTTGCCGTCAATGGCACTGGTGGCGGTGAGGCCGGAAGTGCGCTCCGCTGTAGCGAAACTCCCCTCCACATATTTCAACTCATCGGGCAGCGCAATATCGAATTGCACACCCACCAGCGGTTCCATATTGTTGACGGTGATAGGCACTTCCACTATCTCATCGCAGATGCCACTTGCTTCGCCAAGGTGCAGTTCATTCACCGAGTACGGAATGGCGGTCAGCGTCACCTCTTTCTTGCCATTGATGGCATCGCTTTCAATGGTCATGTGTGCCGTCAAGCTCCACGCATACAGCACAGGAGCATAGGCAATGGGAAGCGATTTGCTGTCACCAGCGGCGATGGTGAGTTGCGGTTCTGCCACCGAAAAATCCTCATTGTCGAAGGTGATATTGCTGATGTGCAGCGGTTCCGTGCCTGTGTTCTGAATCGTAACGTTCTGGGTGTATGGTCCACGAGTAATGGCAACACGCCCCCAATCCACCACCTTTTCCGCCGTGGCGATTTGTGGTGTGAGAATGGTGACCGAGCCATCGGTGGTGGTGCAGTCGAGGGGATTGCCGTCGGCATCGCTCAACAGCACTTTCGGCGTGAGCGGATACACGTTTGGTGCCCAGTTGAGTTTCAACTTAAAGGTGACCACCGTGCCATCGCCAGCACCGATTTGCTTATCTTTGCCGAACCCGTACACCACAATGTGCAACTCGCCATCTTTGGCGTTGGCACTCACTTGCAGTCCGTCGGCGCGCTCGGTGAGCGAGGCGGATCCAGCCTCATAACTAAGGAATTTATCGAGCGGAATCGAGATTTGTATACCTGTGATGATGTCGGCGTTCTGCACATTCACAGCCACCGTCACCACATCGCCAGGGTGTCCCTCGGTTTGCGATACCGTCACCATATTCCCAGCCTGAGCCACGAATCCTGCAATCGCCAGAAATAGGATTAAAAAAAATTTCTTCATCATAAAAAGTGCATCAATTCATTAGATGTCAAAATTGGATTTGCAATCCAAAACAAATTGTAGGGATATGCCTAAGGAATGTTTCTAAAACATTGACACATTTGTGGTTTGCTTTTGAAACATGCCAAAGGCATGTCCCTACGTTATGATGATTAGCGTTTCAGAACGCGTGAGGTTTGCATCAACATGCCGTCAACGTACAGGCTTAGGAAGTAAAGGCCTGTGCTGTAGCCATCACCGCTGATTACCATTGTGTGCTCGCCCATTGTAGCATCGGCATTGTAGCTGCCCACGGTGCGACCCATCACATCGGTCATCACAAATTTGGCTTGCTTGCAGCCTTCCTTGCCCACCACATAAGGCACGGTGAGTTGGCTGGTGAATGGGTTGGGGTAAGGCACCTTAAACTGTACGGTCTCGATAGTGCCGATACCAGAGTTCACATTGCCATTGATAGCCATCACGTTGTTGCCCATTGCGTCGCTCAACTTGATGTCGCTAACGGCGTGGTCACCGATTTGCAGAATGGCATTTTTGCCGGCCGCGATGGTCTTGCCGCTCATCGAGTAGCTCAAGAACAAGCGTTGGTTCTCATTCATCTGTGTGAGCACCTTTTCCATACCGTTGAGGGCTTCAAGTGGGGTAATCACCGCCTTTTCGTCGGCTTCCACCATCACTTGCAAGCCACCAAGAGCCACGGGGCTGTTCACATACAGAATACCATTTTCGGTGGTGTAGGTGGCGGTGCTGCTCACGCCAGCTTCTGGAGCGGCGGTTGGAGTGGTGATGATGTTCACTGTGCCCACCACGTCGAAGATGTCCACCGCATTGTCGCTGTTCACATCGGCAGCCTCAAAAATGAAGGTGCCAGTGGGTTGCTTGGTGATGTAGTTCACCTCGGTCACCACGTCGGCAATGTCCACGCTCATGCTGCCGTTGGCGTCGCCCTTCTTGGCGGTGAGCGGAGTGGCAGCCACCACATTCGAGATAGCACTTTGGGTGAGGTCTGTGTACATTTCCATAATGTAGTAATAGTAGGTTGTGCCAGGCACCACTTCGGTATCGGTGTAGCTGTCGTCGGTGGGTGAAAGGAGAGTGGAGTTGATTTTAGCCACATCGCTCTTGTCTTCCTTCGTGTAGCGATACAGGTTGTAGCCCATCATATCGTCGAAGTTCACATCGGTGGTGTTCCAACTCAAGTTCACCTTGCCAAGTCCCGCTTCTGCCATCATGCCAGTGCTCATCGAACCTGCTTTCTGCACCATCACATTGAAACGGAAGTTTTCGGTGGGCACATCGAAGTGATCGTGGTCTTTCGCGCCAGTCACGACAATGCGGTTCAAACCGTCAATGGTCATTTTGCCGTCAATGTCGAGGTAAGCAGTATATACGCTCACGCTGTCTTGCACGCTCCAGAAGCCGTCCTGGTTGATGGCAGTTTGAGTGTAAGGCTCTTGCAAGCCCATAGTGATGGTTGGGGTGGTAGTAGTGTCCATATCGTCACGGTTGTAGAACACCTCAAACTTATGTCTTCCCACGCCCAATGGAGGCATTTCATCGAAATCGTCCTGGGCATCGTAGCCATCAACCACCACTTTCCAAACACAGCCATGCGCTTCCTTATTAGGTCGAGTCAGCATATTCGACAAGTCAAAGTAACCGAAACCTTGTCCTTTCTCTATATCCCACACATATCTCCTTACAATACTCTCTTTCGAAGAACCCCAATAAGAAGGATGCTCAAAAGTGATTGTGGTAGGGGTGCTATGGTCACTCCACAAATATGAATAACGCTTAAATTTTTCACTATAAATAGGAGTCAAATATACATTACCCTCTGCATGAAGGAAATCATAAGTATCATAATCTGGATTGTCAAACTTAGTTGAAAAGTTTAAAAAGTTACATCCTTCTGTGAGGTTCAAAGATTTTGGAAAGCCAATTTTAAAATTCAAAAAATTACAATTCAATAAGCAACCAAAATAACCAAAATGTTCTACAATAAAAGCATTATCAAATATACAGCTACTCAATTTATAACCGCCAAAATCATAACGATCTCTAATCTTTTGATTCTTAAATAAAACATATTCAATCGGTATTGAGTTTTCTTTTTTCACTTCCTCAGACCCCAACTTTATCTTCATTCCATTTCCTCCATATTCTGACCCATCCCAAGAGCCGTCCAATACTATCAAGCTATCAGGAGTTCCCTGCATTATCAGTTTGCCAGAATTCTCCTCATCTATAGTTCTGCCAACATAATTACCATCCACATATTTAGCTGTTAAAACAGTTGTGACGGAAATTCCTGTATTGTCTTCAAATTTGAGGACTGTTCCGGGCTTGATGGTCAAAGTCACGCCCTTTGGAACTGCTATAGGTTTTGTCACACGGTAGTGGACATTGGG